>Ga0163144_10001357_pt1 | contig 57762 bp, 33 predicted proteins | sample OliLak19BULKMAT1_FD_123175 | JGI IMG/M metagenome (GOLD analysis project Ga0163144, IMG submission 123175) | Freshwater microbial mat bacterial communities from Lake Vanda, McMurdo Dry Valleys, Antarctica - Oligotrophic Lake LV.19.BULKMAT1 | ecosystem: Environmental > Aquatic > Freshwater >...
ATCGTCGCTGACGTCACAGGGCAGGACGCACTCGACGCCGATCGATTCCGCCAGCGGCCGCACGCGCTTCTCGATCGCCGCGTTGGGATAGGTCAGCGCCAACTCGGCGCCTTCCGCCCGGAAGCGCTGCGCGATGGCCCAGGCGATGCTGTGATCGTTGGCGACCCCGAAGATGGCGGCGCGCTTTCCGGCGAGGATGGACATCAGACCCTCACGCGGCGCCGCGCAACGGCGCCGCAAAAAAAGAGAGGGGGCTGATTGCTCAGCCCCCTCCCGTTCAGCTCAGACGTTTACGCCGCTATCAGCGAGTGCGGCGGCGCACCCACAGCAGCGCGACGGCCGGCAGCAGCAGCATCCAGGCGTTGCTGCTCTGGGCCGGCGCGACGACGGCGCAACCGTCGTCGTCGTTACCACCACCGCCACCGCCCGGGGTGTTGGTCGGCTTGATGGTTCTGGTCGACGTCGCCGTCACAGTCGAGGTCGCCCCCGGCGTCGGCGTGTCTATGACCGGCGTCGCGGTCGGCGTCGCGGTCGGCCCGACAACACCACCCACGGTGACGATGCCACTGGTGCACTCGGCGTTGAGCGCCCCGCCGGCCGGATCGCTGGCACCCGGTGAGGTGCAGGTCAGCGGATACTCGCCGTCGACCGCATCGGTCGCGATCCCAACCATGCAGGTGTACATCACGACGCCGGTGAGGATCGGATCGACGTTGTCGAGCGCCAGCACCAGCGCCTTGACCGCTGTGCAGGCCGCGCCCGTGCAGCCCGACGGCTGGAAGGCAAACGCGGTGCCGCCCTTTTCGATATCCGGGTTCACCGCACAGTCCGGGCGGCCGTTCGACCGGGCGAGGATCGACAACGGCGACGCATACTCGATGACGTTCTCGGTCCCGGCAACCAGCGTGCTGGTGTCGAGTGACACCGGGATCTGGATCGTGGCTCCCGCCTCACCCGAGTCGCTGCCGACGATGATGTTGGCATCCGCGGCGCCGCCCCCGACGATCACGCGACCGTCCTCGCCGGTCGCCGGGATCGCGGTGCCCGCAGGATCGCTGGCGCCGGCATCGAGGATCGACAGGAGCTTCTCGCCCGCCGTGGCATTCGCGGCAATGACCACCTGACAGGTGTACATCACCACACCGTTGGGAATCGGATCGACGTTGTCGAGCGCCAGCACCAGCGCCTTGACCGCCGTGCAAGCCGTCCCCGTGCATCCCGAAGGCTGGAAGGCGAACGCAGTGCCGCCCTTCTCGATGTCCGGGTTCACCGCGCAGTCGGGACGACCGTTCGCCCTCGCCGCGATGGTGAGGTCCGTCGTGTCGTAGCCGATCACGTTCTCGGTACCGGCGACGATCTCCGGGTCCGCGGTCAGCGACACGCCGACGCTGACGGTGGCGCCCGGCGCACCCGTGGCTTCGCCACCAGTAATCACTACTACCGCATGTGCGCTCGCTGCCAGCAACAACGCCGCGCTCGCCACAGTGGCGGCGACCTTCCATCCACTCTTGATCATCTCTCTACTCCTCCCCTGAATTTTTGACGGTCCACATCCCATTAGCCAGCCGTCAGCGCCCAAGCAACCGCGGCCGCCACACCCTACTATCTATTGAGTTTTCCGCAACCCTCACGCCGCCGGACACCCGTTGAGGGCGTTGTTCACCGCGGCGATGAGTTCGTTGATGGCGACGTTGCCGTCGCCGTTTCCATCAAACGACGGGCAGCTGGTGACCTGCGCGCTGCCGAGGGCGATGTTGACGCCGGTGATCAGCTCGTTGATGGCCACCGCGCCGTCGCCGTTGCAGTCGCCGGCGCACGCGCGCACGGGCACTCCGATCGTGAAGGCCCCATCGTCGAAGGTGACCGCGCTGCTGGTGCCCGTGGCCGTGACGTCGCACGCCGACTGGTCGCCGATCGACAGGTTGGCGGCGAACTGCGGCTTGCTGGCGTCGAGCGCCGAGAAGGCGTGCAGGGGAACCACCGTCCCCTGGGCGACGCCGCTGGCGGCCTTCAGCTTGAGGACGACGATTTCGCCGCTGTCGGGCAGCACCGGAATGGTCACCGGGCCCTGCTCCGGGAGCGTCTTCGGTCCGTAGATGGCGATATTGACGAAGTTGTCGCGCGTCTGGCCCGCCGCCGTGTCGGGACACAGGCAGCGATTGCGGTTGGTGCACTGGGCGTTCTCGACCACCACCGTGAAGTCGCCGGCGATGGCGGCGCCCGGGGCGACGACGCCAGGCGCCAGGTTGCCGTCGACGCAGTCGAAGACCAGTGGCGCGCCCTCGCCCGTGCCAGGCATGCCGAGCGTGAAGGCGATGGCGGCGACGTCGTCGTTGCCGCGCTGCGCGGCGGCGTCGTCCGGCCCCTGCGTGAAGGAGATCGAGACCATCCCGGCGGCCGCGCTGCTGCCAGACGCATCACCGACCGCGATCGCAGCGCAATTGCTGCCGCAGGTCGACCCGACGGGGCCGGGGGTCGGACAGGGCTGCGCGCTCGCCGCGACAGCCGTCAGAGCGCATACGCTCGACGCTGCCATCACCGCGACCCATCGCCTCATGCCTGCGTTTCCTCGCCGCGCGGGCTCGACCTGCGTCCCGCTCCGCCTGCTGTCGCCGTTTTTGATGCTCCCGGACCCTGCCGGGGTGTCGATAAAGTCTGTCACAGCTACCTCACGTGCCCGCATGTTGTCAAAGGCGTTCCGCCCGGAAGTTATGCTGCCGGGCAGCCGCTCAAAGCATTGTTGACCGCGGCGATGATCTCGTTGATCGTCACCTCGCCGTCGCCGTTGGCGTCGATCGCCGGACAGGCGCTGACCGGCGCCGAGCCGAGGGCGATATTCACCGCCAGGATGAGTTCGTTGATCGCCACGTCGCCGTCGCCGTTGCAGTCGCCAACGCACGCAGGCGTCGGCGGCGTGCCGGTGTTGACCAGGACGGAGACATCGGCGCTGTCGAGGTTGGCGGTGACAAGATCGGGCAAGCGGTCACCGTTCAGGTCGGCGGCGACGATGCCCCACGGACCGATGTCGGTTTCGAAGGCCTGCGCGTCTTGGAACGTGCCGTCGCCGTTGCCGGCCAGCACCGAGACGCTGCCCTCGAGCTCGATCGTGCCGAAGCTGTCGGCGGTAGCCAGATCGGCGATGCCGTCGCCGTTGTAGTCACCGATGGCGACCGACTCGGGGAAGCCGCCAACCGCATAGCTGACGTTCTCGGCGAAGGTGCCGTCGCCGTTGCCGAGCAGCACGCCGACGAAATCGAAGAACTCCGTCGCGACGGCGATATCGCCGTCGCCGTCGCCGTCGAGGTCGCCGATGGCCAGCCCTTGCGGCCCTTCGTCGACCGGCAGCGGCTCGCCGACAGTAAAGGTCCCGTCGCCGGCGCCGAGCAGGGCGACGACGCTGGCTGCGTCGTTGAGGCTGACGGCGAGGTCGACGTTGGCGTCGGCGTTCAACCGCCCGGCGGCAAGCGCGATCGGGCCGCCGCCGACCGCGGTCGTGACGATGTCGCCGAAGGTGCCGTCGCCGTTGCCGAGGCGGACCGAGATCGACTCGCTGGACAGATTGGCCGTGGCGAGATCGAGGGCCCCGTCGGCGTCGAAATCGGCGAGCACGACGCCATCCGGAGAGCCCCCCATCGCGACAGGGACCGCGTCGTCGAACGTACCGTCACCGTTGCCGATGAACACGCTGACGTTGACGTCGGTCTCGTTGGCGACCACCAGGTCGAGGACCGCGTCGCCGTTGAGATTACCTGCCGCGATGGCGCTCGGCGCCGCGCCCGCGAGCAACGTCGCCGACACGACGAGCCCGCCGGCGCCATCGCCGAGCAGCACGGTAGCGTCATCAGACCCGTTGTTGGCCGTGGCGACATCGAGGTCGCCGTCGCCGTTGAAGTCGCCCGCGACGGCCGCCACCGCCCCCTCGGAACAGTCGACGCCGGTGACGCACCCGTCCGGCCCGAGCGGCACGTCGACACGCGGCGCGAAGGAGAGCGGCGGCAATCCCGCCCAGGCGACGGCGGCAACCAGTGCGAGCGGCGCGATGATGCTGGCCGCGCTACGTCCCAAGCGGATTCGCTTCACTCCATACTCCTCGGCATCTGCAATGCGGTTGCGAACTCGTGGCGCCCGGGTCGGACGCGGCCTGCCCCGCGGCTGCGGTACGCGTGCGGCGCGGCGTGTCTGGACTGGCTGGTCGGAATACACGGAGCATTGCCGGCGCTCGAAATGATTGTCAAGGCGCGCAGGCGCGCGTGGCGTTTCGCCCGTTTCTTGCATGGAGAGTTCGGCCGCGCGGCGCGCGTCGTCGAGCCAGGGGTTGGCGGCGCCGGCCGGGTCATGTACACGGCTGCGCCATGTCGCCCGGGGCGTTGAGCGGAATCCGCGTCGTCGAATGCGGCGAGTTGGTCGCCGCGGCCTACGCCACCAAGCTGCTCGCCGACCTCGGCGCCGAGGTGGTGAAGATTGAGTCGCCGGACGGCGATGCCGCGCGCCGGCGCGGCCCCTACCCCGGTGGCACGCCGGACCCCGATTGCAGCGGCCTGTTCTTGTACCTCAACACCAACAAGCGCGGCGCCGCCCTCGATCTGACGACGCCGGCCGGCCGCGCCGGCCTGCATGCCCTGACGCGGGGCGCCGATCTGCTGGTCCACAACGTGCCGCCGCGCGACCTGGCGGCGCGCGGGCTCGACTTCGCCACCCTCTCGGCGCTCAACCCGCGCCTGGTCGTCACCGCCGTCACGCCCTACGGCCTGAGCGGCCCGAAGCGCGACTGGGAGGCGACGGACCTGACGCTGTGGAACGCCGGCGGCATCGCCTACCTGAACGGCGGCGGCCCCGAGGCCGGAGACCTGCCGCCGCTCAAGCCCTACGGCATGCAGGCCGAGTTCCAGGGCGGCGTCAACGCCGCCGTCGCCGCCCTCGGCGCGCTGCTGGCGCGACGCCGCGACGGACGCGGCCAGCAGGTGGTGGTGTCGATCCAGGAGACGCTCGCCGCCATCCTCGAGCTGACGTTCGAGTACTGGCCGTACCAGGGACTGGTCGCCTCGCGCCTCGGCCGCAAGCCGATCCAACCGCTCGACTTCCTCGAATGCAAGGACGGCTGGGTGTTCATCTGCTGCGTCGAGGAACACCAGTGGCGCGAGTTCGTGCGCATGATCGGCGACCCGGAGTGGGCCGGCATCGAGCTGTTCGCCGACCGCCTCAGTCGCGGCGCCAACTGGGACGCGCTGAAGCTGTTTCTGCAGGAGTGGGCCAGCGAACAGTCGGTGCAGGAGGTCTACCTGGCGGCGCAGCGGCGCCGCATTCCGTTCGCGCCGGTGTCGACGATGGGCGACCTGCTCGCCTCGCCGCACCTCAAGGCGCGCGGTTTCTTCGCCACGCTCGCTGCCGGCGGCGCCGCCGTCACCGTGCCCGGTGCTCCCTATCGGATGGCGGCGACGCCGTGGGCGCTGCGCCGACCGGCGCCGCGCCTCGGCGAGCACACCGCCGAGGTGCTGGCGGAGGTGGGCGCATGAGCCGGCCGCTCGACGGGATCCGCGTCGCCGACTTCACCTGGGTGTGGGCCGGCCCGTTCTGCACGCTGCAACTGGCCCACCTCGGCGCCGAGGTCATCCGCGTCGAGAGCGCCAGCCGCACCTGCGTGACGCGTCTGCTGCCGCCGTTCGCCGACGGCCAGCCCGGCGTCAACCGCAGCGGCTACTTCAACCAGTACAATCAGGGCAAGCTCAGCCTGGCGCTCGATCTCAAGCAACCAGCGGCGCTGGCGGTGGCGCACGACCTGGTCGCGCAGTGCGACATCGTCTGCGAGAACTTCGCCGCCGGCGTCATGGACCGCATGGGTCTCGGCTACGAGACGCTGCGCGCGCTGCGGCCGGATCTGATCATGATCGCCCTGTCGGGCTATGGCGCCACCGGCCCCGAGCGCGACTTCGTCTCCTACGGACCGGCGCAGGTGCCGCTGTCCGGGATGTCGTCGCTGACCGGCTACGCCGACTGGCCGCCGATGCACGTCGGCATCTCCTACGGCGACCCGACCGGCGGCCTGCATGGCGCCGTGGCGGTGCTGGCGGCGCTGTGGCACCGCGCCGAGACGGGCGCCGGCCAGTACATCGATCTGTCGCAGTGGGAGACCAGTATCGCGGTGCTCGCCGAGGGCGTGCTGGCGCAGAGCGTCGCCGGCGCCGCCCCGCCGCGCGCCGGCAACCGCGATCCGATCATGGCGCCGCACGGCGTCTTCCGCTGCGCCGGCGAGCAGCGCTGGGTGGCGATCGTGGCGCGCGACGACGACGACTGGCGCCGCCTCGCCGCCTGCATGGGACAGGCGCAGCTGGCCGACGACAGCCGCTTCGCCAGCGCCGCCGCCCGCAAGGCCAATGAGGACGCCCTCGAGGCGCTGCTCGGCGCGTGGACGCGCGATCGCGTCGCCGAGGAGGTCGTCGCCGCCCTGCAGGCGGCGCGCCTGCCGGCCTCGCTGGCGATGAACAGCCGCGACCTGGCGGAGGATCCGCATCTGGCGCAGAGCGGCTTCTTCGTCGAACGCCCGCACAGCGAGATCGGCACCAAGCTGCACTTTGGCGCCCCGTGGCGCCTGTCCGGCACGCCCTGTGAGGTGCAGCGCGCCGCGCCCTGCCTGGGCGAGCACACCGACGAGGTGCTGGGACGCATCCTCGGCTATGCGCCGGAGCGGATCGCGGCGCTGCGCGCCGCCGGCGTCCTCGCCTGACTCACCGCGCCTTGGCGCATTTTTCTCTGGCAAAGCGCACGGCAGTTGCGCCAGAAGATGAGGCGTGGACTCCGCCGCCGCCAGCCTGCAGACTCGCACCGTGGACCTGCATCTGTACCGCTTGCTGATCCTCAACCTGGCCCTGCAGCTTTTCGACGGCGTCGCCACCTACCAGGGCCTGCTGCTCGGCTTCAAGGAAGCCAACCCGATTCTGCTCGGTGCCTTCGGCCTGCTCGGCGTTGGTCCGGCCTTACTGCTGTTCAAGGCCAAGGCCTGCGGCCTGTTGGTACTGCTGCACCGCGTCGCGCCGGCGCGCGTCGGCGTGCTGGTGATGCGCTCACTGGCGGCGGTGTATTGCGTCTTCTCGCTCGGCCCGTGGCTGGGCAAGTTCGCGTCGCTGGCCGCCGGACTGGTCTGACGCCGCCTGATCGGGGTGCCGGCGCCCAGGGCGCCCTCCCGACCCGTCGCGAGTGACGCGATTCAGGCCGCCGCGGCCGGCTCGCTGATGGGCGCCGAGACGCGCAGCGGGCGCGGAAGCGCGATGTCGGGAAGCGCCTGCGGCAGGGTGACGCGGACGGTCGTACCGCGCCCCAGGTCGCTGTCGATCTCGAGCCCCCCGCCGAGCAGGCCGATGATCTCGCGCGCCAGGGTGAGGCCGATGCCGAGGCCGCCGTAGCGGCGCGTGAACGAGCCGTCGACCTGGCGGAAATCGTCGAAGATGATCGCCAGATCTTGCGGCGCGATGCCGATGCCACTGTCGCTGATGGCGATCTCCACCTGCCCGTCGCCGACGCCGCGCGCACTGACGCGGATCTCGCCGGCATCGGTGAACTTGGCGGCGTTGCTGAGCAGGCAGCCGAGGGCGCGGTTGAGTTTGCGGCGGTCGGTACGCAGGTCGTCGGCGGCGCCATCAACCGAGGCGAAGATGGCCACCGGCTTGCCCCCGACCAGCTCACGGGTGATCGGCAGGAGTTCCTCGACGGTGTCGCGCAGGCTGATCGGCTCGATGCGCACGCCGCGCCGACCAGAGCGGATCTCGGCGAAGCTGACCAGTTCTTCGAGCAGATGCTGCAGGCGGCAGGCGTTGACGCGCATGCGCTCGATGCTCTCGTGCAGCATGGCATCACCGCCGGACGGCAGCGACGTGTCGACGACGTCGAGATAGCCCAGGATGGCGTGCAGCGGCGTCCGGAACTCATGCGAGATGGTGGCCAGGAACTGGTCCTTGGCGTCGGCGGCGACGCGTGCCGCGTCGGACTGCTCGGCGGCGTACAGTGCGCCGGCGGCGGCATGGCCGACCATCTGGCACAGCCAGCGCTCGCGCTCCGCGAGGGCGCGGCCACCCTCGGTCTCGACCAGCAGCGCGCCATACGACTGGCCGTGCGCGCGCAAGGGAAAGGCGACGCCGCCGTCCGGCGCCGCGCCGCCCGCGTCGGTCAGCGCCATGCGGCAACGCAGGCCCGGCGAGGTGCCCTCGACGAAGCGACCGATGCCGCGCACGAACTCGCGCGTCGCGTGCGTCTCGGAGAAGACGCTGGCCAGGTCGAGCAGGAAGCGCAGGTGCTGGTTCTCGGTCTCCGCCGCGCGCCGCCGCTGCCGCTCGCGCTTCAACTGCTCGATCAACGAGGCGTAAAACACCGCCACCAGGAAGAAGAACGGCAGCCGCACCCAGGCCGCGGCGCTGGCCGCGCCGGTGCCGCCGACCCACAGCCAATACCCGTAGACGGCGCCGATCAGCGCACTGCCGATGGCGATCTGCCCGAGCGTCTCGCCGATGGTGACCAGGAAGATGGTGAAGAAGTAGGCCAGCAACAGGTCCTGGGAGAGTCCGTGACTCCACGACATGCCGAACAGGATGACGGCGCTGTCGGCGAGCAACAGGCAGGGCCCGAAGTGCGCCAGGGAGAAGACGCGGCGCGGCGCCAGGGCCAGTGCGACGTTGGAAGCGGCGAACAGGCCGATGTACAGGAGCGCCGCCAGGCGCCCGTCGTCGGCTCCCGTGGAGACCAGGTAGCCGGTGGTGGCGATGACCACCGAGCGCAGCAGAATGACGATGCGCTTGCGATCGACCGTCGCGACCGCCTCGTCGCGCGCCGTCGGCTCCTTACTGACCATGCTGGGCCCCATCGTCCTGCGTGACGGCGCAGCAAGGGAAGCGCCAGCCTGCCGCCCGCCGGTCTGGCAGCGATACCGGGCCGGCCGGGGAGGCGTATGTCATCCGCGCCGGCGCCCCTCACGGCAAGTCGGCGAGAAAGTGACACTCCAGGTGATGCGTCAGTGTCCCAGCGCGATGACGCAGGCGACGGCGCCCGGGCCGCCGACGTTGTGGGCCAGACCGATCTGGGCGTTCTTCACCTGCCGCTCACCGGCCTGGCCGCGCAACTGGGTGACGCACTCGTAGATCATGCGCACGCCGCTGGCGCCGATCGGATGGCCGAACGACTTCAGCCCGCCGCTCGGGTTGATCGGAATGTCGCCGCTGAGCGCCGTGCGCCCCTCGTGCACCAGCGCCTTGCCCTCGCCCTTGGCGCAGAAGCCGAGGTCCTCGATGTTCGACAACTCGGTCCAGGTGAAGCAGTCGTGCACCTCGGCGAAGCTGACGTCGCGCGGCGTGATGCCGGCCATGGCGTACGCCTGCTGCGCCGCCTGCTGCGTCGAGCGGAAGCCGAGGTAGTCGAAGGTCGGATCGAAATAGGGCCGCCCGGTTGTTACCGCCAGGCCGAAGCCCTTCACCAGGATCGGCGTGTCGGTGTAGCGCTGCGCCAGATCGGCGCGGCAGACGATCGCCGCGGCGCTGCCGTCGGTGGTCGGGCAGCAGTCGAAGAGTCCGAACGGCGTCGAGATCATCGGCGCGCTGAGCACCTGCTCCTCGGTGATCTCGCTGCGCAGGTGCGCCTTGGGGTTGCGGGCGCCGTTGTAGTGGTTCTTCACCGCGATCTTGGCCAGCGTCTCGCGGCCGACGCCGTAGGTGTGCATGTAGCGATTGGCGGCCAGCGCGAAGAGGCCGGGGGCGGAGTTTCCCTTGGCGAGCAACGGGTGGCCGAAGCGCGGCAGGCCGCGGCCGCCGCGATCCTTGAGCTTCTCCGCGCCGAGCACCAGCACGACGTCGTAGGTGCCCGACGCGACGGCGAGGCAGGCATTGCGGAAGGCGTCGGTGCCGGTGGCGCAGTAGTTCTCGACGCGCGTTATCGGCCGGTCGTAAAGGCGCAGCGCATCGCCCAGCGACACCGCCGACTTGCCGCCGGCAGCGCCCGGCATGTAGGTGCCGAGGTAGGCTGCCTTGATGTCGGCCGGATCGATCTTCGCGTCCGCGTAGGCTTCGAACGCCGCCTCGCAGATCAGGTCCTCGTAGCCCTGCTCGTACAGGTCGCCGAACTTGGTGCAGCCGACGCCGATCACCGCCACTTGATCTTTCATCGTGGTCCCTCCTCACGGATTCTCAGACGGAGACACGGAGGCGCGGAGAGCGAGGCGGCCCTCCGATTCTCCGTGCCTCCGTGTGAAGATGACTCTACGCTTCGCGGATCGGCCGGGCTTTCCAGTAGTAGTTGCGGTTGCCGGCGCCTACGTGGAGGCGGCGGTAGGTGAAGGTGACCGTGGCGCCGATGGCGATATCGTCGGCGTCGGCGATCTGCAGGTACAGGCGCCCGCCGCCGTCGGCGTCGACGACGGCCATCGGCAGCGGATGCGCGAGGTTGGCGATGAGGTGGTCGACGGTGAACGTGAACACCGTGCCGCGGCGCGCCAGGCGCACGTCGACGAGGCGCTCCTGCGCGCGGCAGCGGATGCAGACGCGCGCCATCGGGTACTGCACCTGGCCGCAGGCCTCGCACTTGCTGCCGTAGAGGCGGATGTCCTGTTTGCGCTCCTGGTACTCGAGCACGTTGGTCACCGTGTCGGTGACCTCGTCGACTTCGATCAAGCGGCGGAACTTGAGATAGCGCTGGTACGACGGCAGCGGCGCCTTCGCCGCCAGCCACGTCGCCAGCGGCGTGGTGGCGCGCTGCGCGGCGAGGGCCGGCGTGGCGCGGAAGAGCAGCGCGTCGGCGCCCTCGCCGCCACCGCCGACGAGGATCAGGTCGCCGGGCGCGGCGGTGTCCAGGGCGCGCGCCAGCAGCAACAGCGGCTCGGCGCTGCCGGTGCACCCGATCTCGCCGTGCAGCGAGGCGACGACCTGCGTCTTGGCGTCGAAGCCGAGCCCCTTGGCGAGGTCGGCGGCGGCGCGCGCGTCGGGTGCGCCGAGGGCGACGAAGCGGATCGCCGCGGGAGCGAGGCCCTGGCGCTCGAGCAGGGCGCGGATGGCGGTGGCGAGGTCGCGGCCGTAGCCGAAGTCGGTCGAGAAGCGGCCGCCGGTGACCTGAACGGTGCGTTGCACGTCGGTGCGCCACAGGTGGGTGAACGCGTCGGCGATGGCGGCGGCGCCGAGGAACTCGGCGATGACGTCCTGGTCGCCGACCAGCAACGCCGCGGCGCCGTCGCCGAGCACGCCCTCGAGCTCGCTCTCCGGGGCGGCGACGCGCACGTCGGCGGCGGCGACCAGGAGCGCCGACGCGGCGCCGGCCTGCACGGTCCGCAGCGCGGCGAGGGTGGCGGCCAGGCCGGCGCGCACCGAGCCGGCGAAGTCGGCGGTGGTGATGCTACGCGGCAGGTCGCAGGCGGTGGCCAGGACGCTGGCTATCTGCTTCTCGGCATACGGCGCGCTGGTGCTGGCGAAGAAGGCGCCCTCGACCACCGCCGGCGCGTCGCCGAGGCAGGCCATGGCGGCATCGATGGCGAGCGTCAGCGCGTCCTCGTCGTAGTTGGCGACGGCGATCTCGCCCTTCGCTTGCCGGGTCCCCCAGGCCTGCTCGATCAGCCGGCGCTCGAGACGGTGGACGGGGAGATAGGAGCCATAGCGACAGATACCGACCATTCGGCGGATGTAGAGGAGCGGTGACGGCGGTTCAAGGTGCTGTCGGTGTCAGGAGCGGACCAGCGGTCAGCGCCGCCAGCGGCGGATCAGCGTTAGGGCCGCCAGCCCCACCAGCGGCATCACGCTGCCGCCGCTGGCGCCGCCGCCGATGTTGGCGCAGCCCTCGCCCATCACCTGAAAGCCGCCGAAGGTGGAGGTCACAGTCGGCGTCGGCGTGCGTGGCGGTGTCGGCGTCAGGGTCGACTGTGCCGTCGAGGTCGGGGTCTGCGTCGGCGTCGCCGTCGGCGTTTCGGTCGGCGTGGCGCTCGGCGTCGGGGTCGGGGTCTGGGTGACGGTGCCGGTCTGCGTCGGCGTATTGAGCGGCGTCGAGGTGGGCGTCGGGGCTGGCGCACTGCTGAGGAAGATGGTCAGCGAGCCGTCGGTCTGGTTGGTGATGGTGACGTCGGGCAGGCCGTCGTCGTCGAGGTCGGCGATCAGCACCGCGCTCGGGCCGCGGCCGGTCTGGCGGGTGGCGCCAAGCGCGAAGCCGCCGCTGCCGTCGCCGAGGAAGAAGCGCACGTTGCCGCTGGCGCCGCTGGTGGCGACGGCGGCGTCGAGATCGCCGTTGTCGTCCAGGTCGGCGAGCCCGACAGCAGTCGGATTGGGGCCGGTATCGACGGCGCCCGCACTGGCGAAACCAATGCTGGAAGCACTGCGCGTGCCGAGCAGGATGCGCAGCCGCCCGTCGGTGGTGACGAAGGCCAGGTCGGGAATGAAGTCCCCGTTCAGGTCGCCGCCGCGCAGCGGATCGGCCACCTGCATGTCGTTGGGAAAGGCGCCGAGGTCGCGCGTCAGGCCGAGCGGCAGGTCGCCGGCGGCGTTCTGCAGGAAGACGCGCAGGATGCCGAGCAGATCGACGGCGGCGATGTCGCGCCGCCCGTCGCCGTCGAAGTCGGCGATGCCGACCGCCTCGACCTGCTCGTTGCCGAGCTCGAGCGTCTTGGAGAACTCCGGATAGGTGCCATCGGCACGGCCGAGCAGTACCCGCACGCGGTTGGCATCGCCGACGATGAGGTCGGGGAAGCCGTCGAGGTTGAGCAGGTCGATCGCCACCGACACCGGCTGATCGAGCGCCGGCGAGTTGGGACCGGCGCCGAAGAGGGCGCCGGGCAGCACCGACACCTGCCGCGGTGACTGCACGGCGACGGCCAGGTCGGGCTGCGCGTCGCTGTCGAGCAGACCGATCGCCACCGCGGCCGGGTTCGACGCCTGCGTCGCGAAGGCGGTGATCGCCTCGGGGCAGGAGCCGCGCTGCAGCAGGGTGCGGTCGGTCAACGCGACCTGCAGGTTGGCGGCGTCGAGCAGCGCGAAGTCGGGACTGGCATCGCCGTCGAGGTCGCCGACGGCGCCGCCGCGCACGCCGTTGAGCGGCGGCAGAAATACCGAGCTCGGGACGGTGCAGGCGACATACGGCGGCTGCGCCTCGGCGACGGCGGTGAGGCTGGCGAGCGCCAGCAGCGTGGCCACCAGACGGGCACCGTGGCGACGGCGCGCCACCAGGAGCAGCGCCACGCCGATGGCGAGCGCGCCGGCCGGCGTGCCGCCGCGCGCGTCGATGGCGCACCCGTTGCCGCTGAGCTGGAAGTTACCGATCTTGGTGGCGGTCGGCGACTGCGTGTTGAGCGGCGTCGCCGTGCGCGTGCCGGTGGCGGTAAAGGTCGGCGTGCCGGTCGCCGGCACGGTCCCGGTGACCGTCGGCGTCGGCGTCAAGGTCGGCGTGCCAGTCAGCGAGGGCGTCTCGGTGGCGGTCGGCGTCTCGGTCGGCCGCGGCGTCGGCGTCGGCGGCGGCACGCTGCTGAGCAGCACCGACAGGGTCCCGTCGGCGTTGGCGGTGAGGACGTCCTGCATGCCGTCGGCGTCGAAGCTCTCGACCGCCAGCGCCACCGGCAGCGGGCGCACCGCGAAGGGGTTCAACGCCGGGGCCCGGAAGGCGCCGCTGCCGTTGCCGAGGGCGAAGCTGAGATCACCCTGGGACTCGCCGCTGGCGATGACGGCATCGGTGGCGCTGTCGCCGCTGTTGAAGCGGCCGACACCCGCGGCGCGCGGGTTGCGGCCGGCGGTGAACGTGCCGCTGCGGGAGAAGCCGCCGCCGCCGAACAGGAAGACCTCGCCGAGCGCGCTGGCGCGGGTGATGAGCACGTCGGCGAGGCGGTTGCCGTCGAAGAAGCCGCTGACGACGGCGACGATGGCGTCGCCGCTGGCGAACGCGCTGGCCTGGAAGACCGATTGGCCGGCCACGAGGTCGGCGTTCTGCAGCAGCAGCAGCGCGTCGCTGCCGCGGCCGGCGACCAAGTCGATGCGCCCGTCCTGATTGAAGTCGGCGGCGGTGAGCGTCGAGGCCTGGCCGGGAATGTTGCGCGTCGCGACATCGAAACCGCCGCCGACGGCGCCGTAGAGAATCGACAGGAAGGCGCTGCCGGCGTTGGCAATGACCAAGTCGGTGCGGCCGTCGCGGTTGACATCGAGCGGCGCGCGGCGGCGCGGGTCGGTCGGGTCGATCGGGTAGTCGCCGATGATCGCCGACGGATTGACGCCGACCGCCACGGCCGGCTGGCGGCTGAACTGGCCGCCGCCGTCGTTGCGCAGCACGGTGACGCCGTCGCCGTCGGCGACGACGACGTCGAAGTCGCCGTCGCGCTCGACATCCACCACCGCCAGGGCGCGCGGCGCGTCGCCGACCGCCAGCGCCGTGACCGGCAGCGTGATCGGCGGGTCGCCCTGCATCATGTTCATCGAGTCGGCACAACCGCGCAGCGCCTGCGCCGCGCTGTCGGTGTTGAAGAGCAGCAGGACGCGGTCGCCGTCGCGGTCGGCAACGGCCACGTCGGCGCTACCGTCGCCGTCGAGCCGGCCGGTGGCGATGGCGGCGAAGGCGCCGCCGAGTTGCACGTCGCAGCGCCCATAGTTGGCGGTCGGGATGGGGGTCGGCGTCGCCGTCGGCGGCAGCGGCGTCCGCGTCGGCGTCGCGGTCGGCGTGTTTGTCGGCACCACCGACCCGGTCGCCGTGATGGTCGGCGTCGCGGGCGTTCCAGACATCATCGACGGCGTCGGCGTCGGCTCGGCGGAGCGGTTGATCAACACGCGCATCTGCGTGCCGTCGGTGTTGAGAGCGATGAAATCGGGCAGCGAATCGCCAGCCAGATCGCCGGCGGCCAAGGCCTGCGCGGCCGGCACCTGCCCAGAACCTGAGAAGGTGAAGGGGTCGCCGAGCGCGCCGCTGCCATCGCCGAGGTTGGCGGTGGCCAGGCCGCTGCTGTACCCGGTGATGGCGTCAAGGGCGCGGTCCGATCCGGAGTCGAAGTCGGCCAGCGTGATCGCGCTGGCCTCGAAGTCTGCGACGAAGGGCTGGCTCCGGAAGCTGCCGTTGGTGCGCCCGAGCAGCACGACGCCGAGGAACTGCAGGTCGTTGGCGTCGTTGACCGCGACGAGGTCGTCGGTGTTGTCGCCGTCCATGCGGCCGACGGCGAGATCGACCGTCGTGGCGCCGGCCGCTTCGCCGGCCACCGAGGCGCTGTTGCCGACATCGAAGGTCGCGTCGCCGGTGCCGAACAGCGGCACGATGCGCTGATCCACCCCGAGCAGCACGACGAGATCCAGATCGGCGTCGGCGTCGAAGTCGCCCGACACCAGCTCGGTCGGAACGCCATCCAGGTCGATGCCCGCTTCGGCGCCGCATGCCGACAGGGTCCCGTTCTCGTTGCACAGCATGTACACGCCGAAGTCGTCCAACAGGGCGATGCTGGTATCGCTCGCATCGTCGAAATCCCCGACCGCGATGCCGACGATGCTGAGCGTCTCGAGTTCGTCGAGTTCCTGCTCGGGCGGGTCGAACTGGCCGTCGTTGCGGCCGAGCACGATCTGCACCTCGCCGGCGTCGCCGCCGACGATGATGTCCGGCTTGCCGTCCGGCGCGCCGGCATCGTCCGACGCAAAGGGAGAGGCGATATCGGCCACCGCCACCGCGGTCGGCGTCATGTCCACCTCCGGCGTGGCGACCAGGTCGAACGTCCCGTCCTCGAGCCGCAGATAGACGGCGACGCGGTCGTTCTCGGGGTCGATGGTGATGAGATCGAGCCGGCCGTCGTCGTTGACGTCGGCCAGCGAGAACGGCTGCCTCCCGGCCTCGGGGCCGACGGCGACGGCGACCGTCGTGCCGACCGCGAAGCGCGGATTGACCTGCGCCGCGAGCGGCCCGGCAACGACGAGCAGCGCGACGAGCGACGCGGCGGCGTGGAAGAGCGGGCGGCGGGTCGAAGCGGGGAGTATCAGCATGGGCTCGGTGGGTGGTCGGCTGGGCTCACGACGCCGCCTGGAGGGCAAAAATTCAGCTCCGGGGCAACGGCCGCGCGCGCGGGGTGGGCTGGCGGGATTGCCCTCAATCTCACGGCGGCCGACGTCATTGTCAAATCTGCCGCCGCAGGCCGTCAGGCAGGCGGCGCCTGGCACCCCTCGAGCGAGGCCCGCACCGCAGCAATCAGTTCGCTGACTGCGACGTTGATGCTGCCGTCCACCTGCAGCGCCAGGCACTGGCGCGGGTCGAAGCCGCCGATGGCGATGTTCACGCCGGTCACCAGTTCGTCGACGGTCACGACCCCGTTTGCGTCGCAGTCGCCGACGCACGGCGGCGTGCTGGCATTGAGCAGCACCGTGGCTTGCGTGCCGGCGCGGTTGATCGACACGATATCGGGTCGCGCATCGCCGTCCAGGTCGACGGCGACGAGCAGGGAGACACTGCCGACGCCGTTGCTGCCGACCGGGTAGAAGGGGTCGAGGAAGGAGCCGGCGCTGTCGCCGAGGTTCACCGTGACGCCGAAGTCCTCGTAGCCGACCAGGACGTCGACGCCGTTCTCCTCGTCGGGATCGAAGTCGTCGACGGCCAGTGCACTGGCCTGGAAATCGACGACGAAGCGCGTGACGCGGAATGATCCGTTGGCGCGCCCGAGCAGTGAGACGGCGATGAACTGCAGATCGTCGGTATGATTGATCGCCACCAGATCGTCGGTCGCGTCGCCGTCGAGGCGCGCCACGGCCAGGTCCACGGTCTCCGCGCCGACCGCCTCGCCACTCACGGAAACCGGACTGCCGATGGCGAAGCTGGCGTCGCCGCGGCCGAGCAGCGGGGAGACGCGCTGCGCGGCGCGATCCAGGACCGCCAGGTCGAGGTCGGCATCGGCGTCGAAATCTCCCGCCAGAATCTCGATCGGATCGTCCGCGTCGACATCGAGGCCGTCGACCGCGCCGCACGGCGCGAACGTCCCCGCCTCGTTGCACACCAGATAGACGCCGAACGCATCGAGCAGCGCCAGGTCGAGCGCCCCGTTCTCGTCGAAGTCGCCGACGGCGAGGCCGATCACTTCGAACGTCTCGAGAAAGTCGTCCAGGTCCTGCTCGGCGGGATCGACCTGGCCGTCGCCGCGCCCGAGCAGGATCCGCACCTCGCCGGCGTCGCCGCCGACGATGATATCCGGCAATCCGTCCGGCGCGCCCTGGGCGTCGGAGGCGAACGGAGACGCCACGTCGGCGATTGCCACCGCCATCGGCGTCAGGCCGATCTCCGGCTCGGCGACCAGTGCGAAGCCGCCGCCGCCGTCGTTGCGATAGATCCCGATGCGGGCGTTGTCGGGATCGATCGCCACCAGGTCCGGACGCGCGTCGCCGTCGAGGTCGGCCAGCGCCACCGCCTGCCGTCCGGCGTCGGCCTCGACCGCGACCGAGACCGCGCCAAGCCGCTGAAAGCGCGGGCTGAGGAACTGCGCCTGGGCGGGCGCCGCCGCCACTGCCGTGAGCACGGCGAGGGCGACGAACGGCATGATGGCTTCTCGAACACTGCGGTCGAACATCGGCATCCCCCGGGCTTTCGCGCCGCCTATATATGGATGGGCCGCATATGTGGAGGGCGGCCATGGCACGCGCGGCCCTCCTGCCCAGTCTGCGCCCCGGCGCGGCGCGGTCGGCCCCAGCGGCCGCTCACCGCGGACAGGCTTCGAGGGCGGCGCGCACCGCGCCGACCAACTCGTCGATCGTCACCGTGCCGCTGCCGTTGCCGTCGAAGGCCGGGCAGCCGCTCAGCGGCTGGCTGCCAATGGCGATGTTGACGCCGCCGATCAGCTCGTTGATCGAGACGGCGCCGTCGCCATTGCAGTCGCCGACACAGGCTGGAGCGGCGTTGGTCAGGGCAACCGTCACGGCGTCGCCGGCCAGCGACAGGACGGCGACGTCGGGGCGGCCGTCGCCGTCGATGTCGGCGACGACAACGGCGCGGCTGGCGCCGATTCCCTCGCCCCCTGCCGGCGGCGCCGCGGCGGCAAAGCCGCCGGCGCCGTCACCGGCGGCGACGGCCAGGCCGCCGCGCCCGTCGCGCGCCAGCAGGGCGTCCACCGCGCCGTCGCCGGACAGATCCGCCGTCGCCACGGCGAGCACGCCGGCACCGCCGACGGAGTGGTCGATGACCACCGCATCGGCGGCGAAGGCGACGCGTGCCAACGAACGCGGCTCGCTGCCGAACAAGCCGACCGCGAGTTCGTCGCCGGCGGCGCCGTCGAGATCGGCCGCGGCGACAGCGAGCGGCGCCTGGGCGGCATCGACCGTCACCGCCAGTGCCGTGACCGCCTCGGCGTCGAAGCGGCCGCCGCCGAGACCGGCAATGATGCGCACGTCTGCGGTGTCCCGACTGGCCACCGCCACATCCACGTTGCCGTCGCCGTCGACGTCACCCAGCGCCAGCGCGGCGGCGCCAAAGCCGTCGGTGCATACCAGGTCGGTGGCACAGGGGGCGAAGGAGCCCGCCTCGTTGCAGAGGAAATAGACCTCCTCGAAGAAGTCGAGCAGGACGAGGTCGAGGCGGCCGTTGCCGTCGAGGTCGTGCACGGCGACGCCGATCAGCTCGAGCGAGTCGAGCACATCGGTAAAGTCCTGCTCCGGCGGCTCGAAGCTGCCGTCGCCGCGGCCGAGCAGCAGTTCGGCGAAGCCGTCTTCGTGCGCCACCAGGATGTCGACGCGGCCGTCGATGTCGCCGATCGTCTCGGAGGCGAAGGGCGAGGCGAAATCCGCCGCCGTCACCGCCGTCGGGGTGCCCTCGAGCGGGTACACGACCGGCGCGTCGAAGCTGCCGTCGCCGCGCCCGAGCAGGACGCGCAGCGCGTCGTTCTCGCGGTCGATCGCCAGCAGATCGACGGCGCCGTCGCCGCTGATGTCGACCAGCGTGATCGCCTGCGGCCCGGCATCCTCGCCCACCGGCAACGCGATGGGCGCCAACGGCGTCACGGCGAGCTGGGCGGCGGCGAGGCTCGGCAGGAGGAGCAACAGCAGGACGGCGCGCATGCCATGACCACAGCAAGCGCACTGGCGAGGTGCAAGCGCCGCCGCTAGCCCAGTGGAATCAAGAAGGGGGACGTTGGGGCGGAACGGACACTTCCGCCGCGGAAGTGTCCGTTCCGCCCCAACGTCCCCCTTTCCCCGTCCCCCTTTCCCACTCGCCTCTCCGCTTCCCCGTCTGAATTCCTCAGCTCCGCGCGCGCAGCTCCCCTTCGAGGCCGGCCAGCATCTGATCGACGTCGGCGTCGGCCGCCCGGCGCGTCTCGATGCGCTGCACCGCGTACATCACCGTCGAATGATCGCGGCCGCCGAACTTCTCGGCGATGGCCGGAAACGAGGCCTCGGCGACCATGCGGCTGAGGTACATCGCCAGCTGGCGCGGATACGACACCTCGCGCTCGCGCCGATGCGAAACCAGGTCGGCAACGCTGAGCCCGAAACGCGTGCTGATCGTCTCTTGGATCGTCTCCACCGACACCGACGTGCGGGTCCGCGCGTAGGGCCCGAGCGCCACCACCGCCAGCTCCGGCGTGATCGCGCAGCCGCGCACCGCCGCCATCGCCGAGACCCGGTTGAGCGCCCCCTCGAGTTCGCGCACGCTGGCCCCGCTGCGCTGCACCAGCAGATCGGCCACCGCGTCGGTCAGCGCGATGCCCTGCACCGCCGCCTTGGCGCGCAGGATGGCCAGCCGCATCTCGCGCGTCGGCGGGTGCACGTCGGCGATCAGCCCGCCCTCGAAACGACTGCGCAGCCGCTGCTCGAGCCCGGCGATGGCACTCGGCGCCTTGTCGGAGGTGAGCACGATCTGCTTGGCCGCCCCATGCAGGGCGTTGAAGGTGTGGAAGAACTCCTCCTGCGTGCGCTCCTTGCCAGCGAGGAACTGCACGTCGTCGAGGATCAGCGCGTCGACCTGACGGAAGCGCTCGCGGAAGGCGTTCATCTGATCCTGGCGCAGCGAGGTGATGAGGGCGTTCATGAACGACTCGGCCGACAGGCAGGCGACGTTCAACCGCCCCGGGCGGCGCAGCAGCTGGTGCGCGATGGCGTTGATGAGGTGCGTCTTGCCCAGCCCGACGCCGCCGTGCAGGAACATCGGATTGAACCGCCCGCCCGGCGCCGCGCTGACCGCGCGGGCCGCCTGGAACGCCACCTCGTTGGCGGCGCCGACGATGAACGTCTCGAAGGTGTAGTGCGACACCAAGCGGCCGATCTTCGGCGCGCGCGCAGCGCGCACCGGCGCCGGAAGCTCCGGCGCCGGTGCGGCCGGCGCCGGCCGCGGCGCCCCGTTCCCCTCCGTGGAGACCACCACGCGCACCGCACACGGCGCGCCCGCCAGCTCGCTCAGCGTGTCGCGGATCGTCGCCAGGAAGTGCCGCGTCACCCAGGACTGGAAGAAGCGGCTGGGAACCTCCAGCCGCAGCTCACCCTCGGTCCCCTGACAATGGATCGGTGCGATCCAGGCGGAAAAATTCCGCTCCCCCATGTGCTGCCGCAACAGTGGCAATGCCGCCGACCATAGTGCCTCCATGCGCGCCCACCCCTCATACGTACAGTTGGCGACTCAGACCTGGGCGACCCAGACCTGAGCTGACCGGACCTGTCGGAGCACGCGACCGCTTTCCACACCTGGGGACAACTCACCAACCCACCGCCACCACACCAGTTCTCCCCATCCTCCACACCACAATACACAGCCACGACATGCACCTCCGCCGCTCCCTCCACGATAGGAAGGCGGCGGGTGCACCCGAACAACTTCATTTGAGATCGAAAAAAGAAAGAATCGGAACGGAAGAGGCGGTCTCTCTATTCCTGGCAGGTAGAGCTGTCAAGAAAATTTCGCTGTGCAACGCCTCGCGCATGTGCCGCAACGCTTTCGCGTGCGCGCGCAGCGCGCGACGAGGCGCTCAGCTGCGCGGCGCGACGGCGGCGCGCTCGAGGACGATCGCGTAGCCGAGCACGTCGCCGCGCAGCGCGCCGCGCACGGTGCGGCCGTTGAGGAACAGCGTCGGCGTCGATTCGATGCCGAGGCGATCGCCGGCGGCGACATCGCGCGCGATCGCGGCGCGCGTCGCATCGCTGTCGAGACAGGCGGTGAACTGGGCGCGGTCGAGACCGAGCGCGTCGGCGTAGCGGAGCAAATCGTCGCGCGTGAAATCGGGCTGATGTTCGAACAGCGTATCGTGGTACTGCCAGAACTTGTCCTGCGCACCGGCGCACTCCGCCGCAGTGGCGGCGAGGCAGGCGAATTTGTGGCCGCTGCCCGCCGGGATGGCAGGATTGCAGGCGGCGTCGAGCGGGTAGTGGTGGAAGCGCACTTGCACGTCGTTGCCGTAGGTCGGCAGTGCCGCCTTGATGCCGCGGTAGGCTTCCTTGCAGTGGCCGCACTCGAAGTCGGAGAACTCGACGATGGTCACCGGCGCGTCTGGGCGTCCCTTGGCGTGGCCGCCCTCGATCGCCACCGGCGCGATCGGCAGCGCCTTGTATTGCTGGCAGAACGTCGGGTCGCGCTCGCAGACCTCGCTCGGCGAGAGATTGCCGGGGTTGTTGACCGCCTTCCACGCGACGGCGCCGAGCAGCAGCGCCAGCATGCCGAGCGCGCCGCCGCTGATCAGGCGGACGCGCTCGCGCCAGGCCTGTTGCGCGCGCATGGCGCTCTGGGTCGCCGCGTAGAGCCACGCGGTGGCAGCGACGAGCAGCAGGTTGACGACGTAGAGGCCGGTACACTGCGGGCAGACGTGGCCGAGGACGACCAGCGCGATGTAGGCCAGGTAGGCGGAGAAGACCAGCGCCGCGACGGCGCCGGCGAAGAGCAGGCTCGCCGCCTGGCGGCGGCGCAGGGCGCTCGGCGCGCGCCAGGCGACGACGGCGGCGACGGCGAGGCCGGCGTAGGCGACCAGCGCCAACCAGGCGATCGGCACGCCGAACAGGTAGGCGTACTCGGAGCTCAGCACCGGCGCGCAGTCGACGGTCTCGTTGACCTTGCAGGCGACGGCGAGCCCCTGCTCGAGCTGGGCGTGCGTGTGCGCGATCATCGCCGCGATGGCGAGACCGGCGAGAGCCAGCACGAGAGTGGCGACAGCGGAACGCTTTGCAGCCATTGGAAGAACCTTACTGACTCCCCGATGGCGTTGCCAGCCAATCGCCGCGCGCCGTCAGGTTCGGAGCGCCGCGTTGACCCTGGCGGCGCGCAGTTGCTAGGGGCATCGAGCCGTCGAGCTACCGAAGCCGCGCGGCCAACGCAACGCCACGCCACGCCACGCCCGTCTCCGCCGTCGAGTCGAACCCGTGCGAGTCGCGCACATCGCGCCCGTCTTCCCCCCCTACCGCGGCGGTATGGGTGCGGTCGCCTTCCATCAGGCGCGCGCGCTCGCCGCGGCGGGCGCCGCGGTGACGGTGGTGACGCCGCGCGGCAAGGTGCCGCGCGCGCGCCCGGCCGGGGTGACGGTCGAGGAGTGGCCGGCGCTGCTGGCGCGCGGCAACGCCGCCTGCCTGCCGCAGGTGCTCTGGCGGCTGCGCGGCTTCGACGTCGTGCACCTGCACTACCCGTTCTTCGGCACCGCCGAGCTGCTGGCGGCGCGCCGCCTCGCCGGCGGCCCGCGGCTGGTGCTGCAGTACCAGATGGACGTCGTCGGCGTGCACTGGAAAGCGCGCCTGTTCCACTGGCACCGGCGCACGGCGTTGCCCTTCATCCTGCGCATGGCCGACGCCCTGGTGGTCACCTCCTACGACTACGCCGCCTCGTCGTTCCTCGCCGCGGACCTGGCGGCGCTGGAGGCGAAGCTGGTCGCCATCCCCGGCGGCGTCGATCTCGGCGCCTTCTCTCCGGCCGGCGGCCGCAGCGCCGCGCGCGCCGCCCTCGGCCTGGCCGAGCGCCCGACGGTGTTCTTCCTCGCCCGCCTCGACCGCGCCCACTACTTCAAGGGTCTGCACGTGCTCATCGATGCGCTGAGCCTGATCCCCGAAGCGGCGTTGGTGGTCGGCGGCGACGGCGAGTGGCGGGCGCAGTACGAGGCGCAGGCGCGCGCCCGTCTCGGCGATCGGGCGCACTTCGTCGGCGATGTCCCGGACGCGGTGCTGCCAGCCTACTTCCGCGCCGCCGACGCGCTGGCGCTGCCGTCGATCGACCGCACCGAGGCCTTCGGCCTGGTCCTGCTCGAGGCCCTCGCCTGCGGCACGCCCGTGGTCGCCTCGCGTCTGCCGGGGGTGCGCACGCTGGTCGACGAGGGGCGCACCGGCTACCTGGTGACGCCGGGCGACCCGCTCGAGCTCGCCCAGGCGCTGACGCGCTGCCTGCACGAGAGCGCCCTGCTGGCGCCAAACGCCGTCGCGTTCGTGCGCGATCGCTTCTCCTGGGAGGCGATCGCCGCCGAACTGCTCGCCCTCTACCAACGCCTGCTCGCCGGCGCCGGAGCGCGCGCATGAGGCAGGACAGTCAGCGCCGCGTCCTGGTCGTCTGCGGCACGCGGCCGGAGGCGATCAAGCTGGCGCCGGTGCTGGACGCGCTCGCCGCGGCGCCGACGCTGGCGCCGCGCCTGTGCGTCACCGGCCAGCATCGCGACATGCTCGACCAGATGCTCGCCGTCTTCGGCCTGACGCCCGATCACGACCTGGCGATCATGCAGCCGGACCAGGATCTTGCCGACGTCACGGCACGCACGCTCGTCGGCCTGCGCGACGTCCTCGCCGCCGAGCGCCCGGCGGCGCTGTTGGTGCAGGGCGACACCACCTCGGCCCTCGCCGGTGCCCTGGCGGCGCTCTACGCGCACGTGCCGGTCGGGCACGTCGAGGCCGGGCTGCGCAGCGGGCGCATCGACCAGCCGTTCCCCGAGGAGATGAACCGCCGTCTGGTGACGCAGCTCGCCACCTGGCACTACGCGCCGACCGCCGCCGCCGCCGCGCACCTCGCCGGCGCCGGCGTCGACGCGGCGCGCGTCGTCGTCACCGGCAACACCGTCGTCGACGCCCTGCGGTCGGTCGCGGCGCGGCCACTGCCGCTGCCCGCGGCGGTGCCGGAGGCCTGGCTCGCCGGGCGCCGCCTGCTGCTCGTCACCGGCCATCGCCGCGAGAGCTTCGGCGCCGGGCTGGCAGGCCTGTGCGCGGCGTTGACCGCCCTCGTCGCCGCGCACCCCGACGTCGTCGTCGTCTACCCCGTGCACCGCAATCCTGCCGTCGACGGCCCGGTGCGCGCCGCCCTCGCCGGCCAGCCGCGCGTGCGCCTCACCGACCCGCTCGACTATCTGGCCTTCGTCGCCCTGCTGCGCCGCGCCTACCTGGTGATCACCGACTCCGGCGGCGTGCAGGAAGAGGCGCCGTCGTTCGGCGTGCCGGTGCTGGTGACGCGCGCCACCACCGAACGCGGCGAGGCCATCGCCGCCGGCACGGCGCGCCTAGTCGGCACCGACCGCGACGCCATCGTCGCCGCCGCCGCGGCCCTGCTCGACGACCCCGCCGCGCACGCCGCCATGCACGCCGCCGTCAACCCGTTCGGCGACGGCCACGCCGCGGCGCGCATCGTCGCGCACCTCGCCGGGGCGCTGGCATGAGCGGCGCGGGGCGCCGGCCGCTCGCCGCCGCCTTGCCTGGCGGCCTCGCCCTGCGCGCCCTCTGGCAGTATCGCGGCTTCGTCTTCGCCCTGGTGCGGCGAGAGTTCGAGGCCCGCTATCTCCAATCGGTGCTCGGCAGCGCCTGGGCGGTGCTGACGCCCCTAGCGATGATCGTCATCTATACGGTGATCTTCGCCGGCGTCATGCGCACCCGCCTGCCCGGCGAGGACGACCGGCTCGCCTACAGCATCTACCTGTGCGCCGGCCTGCTGCCGTGGGGCTGGTTCCTCGAGGTGGTGACGCGCACGTTGACCGTCTTCCCCGACAACGCGGCCCTGCTGAAAAAGGCGAGTTTCCCGCGCAGCGTCCTACCGGCGACACTCGCCTGCTCGGCGACGCTCAACTTCAGCATCATCTTCGGCCTCTTCCTCCTCGTCCTCGCGGCGACCGGCCGCTGGCCAGGCTGGGCGGTGCTGGGCCTGGCGCCGTTGTTCGCCCTGCAGTTGCTGTTTGCCCTCGGTCTCGGTCTGCTGCTCGGCGTCCTCAACGTCTTTTTCCGCGATGTCGGTCAGTTCGTCGGCGTGCTGCTGCAGTTCTGGTTCTGGCTGACGCCCATCGTCTATAGCGCCGCCATTCTGCCCGAACGCGCCCGCGCCTGGCTGAACCTAAATCCGCTCACCGCGCTCGTCGACGCCTACCAGCGCCTGCTCCTCACCGGCGCCTGGCCCGATTGGACGGCTTTCGGATGGCACCTCGCCGGCACGCTCGTCCTCTGCGGTCTCGCCGCCTTCGCCTTCGACCGCCTGCAGGGCGAGATGGTGGACGAGTTGTGAGGCGACGGGGGACTCGATGATCCGCATCCGCGACCTCGGCAAGTGCTACAAGCGCTACCCGCGCCGCGCCGCGCGCCTCGGCGAGTGGCTGAGCGGCCGCCGCTGGCACCCCTACGAGGAGCGCTGGGTGCTGCGCGGCGTCAGCTTCGACGTCGCGCCGGGCGAGGCGGTGGGGATCGTCGGCGCCAATGGCGCCGGCAAGAGCACGCTGCTGAAGATCGTCGCCGGCACGACGCAGCCGACCACCGGCACGGCGGTCCTCGACGGCCGCGTCGCGGCGCTGCTCGAACTCGGGCTCGGCTTTCACGCCGACTTCAGCGGCCGCCAGAACGCCGTCATGGGCTGCCAGATGCTCGGCCTGGCCGGTGCCGAGATCGCCGCGCTGCTGCCGGCCATCAGCGAGTTCGCCGAGCTCGCCGAATGGATGGACCAACCGCTGCGAAACTACTCGACCGGCATGCAGATGCGGCTGGCGTTCAGCGTCGCGACGGCGCGTCGGCCCGACGTCCTCATCGTCGACGAGGCGCTGGCCGTCGGCGACGCGTACTTCCAGCACAAGAGCATGCAGCGCATTCGCGCCTACCGCGCCGCCGGCACGACGCTGCTCTTCGTCTCGCACGACCCGACGGCGGTGAAGTCCCTCTGCGATCGCGCCATCCTCCTCGACGGCGGGCACCTGGTGCGCAGCGGCACACCGGACGCGGTGCTCGACTGGTACAACGCGCTGGTGGCGGCGCGCGAGGACGCCGCCGCCATCGACCAGCACGGCGCCCCCGGTGCGACCGTGACGCGGTCGGGCAGCGGCCTGGCGCGCTTCGCCGAGGTGATGCTGCAGGACAGCACCGGCCGTCGCCGCCACACGTTTCAGGTCGGCGAGGCGGCGGCGATCGTCTGCCAGCTGACCGCCGCCGAGGCCGTCAACGCCCCGACCATCGGCCTGCTCATCCGCGACCGCCTCGGCAACGACGTCTTCGGCACCAACACCTTCCACCTCGGCGTCGAAACCGGCACGCTCGCCGCCGGTGAGCAGCTCGATGTCACGTTCCGCATCCGCCTCGCGCTCGGCCCCGGCAGCTACTCGCTGGCCATCGCCGCGCACGCCGGGCGGGCGCACCACGAGGGCAACTTCGACTGGTGGGATCGCGCCCTCGTCTTCGAGATCGTCCCCGATGCCGGCCTGCACTTCATCGGCACCGCCCAACTGCCCGTCGACGTGACCGTGCGGCGCGGCGCGGCGCCGACCACGGCGCCCATCCCTCCTCCTTGACAAGATCGCGGCAGCGGTGTGGGTTGGGCGTCGCTTTCGACAAGGGACGAGACACGACCACCGTGCCGCGCGCGCTCATCACCGGCATCACCGGACAGGACGGCAGCTACCTCGCCGAGCTACTGCTCGCCAAGGGCTATGCGGTCGCGGGCGTCGTGCGCCGCGCCAGTACCGAGAGCTTCGAGCGCATCGAGCACCTGCGCGACCGCCTGACGCTGGTGCAGGCCGACCTGCTCGACCAACTGTCGCTGATCGACGTGATCGAGAAGACCCAGCCCGACGAGATCTACAACCTCGCCGCGATGTCGTTCGTGCCGACCTCCTGGCAGCAGCCGGTGCTGACCGCCGAGTTCGACGCCATCGGTGTCACCCGCCTGCTCGAGGCGATCCGCCTGGTCAACCGGCGCGTGCGCTTCTACCAGGCCTCGTCGAGCGAGATGTTCGGCAAGGTGCGCGAGGTGCCGCAAACCGAAGCGACGCCGTTCCATCCGCGCAGTCCGTACGGTGTCGCCAAAGTCTACGGCCACTTCATCACCGTCAATTACCGCGAGAGCTACGGCCTGTTCGCCTGCTCCGGCATCCTGTTCAACCACGAGTCGCCGCGCCGCGGCCGCGAGTTCGTCACCCGCAAGATCAGCGACGGCGTCGCCCGCATCAAGCTCGGCCTGGCGCGCGAACTGACGCTCGGCAATCTCGACGCCGAGCGCGACTGGGGGTTCGCCGGCGACTATGTCGACGCCATGTGGCGCATGCTGCAGCAGCCCGAGCCGGGCGACTACGTCGTCGCCACCGGCGAGACGCACAGCGTGCGGGACTTCGCTACCCTCGCCTTCGCCCGCGCCGGTCTCGCCTGGCGCGACTGCGTGCGCGAGGATCCGACCTTGCGCCGCCCGGCGGAGGTCGACCAGTTGATCGGCGACAGCACCCTCGCCCGCACCACACTCGGCTGGCAGCCGGCGGTGTCGTTCCAGGGCCTGGTCGACATGATGGTCGACGCCGACCTCGCGGCGCTCGGGGGCGGGCGGCGCTGAGCATGGCCGCCGATCCGCACCCCGACGAGCTCGGGCTGCACCCGCTGCTGTGGCCGGACCAGCGGGCGCTGGTGCCGCCGCGCGAGCTGTGGGTCGGCCCGCAGGATCCGTTCGTCCACTTCGTGCGGTGGATGTGGGAGTTCCGCGCCTATCTGGTGCTGCTGTGCGACCTGGGCAGCGATTCCGCCGTCCTCGAACTGGGCTGCAACCATGGCCGTACCATGCTCGGCCTGGTCGACTACCTGCGCCCGCCCGGCCGCTACGAAGGTCTCGACATCATGCCGGCGCAGATCGCCTTCGCCCAACAACACATCCAGAGCGCCCATGCGCACTGCCGGTTCACGCTCGCCGACATCCACAACCAGATCTACAACCCGGGCGGACGCCTGACCGCCGAGACCTTCGCCTTCCCCTATCCCGACGCCAGCTTCGACGTCGCTTACGCCGCCTCGCTGTTCACCCACCTGACGCCCGCGGCGGCCGCCAACTACCTGCGCCAGACGCGCCGCGTACTGAAGGCCGGTGGCCGCGCCCTGTTCAGCGTCTTCGTCCTCGACCACTACCGCGGGCCGGGCACCTCGGCCTGGGCGGGATACGAATTCAACCACCTACTGCCGGGCCACGCCGACGTGGCGGTGTACAACCCCGCCATGCCGGAGCAGATCATCGCCTACGGCACCAGCGCGCTGCAGCGCCTCGCCGGCGAGGCCGGCTTGGCAGTCGAGCGCATCCTGCCCGGGTTCTGGTCGGCGACGCATCGGCAGGCGGTCAACGAGCAGGACCTCATCCTGCTGCGCGCCGCGTGACCGCCTCGGCGCCCTCCGACGCGCCGCCGCCCGACGCCCCCGCCGACGGCGTCGGACTGCTGCGCGCCATGCGCCGCCGCCTCACCGCAGCGCCAGCGGCCGTGCCGCCTGTCGACGCGCTGCCAATCGACAGGCTGCTGCGCCAGGCGGCGGCGCGCGCCGACGTCGGCACCGCGCTGCCGCCGCTCGCCCACCTCGGGCGGCTGCGCCGCGGCGCCGCCGCCGCCGCCGGCCGCGTGCTGCTCTACTTCCTGCGGCTGCTCAGCCTCGACCAGTCGCGCTTCAACCATCTGATCGTGCGCGCCCTCGCCGCAGTGTCCAGCCAGGCCGCCGGGCAGCAGCATGCCCTCGCGGCGGTGCAGGCGACGGCCGGCGCGCACAGCGCCGCCGCGGCGCGCGGCCTAGCGGCGGCGCAGGCCGATGCGGCGGCGCGCCTCGCCGCCCTCGAGAGCGCCCTGCTGGTCCGCCTCGACGAGTCGGCGGCGCATCTGGCCGCCGTGCGCGAGGAACAGGCGCTGCTGCAACGCGGCGTCGAGGAGCTGCGCAGCAGCACGACCTGGCTGCGGACGCAGACCGACGTGTTGCGCCGGCGCGTCGCGGCGCCGGCGCCGCCGGCCTCGGCGGCGGCCGTGCCGAGCGAGGCGGCAGCGCTCGCCACGCCGCCGCCGGCGAGCAGCGGGCTCGACGCCTGGATGGCGGCGGCAGCGTTTCGCGGCGACGAGGCGGTGCTGCGCGACGGGCAGCGCCGCTACGTCGAACTCTTCGCCGGACGCCGCGACGTGCTGGATATCGGCTGCGGCCGCGGCGTCTTCCTCGAGCTGCTGCGCGACGCCGGGGTGCCGGCAACCGGCGTCGACGCCGACCGCGACATGGCGCTCTGGTGCCGGGAGAAGGGCCTGGCGGTGACCTGCGCCGACGCGCTCGCCCATCTCGCCCAGACGCCGGCGGCCTCGCTTGGCGGCATCTTCTGCGCGCAGGTGGTCGAGCATCTGGCGACGCCCGACATGCTGCGCCTGATCGAACTGGCGGTGCGCGCCCTGCGGCCGGACGGCCTGCTGGTGATCGAGACGCTCAACCCCGAATCGCTGCTGGTCCTGTACCGCTGGTTCTGGGTCGACCTGACGCACCAGCGCCTGGTCCACCCGCAGACCCTGCGGGTCATCGTCGAGGCGGCGGGACTGCGCCAGATCGAGGTCCGCCATGTGCCGCCGCCGCCCGGCGCGCTCCGCCTGCCGGTCCTGACGCTGCCCGGCGTCGAGGCCGCCGACCTCGCTGCGTTCAACGACGCCACCCGCTATCTCAATGACCTCCTCTTCGGGAGCTTCGACTACGCCATCATCGGCGTGCGCTGAGCCATGGCCAGTACGGTCAGCGTCATCGTCCTCAACTTCAACGGCGCCGCCATTCTGCCGCGCTGCCTCGACCATGTGCTCGCCCAGACGCGCCGCGCCGATGAGATTCTGGTGGTCGACAACGCCTCCAGCGACGGCAGCGACGCGGTGCTCGCCGCCTACGCGGCGCGCGGCGTGCGCGCCGTCACCAGCCCGCGCAACCTCGGCTGCGCCGGCGGCCGCAATCTCGGCGTGCAGGCGGCGCGCGGCGATGTCATCGCCTTCATGGACAACGACGGCTACGCCGACCGGCGCTGGCTCGAGGCGACGGTGGCGGCGCTCGACGCCGACGCCGGCCTCGGCGCCGTCGCGCCGCTGGTCTTCTTTGACCGCCAACCCCTGGTCCTGAACGGCGCCGGCGGCACGCTCAGCCGGCGCGGCTACGGCGGCGACCACTGCTTCCAGGAGCCGTACGAGTTCGCCCGCCCGCCCACCCTGGTGCTCTATCCGATGGGCTGCGGCATGGTCGTCCGGCGTCAGGTGCTCGACGCGATGGGCGGCTTCGACGAGGCGCTGTTCAACTACTACGACGACGTCGAGGTCGGCCTCTGGTCGTGGCGCCTGGCGCTGCGCGTCGAGTGTGTGCCGGCCGCCTGGGTGGATCACGGCTTCAGCGCGTCGGATGCGATCAACCGCAACAAGGTGGCGCTGTGCGAACGCAACCGCATCCGCACCGTGCTGAAGTACTTCCCCACCCACCTGCTGCCCGCCTGGCTGCTGCACGAACTCGGTTCCCTGCTCTGGCCGCGCGCCGCTTGGCAGTGGGCGATTCCCTGGCGCTCCTGGGGCTGGAACGCCGCCCACCTCGCCTCGACCTGGCGCCTGCGGCGGCGCTTCGCGCCGCAGCGCGGCCGCTTCGAGTCGCTGCTCGCCCCAACCTGGGGCAGCTACCCGCCGCCGCGGCCGACGAATCATCTGACGCCGCCGCCGGCGCTCGCCGCCGCCGGCGCGACGATCGCCTTCGACGACGGCGCAGCGCCGCAGCTCGGCTACGGCTGGTACCCGGTCGAGGTCGACGGAGCGCAGCCGATGCGCTGGACGGCCGCCGCGGCGGCCGCGTTCGTGCGCGTCCCGGCAGCCACGACGCGCCTCGCCTGCACCTGGCGCGCGGCACGCGGAGACCAGGAGGTGCGCCTGCGGCTGCGCCGCCTCGACGACCTGCAGGCGGTGTGGGAGTGGTCGGAGGTTCCCGGGACCGCGTGGAACGACGTCGGCACCGCCTGCGTCGTCCCGGCCGGCGCCTACGAGCTGCACATCCTCAGCAGCCCGGCGGCCGGCGACAGCGCCGGCCGCGAGCTCGGCGTCGGCGTCGCGCGCCTGGCGCTGACGTGACCACGGCGGCGGCGCGACAATGAGGGCGCTGCACCTGTTTCCGTTCTTCGACGAGGAGTGCAGCGCCGGTTCGTCCTACGTCCAGTTCATGCTCAGCCGCGCGCTGGCGCGGCGCGGCGTCGCCGTCGAGGTGCTCGCCACCCGCGCCCGCGCCGTCGTGCCGCGCGCCGCCTTCGGCCTCGGCTGGCCGAACGACTGGCCGGGCGGCGCGGCGACCATCGACGGCATCGCCGTGCGCCGCTTCCCGGTCTCGTTCGCCCCGCCCACCGCCGTCGGCCACGCCCTGTCGCGCCTCGTCTTCGCGCAGTGGCGCCGCGAGGAGGCCGGCGCGCCGACGCCGCCGCGCGGCTCCGACGCCGCCGTCGCCGCCTTCCATCGCCGCGCCCTGGCCCGCCCGGCGTACATCGACGCGCTCAGCCTGCTCGGCCGCGGGCCGGTCTCGTGGCCGCTCTACGCCGCGGCGCGCCGCGCCGCGCGCCAGTGCGACGTGCTGCTGGCCAGTTTCACGCCCTTCGCGACGCTGTGGATGGCCGAGCGCATCGCCCGCCAGAGCGGCGTGCCACTGGTGCTGCTGCCGCTCTTCCACCCGGAGGACGTCTACCATCACTTCCGCGTCTTCTACCGCGCCTTCGCGCGCGCCGACGCGCTGCTAGCGCAGACCGCGTACTCCGCCGCGCTCTTCCGCCGCCTGTGCCCGGGCGCCAATCCGATCGAACTCGGCATCGGCGTCGAGCCAGCGGAGTTCAGCGACGCGCGCGTCGACGGCGCCCGCTTCCGCCAGCGCTTCGGCCTGGGCGACGCGCCGCTAGTGCTCTTCGTCGGCCGCAAGGAACGGCACAAGCGCTACGACCTGGCGGTCGCCGCCGTCGACCGCCTCAGCGATCCGCGCGCCCGCCTGGTGCTGATCGGCGCCGACATCGACCGCCAGCCGCTCGCCAGCTCGCGCGCCGTGGCCCTCGGCCCGCTGCCACGCGCCGACCTGCTCGATGCCTACGACGCCTGCGACGTCTTCGTCCTGCCCTCCGAACACGAGAGCTTCGGCATCGTCTTCCTCGAGGCGTGGCTGCGCGGCAAGCCGGTGATCGGCAACGCCGCCTGCCAGCCGGTCGCCTCGTTGATCAGCGCCGGTGTCGACGGCGAGCTGGCGACCGACGCCGGCGACCTCGCCCGCCACCTCGAGGCGCTGCTTGCCGACCGCGGCCGCGCCCGCACCCTGGGAAGTGCCGGCCGTGCCAAGGTGCTGGCGCGCTACACCTGGGAGCACATCGGTGGGCGCGTCCACGATCTTTACAGCGAGCTGGCGGCACGCCGGCGGGCGCAGCCCTGATGCGCATCGCCCTCGACGGCCTGCCGTTGCAGGTGCGCTCCGCCGGGATTGGTGTCTACACGCGCGAACTCGGCGCGGCGCTGGCCGCACACGCCGCGGCGCCGGCGCTGCGCCTGTTCGCCTGCGCCGGCCTGCCAGGCCCGCGCGCGACCGCCCTGCCCTGGCGCCGCTCGCCGCTCTACCCGCTGATCATGGGCGCGCCGCTCGCCGGCCTGGCGCGCCTGCTGCCGCTTGACGCGGCGCTGCGCGAGGTCGACCTGTTCCACGCCACCAACTACGCCCTGCCGCGCAGCCGCCGCATCCCGCTGGTGCAGACCGTGCACGACCTGGCGCTGCTGCGCCATCCCGAGCTCGGCACGCCGGCGCTGCGCCACCTGGTCGGGCGCGTCGCCAGCACCTGGCGCGAAGCGCGCCGCGTCATCGCCGACTCCGAGGCGACGGCACGCGACCTGCGCGAGCTGCTCGGCGTGCCGAGCAGCGTGCTGCGCGTCATCCATCCCGGCGTCGCGGCGCGCTTCCGCCCGCTCGACGCCGCGGCGCGCGCGCCGGTGCTCGCCCGCCTCGGCCTCGACGTGCCGTACGTCCTGCACGTCGGCACCCTCGAGCCGCGCAAGAACCTCGCCCGTCTGGTGCGGGCCTTCGCGCGCGCCACGCATGGCCGCGGCGCCGCGCCGCTGCTGGTGCTCGCCGGCGGCGCGGGATGGAGCGACGGCGACCCGACTGCGGCGATCGCCGCCACTGCCGACCCGGCGCGCGTGCGGCGCCTCGGCCCGGTGGCCGACGCCGACCTGCCGGCGCTCTACGGCGGCGCGCTGCTGTTCGCCTATCCGTCGTTGTACGAGGGCTTCGGCCTGCCGGTTTTGGAGGCCATGGCCTGCGGCACGCCGGTGCTCACCGCCGCTGTGTCGTCACTGCCGGAAGTCGCCGGCGATGCCGCCCTGCTGGTCGACCCGCGCGACGAGGCGGCGATCGCCGCCGGCCTTGTGCGCCTGCTCGACGACGCGGCGCTGCGCGCCGACCTGTCGGCGCGCGGCGCCGCGCGCGCCGCGCGCTTCACCTGGGAAGCCTGCGCCGAACGCACACTGCAGGTCTATCGCGAGTGCGTCGCGTGAGGTGAGGCCGCAGCGCCCGGATTCGCACCGTTCAGGTGGAGGGCGCCGCCCCGTCGGCGCCTGTTGCCCCGCGACACCGGCGCCCCATGCAACGGGCGCCGACGGGGGGGCGCCCTCCACGACAACAGACCAGGCGCGAAACGCGACTGAGCCGCCTCACCACCGCCGGCGCGCTGCGCCCCACAAGCCCGCCGCCGCGAACGCCAGCAGCGTCGTACCCGCCAGGGCCAGGCCGAGGCGCACCGACAGCGGCCGATAGACGAACTCGACGTGGTGCGCGCCGGCCGCGAGCGCCAGGCCGCGCAGCACGCCGTTGGTGCGCAGGATCGACGCCGGCGCGCCGTCCACCGCGGCCGTCCAGCCCGGGTAGGCGACCTCGCTGACGACCAGGAATCCCGGCGCGGCGCTGCGCGTCTCGACCACCAGGCGCTGCGGTGCACGCGCCACCACGACCGCGGTCGCGCTCGGGTCGCCGGGCCCGAAGTCGCGTCCCGGCGCCTGCTCGACCAGGGCGACGGCGCGCGGATCGAACGGCGCCCCGTCGGGCAGACGCGCGGTGCGCACGCTCGCCAACGCCGTCGCCTCGTCGACCGCCAGCGTGCGCGGCACGAACCAGGCGGCCGGCAGCACGCGCAGGTTCTCCAGCACCTCGGCGTGGACGACGCTGGGACGCGTCGGCTCCTGCGCCTCGCCGAGCACCTCCTTCAGCCAGGCTCCGCCGAGCAGCGCCGGCGCGGTATCGGGCCGCAGCGGGAACGACAGGCTGCCGCGCCGCGCCCAGCGCTCGGGGCGCTCGAGCAGGAGGTGGGCGAGGCTGAGCGGACTCGGCTCGCCGGGCGGGTCGAGGAGTGAGATGCGAGCGAGTTGCAGGACCGCGTGGCGAGCGACGCTCTGCACCTCGACGCGCACCGCCTCGACCGGCGTCGGCAGCGTGACGATGCCGACGTACTTGTTCCCCATGCCGTCGCGACCGCCCGGCATCGGAAACGACTCCGCCACCGGCGCGCGGCGGTGGCGCACCACCGGCGCCACGTCGGCGCGGTCCCAGGCCCACTCGGCCGTGTGCGCCCCGGCGCGCAGCTCGCCCGACTGCGCGCCGCCGGCCGCGTCGCGCACCGTGATGCGCGCCACCACCTCGTCCTGGTCGATGCCGATCGCGCCGCCGAGAAAGCTCATCACCGCCACCGCGCGGACCACCCGGGCAGCGGGTAGGGTGAACGCGATCGACTCTCCCGGGGCCAGCGTGACGGCCAGCTCGGAGTAGGCGAACGCCGTCTCGTCCGTCACGACGCGGCCCTGCACCTGATCGGTGAACACCACCAGCGCCGCCCGCGTCGTCAAGAGGTCGAGAAACAGCGGCGCGCCCACCAGCTCGGCCTCCGGAATGCGGCCGGCGTAGTCCATGTCGCCGGCGAACAGCGCGTAGCGGCGCATGAGCAGCGAGTCATAGCCCTGGATGAGGCGCTGGCCGGCGAGCGCCGGCCGATAGTCGACGGGCACCATGTTGGCGGCGGCGACCTGCACGGCGCGGTCGGCGCCGGCAACGGCGCGCAATGGCGCCAGCCAGGGTGGCGCAGCGAGCGCCTCGCGCGCCAGCGGGAACTCCTGCTGGAGGCCGTGCGCGTAGAGGAAGAGGTCGACCGCCTGCAGCGCGACCAGCATCCCGACCACGACGCGCCCCGGCCGGCGCGCCAGGGCCAACAGCAGCAGCAGGGACAGCGCGCCGAGGACCAGCGGCACGGCGAGGAGATGGTGCGGCGCCGCGCTGCCGGCGGCGATGGCGAGCATCGCCGCCATGACGACCGCTGCCACCGTCACCACCGCGCCGCGGCCGACGCCGCGTTGCAGGCCGCTCAGGGTGAGGCCGGCGAGGACGGCGACGGCGAGATCGAACTGAAAGAAGTTGCGCGCGCAGATGCGGAATAGATTGTAGACCGGCAGGTGGAAGGCCAGCCGACCGAGTGGCGTCGCGTCGCCGAGCACCATCACCAGCGAGAGGGCCGCCACCAGCAGCCAGAAGCCGACCACCGGCACGCGCCGCCAGGCGCCGCCGGCCGCCAGCGCCAGCATCAGCGCCGCCACGCCCGCGTAGCCCGCCTGCTCGAGCGAGCCGGCGTAGGGGATGTCGGCCTTGGACGCCTGGGCGCCCGCGTCGAGGAGCGGGAAGAGCAGCGTCGACAGGCGCGACGGCGGCAGCGCGAGTTCGACGAAGGCCTCGTACGGGAGGTGATCGCGCACGCTCTGGCCCGTCAGCTCGGCCGCCGGCAGGAGCAGCGGTGCCGCCAGCAACAGCCCGCCGCCGAGCGCCAGCGCAGTGAGGAACAGATAGCGGCCGCGCCCGACCGATGCCGCGGCGGCGGCGCGCCAGCCGGCGTACGCGGCGCCGACGCCGAGCGTGTAGACAGGCACCTGCGGATGGCCGGCCAGCAGCGCCAACGCGAGAGCGGCGGCGCCGGTGATCACCCAGCGCAGACGCGGCTGCTCGCGCAGCCGCTCGAGCGCCAGCAGCAGCAGCGGCAACCAGGGCGTGGCCTGCAGGATCGGCGTATTGGCGAGGCGGGCGAGGATGAAGCCGCTGCCGACGAACGTCAGCCCGGCGAGCACGGCGCCGGCGCGCGTGCCGCCCACGGCGCGCACGTAGGCGTAGGTGGTGACGCCGCACAGGGCCAGCGTGGCCAGGCCCGCCCAGGTCAGGGCCGCGAGCGGCGGCAGGACGAGGAAGAGCAGCGTCAGCGGATAGAGGGCGCCAACGGTCATCGCCCCAAGCAGCGGGAAGCCGCTGAACACCCACTCGTTCCACAGTGGCAACTCGCCGGCGCGCCACGCCTCGGCGGCGAAGACGCGCAGCGGCAGGAACATTATCAGCGCGTCGCCGCCGCCGAACATGACCGTGCCGCGCGTCGCCGGCCACCAGGTGACGAGCGGCGCGGCGATCAGCAGCGCGACCGGCCAGGCGGCGGCGAGACGGCGCCTCATGCCGGCTTTCGCAGCGCCAGGATGAGCTCGCTGCGGAAGACGTACCGCACGTCCTCGACCAGCAGGCCGCGCTCGGCCGCCAGGTGTTCGAGGCCGCGGCGCGTGTAGTGCGTGATGTGCTCGTCCTTGTAGCCGCCGGGCGCGGCCAAGCCGTACAGCGGCTCGATGACCCGCCAGCCGATGGTGGCATAGTCGGGCGTACCGAGAATGAGCAGGCCGCCGGGGCGTAAGACGCGCAGCAGCTCGTCGATCAGCACCGGATCGTCGGGGATGTGCTCGATCACTTGCGAGCAGATGACGCAGTCGACGCTCGCGTCGCGCACCGGCAGCGCGAACAGCGAGCCGCGCACCAGCGGCAGGTCGTAACGGCGCAGGTAGCGCAGCTTGTTCTGCTGCACGTCGAGGCCGACGGCGTCGTTGAGGCTCTGCATGATGATGCTCGAGCCGCAGCCGACGTCGAGTGTGCGGCCGGCGCCGCGCGCCATGGCGGTGATGATCGCGTGCCGCTGCCGCTGCCACCAGCGCTGCAGGGGGATGCGGCTGTAGAAGGCGCGCTCGTCGTAGTCGGCCGACTCGATCGAGTTGCGCAGCGCCCACAGGCGGCCGAAGGCGCGCAGCAGGTCGAGGCCGAAGGCGACGACGCGGGCGTGCGAGCTGCCCCGTTCGCGCGGATAGTAGGTGAACGGCAGCTCGCACACGCTCCAGCCCGCCATGTAGGCCTTGACCAGCACCTCCTCGAGCACCTCGAAGTTACGCCCTTCGAGCGTCAGCTCGCGCAGCACGGCAGCGCGGTAGAGGCGGAAGCCGCTCGACAGGTCGCGCAGCGGCAGACCGAGACCGGCGGCGAAGAAGCGGTTGAGAACGCGGCTGAGCAGCTTGCGGCCGAGCGGCATGATGGCGACGCCGCCGGTGATGTAGCGCGAGGCGATGACCACGTCGGCGCGGACGCGCGCACGCCACAGCTTGCCGATGAAATCGGGGTCGTGCGACAGGTCGGCGTCGAGCGTCAGCACCCAGTCGCCGCGCGCGGCGGCGAATCCCTCGCGCAGCGCGCCGCCGTAGCCGGGCAGCGTCTGCACCACCACGCGCGCGCCGAGCCCCGCCGCGGTCTCCGCCGTGCCGTCGTGCGAGCCGCCGTCCACCACCAGCACCTCGCGCGTCACGCCGAGCCCGTCGAGCACGCGCGCCAGGCGCGGCAGCAGCACGGCGAGGTTGTCGCACTCGTTCAGCACCGGCAGCAGCACGGTGAGGGCGGGCCGGTCGCTCATGCCGCCACCCGCGCCCGTCGTCGCAGGCGCCAGACGCCGGCCGCGGCCAGGGCGAGCGCCGTCGCGGCGCTGATCGCTGCGCCGGCGATCGGCAGCCAGGGCCGAAAGGCAAGGCGAACGCGGTGCGTGCCGGCGGGCACCGCGACCCCGCGCAGCACGTAGTTCGTGCGCAGCAGCGGCGCCGGCGCGCCGTCGACGCTGGCGCGCCAGCCTGGGTAGTCGATCTCGCTCAGTACGAGAAACGCCGCTGCGGTACTCACCGTCTCGAGCTCGATGGCGTTCGGCGACCAGCGCGTCACCGTCGCGCGGTCGCCGGCCGCGGCCGGCCCGAGATCGAGCGGCGCCTCGGCCTCGACGAGCGCCAGCGTGCCGGGCGCGAACGGGGCGCCGTCGGGCAGCCGGCCGCTCTGCACCGCGGCCAGGATCGCCTCGGCCGGCAGCGTCGCCACCGCCGGCGTCAGCCAGGCGCGCGGCCGCGCGTCGCGATTGCCGAACAGGGCGGCGGTCGCACTGGTCCACAGCAGCCTCCATCGCGGCGCCGCCAGCGCGTGCGCGTAGGTCAACGGCAGCGCGCTGCTGCCGACCGCGTCGGTGAGGCTGAGGCGCCCGATGTGCAGCTCGACGCCCGGCACCTGGCCCTCGATGCGCACCGCGGCGACGCGCATGCGGCGCGGCAGCGTGAGCCGCGCCAGGTAGCGTTGTCCCTCGAACTCGCCGCCCTGCTGCGGTTCGAAGGCTCGCGCCTGGTGATGGCGCACCAGCGGCGCGACGTCGGGACGCGCCCATGCCCATTCGGCGGTGTCGTCCCCCGCGCGCAACGCCCGCTCGACGGTGTCGCCGTCAGCGTCGGTCAGCAGCACGCGTCCGACCACCGTCCCGTCGGCGACGTCCTGCGCGCGGCTCAACCAGGTGACCAGGTCGATGCCCGTTGCCGGCTGCTGCGCGGCGGCGGGAATCGTCAGCCGCAGCGATGCGCCGGCGTGCAGCGTGGCACCGAGGAGTTGCGGGGCGAAGCGCGCGGCGCCGTCCGGCGCGGCCAGCGCGGCGGGCCACTCGACGGCCAGATAGCCGACGTTGAGCAGGTCGAGGAACAGGGGCCGCTCGGCGACGGCGACGTCGGGAATGCTCCCGAAGAACGTCATGTCGCCCGCGAAGGCGCCGTAGCGCGACAGCATGAGCGGTTCGTATCCGGTCACACTCGCCAGACGCCAGCGCCCGAGGTCATTGCGCGTGGCGCGCAGATCGCCGGCGGACAGGTGCGCGACGCGTGTTGCCGCCGCATCAGGCTGCGCCTCGAGCAGGCGGGCGACCCAGTCCGGCGGCGTGCCGATGAACTCGCGCTGCAGCAGGATGTGATCGACGTGGCGGCCGAACCACAGCAGATCGGCGGCGAGCACCGCGGCCACCGCGGCGCGGCGCGGCGCCGACGGCCGCTGCGCCAGAGCGATCAGTGCCGCCGCCGCCAGAGCCGCGAGCAGCAGCGGCGCCGCGACGGCAGGGGAGGCGAGGTGAAGCGGCGGGCCATCGGCACCGCCGTGCGCCGCCAGCCACGCCGCGAGCCCGACGGCCGCCGCGACGGCGCCGGCGCCGACGACGACGGCGCGCGGATGGCGCGGGAGGACGCGCGTCGCGCTCCACGCCGCCAGCACCGCCAGCGCCAGGTTGAGATAGAGGGCGTTGCGCGCCGCGCCGCGGAACAGGTTCCACACCGGCACCTGATAGGCGAGCCGCGCCAGCGGCGTCTGCGCGCCGAGCATGAGCAGCAGCGAGACGCCGCCGAGCAGCACCCAGAAGCGCGCCTGCGCATCGCGCGCCGCCCACGGCAGCGCCGCCAGCGCCAGCATCGGCGCCGCCAGACCGGCGTACCCGCACACCTCGAAGAAGTTCCACGCGCCGCGATAGGGATCGCCGGGCGCGCCGCCGAACAGGAACGGCAGCAGCAGGGTCGGCAGTTGGCGCCAGGGCAGCGCCAGCGAGGTGAACTCGGCGAACGACAGACGCGCGCGCGGGCTCTGCGCGGCGAGCTCGGGCATCGGCACCAGCTGCGCGGCGGCGAGCAGCACGCCGGCGGCAAGTGTCAACCCGGCGGCGGCGAGCCAGCGGCGCCAGCCGGCCGGGCCCGGCGCGGCGAGGGCGTGGTAGCCGGCGTAAGCGGCGCCGGCGGCGAGCAGCATCACCGGCATCTGCGGGTGGCCGGCGAACACCGCCAGGGCGATGGCGACCGCGCCGAGCCCCACCCAGCGCAGCGCCGGCCGCTGGCGCAGGCGCTCGAGGCTCCACATCAGGAGCGGCAGACAGACGGCGGCCTGCACGACCACGACGTGACCGAGGTGCGCGATCAGGAAGCCGCCGCCGGCGAAGGTCAGGCCTCCGAGCAGCGCGGCGAAGCGCGTACAGGCAATGGCGCGGCAGTAGGCGTAGGTGGCGAGGCCGGCGACCGCGAGGGTGGCGAGCATCTGCACGTTCGTCGCCCACGGCTCGGGCAGCAGCAGGTAGAGCCACGTGCCGGGATGGAAGACCGACATCTGGCTGACGGCCAGCATGGGAAAGCCGGCGAACGCATACGGATTCCACAGCGGCCATTCGCCAGCGCGCGCGAAGTCCGCCACCAGTTGCCGATTCGGCAGCGCCACCAGCAGCGCGTCGCCCGGCGCCAGCAGCACGCGGCCGAGCGTCGCCTCCCAGAAGAGCGCCAACGGCGCCGCGACCAGCAGCCCGAGCGCCGCGACGTCCCGCCGATCCCACCGCATGCGGGGCGGGTCTATCACGTGCGCTGCGGCTCGCCAGCGCCGCGCCGCCTGTTCTGTGGAGGGCGCTCTACGGCACCGTCATCGTGAACGCCCCGTCGGGGTCGCTGCCGCTCGAGGAATACGGGATGTAGGGCGGGTTGAGCACCATGATGTACGCCGGACCGCTGGCGGCGCCGGCCGGGACGCTGAAGGTGAAGCGCGTCGGCGACTGCACGGTGAGCGGCACCTTCGGCTGGCCGCCGGCGCCGAGGCCGCCGAAGTTGTCGACGCCGCCGCCGCTGCGCTGCGCGAACAGGTTGATCACCGACAGGGTGGAGAAGCCGGTGCCGTCGACGGTCACCGTCGTCCCGCTCTGCGTCACGCCGCTGATCGACAGCAGAGCGCCGATCGGCACCGACACCGCGTTGGAGAGCACGTTGCCGGTGTACGGGTTGTTGACCACCTGGAAGGAGCCGGGGCCGGTCGGCGCGTTGGCCGGGATGGTGACCTGGAGGCTGGCGGCGTTGCCGCCGGGGAGCGGGCTGAGCGGGCCGAGGTTGCCGGCGGCGGTGAAGAGGTTCACCAGCGGCCCGTTGAAACCGCTGCCGCCGATCGTCACCGCGGCGCCGGGGGTGAGCAGCGTCTCGACGAAGGCGAGCGGCACGCTCGCATCGGCGGCGTGCACGGCGACGCCGTTGACCGACAGGATGGTGGGGATGTTCGCCGCGGCGGAGCCGCGCAGGAGTTGGCTCTGCGGGTTGGATTGGATGTAGCCCTGATCGGTGTTGACGACGATCACCGTCGCGAAGCCGTTGCCGAGCGGCATGCTCGCCGGCGGCGTCCAGGTGAGCGACGAGGCGGTGCGGCCGCTGGGCGTGAAGGGGCCCTGATTGACGGCGCCGCTGCTGGTGGCGACGAAGACCAGCACGACGCTGCCGGCGGTGAAGCCGGCGCCGTTCAGGGTGTGCGAGGCGCCGACGGTGATCGGCGCGGCGATCGCGTCCAGGCGCACGGTCGGCAAAGGCGTCGCGGTGCGCGTCGCCGTCGCCGTGCGCGTCGCCGTCGCCGTGCGCGTCGGCGTGCGGGTGATGGTCGGCGTGGTGGTGCGGGTGTTGGTGTGCGTTGGCGTCGCGGTCTGAGTCTGCGTCACGGTACTGGTCGGCGTCGGTGTCGGCGCCGTCACCGTCAGGCTGCCGCCCGTGACGCTGCAGGCGATGCCCTCCTCGTTGAGGTTGCAGCGGCTGATCGTCAGGGCACTGCTGCCGGGCGCGACGCTCTGGAAGGGAATGTGGAGCAGCACGCCGCCGGCGCCGAGCATGCCCTCGCAGGCGAGGCCGATGCGCAGTTCCCCGGCCAGCGCGTTCCAGACCGGCGTGCAGCCCGGCCCGGCGGCGCCCGCGGTCACCGTCCCGCTGGGCTGTATGACAGCCGCATCGAACGTGAGGCTGATATCGGCGGCCTCGACCCCGGTGGCGTCGTCGATGCTGAGCGCCAGCACGACGCTGGCGCCCGGCCCGTCGAGGGTCGTGCTCGCCGGCAGGCTGACGGTGGCGGCGCCCGCCGCCGTCGCGGCGCCGAACACGGCGGCGAGCGCCAGCAGCCAGGGAGCGCGGCGGCGACGCGGCGCGGGCGGGGTCAGGGTGCGGACGGCGATGGTCATGGCTGGTCTCTCCTCATCTCGCCTCCCTCAGGGCGCCACGGTAAAGGCGCCGTCGGGATCGGCGCCGGTCGAGGAGAACGGCGCGTACGGCGGATTGATGGCCTGGACGAAGGCCGCGCCCGGCTGGACGCCGGCGGGCAGCGTGAAGGCGAAGCGGGTGCTGGACTCGAGGGCGAGCGGCAGGCGCGGCTGTCCGGCGCCGTCGAGGCCGCCGAAATTGGCGAGGCCGCCGGCGGCTGCGGTGGCGAACAGGTTGATGACCGTGGCGGTCGAGAAGCCGGCGCCGTCGACGGTGACAGTCGCGCCGGCGACGCCGACGGCATCGACGGCGATGCGCGCCCCGAGGGCGAGGCTGACCGCGTTCGAGGTCACCGCGCCGGCGTACGGGGCGTTGACCACCTGCAGCGCGCCCGGCCCGGTCGGCGCGCCGGCCGGCACGACGACGGTGAATGCCGTGGGGTCGCCGCCCGGCTGCGGCGTCAGCGGTCCGAGGTTGCCGGCGGCGGAGTACAGATTGACCAACGGGTTGTTGAAGTTGTGGCCGGCGATCACCACCGGCGCGCCCGCCACCAGCGCCACCGGCGCGATCGCCATCGGTAGGCCGGCGGCGTGCGGATCGACGGCGACGCCGCCGACGCTCAGGATCGCCGGTACGCTGCTGCCCGGCGCGCCGAGCAGCAACTGGCTCTGCGGGGTCGACTGCGCGTAGCCCTGGTCGGTGTTGACCACCAACACGCTGGCGTAGCCGTTGCCGAGCGGCACCGTCGCCGGCAGCGCGACGCGCAGCGTCGTCGCCGTGCGCGGCAGCGGCGTGAACGGCCCGGCGGCGACGGCGCCGGCGGAGGTGGCGACGAAGAGCATGACGCGCGAGCCGGCGGTGAAGCCGGAGCCGGTCAGGTCGACGCTGCCACCGACCAGCAGCGGCGCGCCGATCGGGTCGAGGACGATGACCGGAATCGGCGTCACGGTGCGCGTCGGCGTCGCGGTGCGCGTCGGCGTCGCGGTGCGCGTCGGCGTCGCGGTGCCTGTCGGCGGGCGCGGCGTCGCGCTCGGCGTCGGGCCGGGATCGTCGAGCGTCGGTTGGACGACGAACAGGCCGCTCTCGATGCCGCCGATCAGCACCGTGCCGCTGGCGAAGAACGGATAGTTGCTCCAGGTGCCGGCGTAGCCGGCCGAGTCGCTGGCGGGATGAACGTCGAAGTAGGCCACCTCGCTGAGCGTGCCGTTCGCCACCTGCGCGACGTCGAGGATGCGCAGCCCGGCGCGGTAGTTGGATTCGAAGGCGAAGCCGTCGTGGATGTAGAGGTTGTGGTCGATGGCGCCGGTCGGCCCGAGATAGGCGGCGAACTGCGTCGGCTGGTTCAGGTCGCGCACGTCCCACAGCAGGGTGCGCGTGTTGTGACCGTAGGTGGTCTCGTCGGTCTCGTCGTTCATCAGGAAGTACTGGTGGTCGGCGGTCAGCCATCCCTGATGGGTGTAGCCGCGCCCGCCGTAGGTGGTGCGCGAGAGCTGCACCGGCGCGGCGGGGTTGGTGACGTCGATGACGGTCAGCGTGTCGGTGTTCGAGCTGAAGCAGATCCGCCGGCCGACATAGGTGGTATCGGCGCCGTGATAGGTGACGCACTGCGTTTCGTGCGTGTAGCCGTCGCCCGACACGCAGCCGGCGAAGAGCGGCTGCGTCGGCGTGCGCACGTCGAGGATGTGCAGGCCGCCCGAGCAGGTGTTGGTGCCGGCGGCGTAGGCGAAGCCGGTCGCTTCGTCCATCGCCAACGTGTGGCAGTTCGAGAAGCCGGCGTAGTGGGTGGTCTCGGCGAACGTCCGCGGCAGGCCGGTGGTGAGCCAGCGCAACTGGGTGAGATCGAAGACCTGCATGCCGTGTCCGCCCGCCTCGCTGACGACAAAGGCGTGATCCCCGTATACTTTGATGCCGCGCCAGGTGGAATTGCCGCTGTGCGGCGGCAGCGTCCCGAGATAGACCGGCGCGCCGGGCGCGCTGACGTCGACGAACGCGGTGCCGTTGGTGCGCCCCATGATGGCGATCTCGGCGCCGGTAACGGGATCGGTCCAGCCCCACACGTCGTTGCCCTGCCCGCCGCCGATGCTGCTGAACGGCAGGTAGGCGGCCAGGTCGACGTTGCGGCACGGGTAGCCGCCGGCGCTGCCCGCCACGCAGGCGGCGCCGGCCGCCTGCGTGGCGGCGGCCTCGGCACAGGTGACCGCCGGCTGGCCGTAGGCGGCGTCGGCAAAGCAGCGCCCCGACTCGGCGACGGTGGCGAGCCACGCCGCCGGCGGCTGCGCGTAGGCCGCCGTGAAGGCGTCCGCGTCGCAGCGCGCACTCACCCAGCGCGTCGCGGCGGCGGTGGCGCGCCGGACGCGCGCCGCGGCCGCGGCGACCAGCGCTTCCTTGGCCGGCAGGTCGAGCGCCCGCGCGGCGATGTGGTCGAAGACGCGCTGCCATTGGCGCGCCGCGCGCTGCGCCAGGCGCGCCGCGGCGCTGCCGGCGGCGGCGACGCAGGCCGGATCGGCGTGCGGCGCCGCGGCCGCGAGGGCGCCGTCGGTGACGGCGCGGCAGGCGCGCACGGTGGCGCGCAGCAGGGTCGCCAGATCGCTCCCGGCCGCCGCCGGGGCGTTGCCGCAGCCGCGCTCGACCGCGTCGAGCGCGGCGGCGCGCGCCGCCGCCAGGCGGCCATCGAGCTCGGCCTCGTCGCAGGCTCCGCCGCAGTCGCGGTGCGCAGCGAGGCTCGCGGCGGCGCACGCGGCGGCGGCCACGCCGACCGCCTGCCGGCAGGGCGCCCCGTCGCCGAAGCCGCCCCAGGCGGCGAACAGCGAAACGCCCTCGTCGGCGCGCGCCGCGCCGGCGAGCAGGAGAAGCAGGCATGCGCTCCGCTGCAGCATGCGCGCAGCCGTGCCGCGGTCACGAACTCGAGCGAGCGTGACGGAAGCGGCGCGTGTGACGAGATGCCGGCGCATGATGGATTGGCCCGGCTCCGGATTTACTCCGTTCCGGGCCCTATGCCCATCTAGGGAGCAACCCGGATGCCAGCGCCGCAATGCGCATCCGGCACCCTGGCCCTACTCACGGGGCGACGACGATGCGCGACAACTCGCCGTTGCCGCGCGCGACGTAGAGCTCGCCGGCGGCGTCCTCGCCGAAGGTGTAGAGGCTGCCGGCGGTGATCGGAAAGAGGGTGCCGGTCCAGGCGTTGCCGTTCTGTTTCGCCCACCACAGCCGGCCCGAGCAGAGATCGCCGTACAGGTAGGCGCCCTGCAGGTACGGCACGCGCGTGCCGCGGGAGACGTAGCCGCCGGTGATCGAGCAGCCCAGGGCGTGCGTGTACTCGAGGATCGGCAGGGTGAGCAAGGGGCTGTTGCAGGGGGGCGCGGCTGGGCAGCCGTCGAGCGAGCAGGCGGAGCACTGCGAGCCCTCCATCATCTTCCAGCCGTAGTTCTCGCCGCCGGCGCTTCCGCGGTCCTGGTAGGAGACCTCCTCGCGCGAGCCCTGGCCGACGTCGGCGATGAACCAGCCGCCGGTCAGGCGGTCGGGCGTGAAGCGCCACGGATTGCGCAGGCCCTCGGCCCAGATCTCGTCGAGCGGGTCGCCGGCCCCCGCGAAGGGGTTGCCGGCCGGGATGCCGTAGTAAGGCGGCGTGCCGACGTTCTGGTCGACGTCGAGGCGCAGCAGTTTGCCGAGCAGCGAGTTGTCGCGCTGCGCGTTGCAGGTGGCGCCGGCGTTGTCGCAGCTGCCGCCGCCGTCGCCCATGCCGACGTAGAGGAAGCCGTCGGCGCCGAACGCGAGCTGGCCGCCGTTGTGATTGGCGGCCGGCTGCGCGATCGTGCGCAGGGTCACGGCGCTGGCCGCGTCGGCGACATCCGGGTTGCCCGAGACGCGGTAGCGGGCGATCACCGTGTTTCCGGCGGCGTTGGTGTAGTTCACGAAGAAGCGGCCGTTCTGCGCGTACTGCGGGTGGAAGGCGAGGCCGAGCAGGCCGCGTTCGTTGTCGGTCGACACGCCGGGAATGGTGAGGAACGGCGTGGCGAGCAGCTGGCTGCCGTTCCAGATGCGAATGCTGCCGCCCTTCTGGGCGATGAAGAGGCGGTTGTCGCCGCAGTGGGCGATGGCGGTCGGCTCGCTGAGGGCGTTGGTCACCAGGCTGAGGGCGATGGCCGGCGTGCCGCTGGCGAACGGGGTGTCGGTGGACCACTGCGGCCAGGCAGCGCTGCCACCGACGCGGCGCGCGCCGTGGCTCGGCCCGCCGCTGGCGAGCGAGGTGTCGAACACCGCGAGCCCGTTGCCCTCGTCGAAGTGGTAGAGCGCGGCAGTCGCCGGGTCGGTGGTGAACGCAGCGCTCGGCGGCGTGAAGCCGGCCGCGTAGCGGGCGCTGCTCGAGACGCGCAGCTCGTCGAGCCAGCCGTGGAACGAGGGATAGGCGGCGCCGGCGGCGTGCTTTTCGGCGCCGAGGACCAGGAAGGGGTCGGAATCCGGCCAGCTCGTGGCGCGGCCGTTGCGGTAGCTGACGTCGCCCGCCGGGCCGCTGCCGCTGGCGTCGAGCACGCCGTCGACGAACAGGCGCATGGTGGTGCCGCTGCGCACCGCGGCGACGTGATGCCAGGCGCCGTCGGCGACGTCGGCGCTGCCGCAGATGGTGTTGCCGCTGTTGCCCTGGGCGAGGCCGAAGGCGAGCCCGCCGCCGCCGCCGAACAGGGAGATGCCGAAGTCGCCGACGTCGCCGCCGCCGAAGACATCGCGGTCGACGAGGATGTTGCCGTTGATCCAGCCGTCGCCGCCGCCGACGCAACTGCCGCTGGCGTTGCCGGCGCTGGTCTTCATCCAGAACTCGATCGTGAAGTTGCCGCTGCCGACGTCGACCGGGCGTGCCGGCGCATCGAGCGGAATCTTGACGCGATCGATGTCGCCGGTGCCGGTGCCGTTGAAGCGCAGCGACGCGCCGCCCGGCGCGGCGACCGGCACGGCCATGCTGAAGGCGCCGTCGGGATCGTTGCCAGTCGACGTGTAGGGGATGAACGGCGGATTGAGCGCCTGCACGAAGGCCGGCCCGGGAATGCCGCCGGGCGGCGCGGCAAAGGTGAACTGCGTCGGCGAGACGATGGTCAGCGGCAGGCGCGCGCGGCCGTTGGTGGCGTACAGGCCGCCGAGGTTGGTGGCGCCGCCGCCCTGCAGGTTGAACAGGTTGATCACCGTCAGGGCAGAGAATCCGCTGCCATTGACGGTGACGATGCCGACGTTCTGGGTGATCGAAGTGATGCCGATCGGCGCGCCGATCGGCACCGACACGGCGTTGGAGAGCACGTTGCCGGTGTAAGGCGTGTTGACCACTTGCAGCGAGCCGGGGCCGGTCGGCGCATTGACGGGCACGGTCACCTGGATCTGCGTCGCGGTGCCGCCGCCCAGCGGCGTCAACGGCCCGACGTTGCCGCTGGCGGTGAACAGGTTGACCAGCGGCGCGTTGAAGCCGCTGCCGCTGACGGTCAGCGTCGTCCCCTGCGGCACGATGGTCTCGACGTTGGCGGTCGGGATGGTCGGATCGACCGGGCGCAGGGCGACGCCGTTGACGTGCGTGATGGTCGGCAGATTGAGCGCCGCGTTGCCGAACAGCAGCTGGCTCTGGCCGTTGGAGGTCATGAAGCCCTGATCGGTGTTGATCACCAGCACCGTGCCGAAGCCGTTGCCGAGCTGCACCGCCGCGGCGAGCGTCCAGTCGAGGGTCGTCGCCGTGAAGGCGCTCGGCGTGAAGGGGCCGTAGACCTGCGTGCCGAGCGCGCTGGCGACGAAGAGCTGGATCACCGAGCCGGCGGTGAAGCCGCTGCCGGTGAGGGTCACCGCCGCCCCGACGACCAGCGGCGCCGGGATCGGGTCGAGCACCACCGCCGACGCCTGAACGCCCTGCGCGGCACGCAACGGCGCCGCGCGTGCGGCGCGGCGCGCGGTGCGCGTCGCGGCAGCGGCGGCGCGCGCGGCGCGCATCAGCACCGGCGTCGCCGTCGGCGTCGGCGTCGGCAGGGCCGGCGCGGTGGCGGGGAGGAGGAGCAGAATCAGGGCGACGCGGACGATCACCAACGCACCCTTGGAGGGCCCGGGCGCTGAGTCAACCCTGCCCGTGCGGATTGCCGCGCTCGGGCGGACCGGCGCGGCTACCCGGCGGTCGGTCGCGCGGCGCCGGTCACGGGACATCCAGGGTGAAGCCGCCGTCGGGGTCGGAGCCGCTGGACGCATAGGGGATGAACGGCGGGTTCAGGACCATCACGTAGGCGGCGCCGTCGGCGGTGCCGGCGGGGACGGTGAAGGTGAAGCGCGTCGGCGAGAGGACCGTGAGTGGCACCTTGGGCTGCCCGCCGGCGCCGAGGCCGCCGAAGTTGTCGACGCCGCCGCCGGTTTTCCGGGCGAACAGGTTGATCACCGACAGGGTCGAGAAGCCGGTGCCGTCGACGGCGACGGTGGTGCCGGTCTGCGTCACGTCGGTGATCGTCAGGCGCGCCCCGATGGGCACCGACACGGCGTTGGACAGCACGTTGCCGGTGTAGGGGTTGTTCACCACCTGGAGGGCGCCCGGTCCGGTCGGGGTGCCGGCCGGGACGACGACGGTGAACTCGCTCGCGGTCCAGCCGCCGACCGGCGCCAGCGGCCCCATGTTGCCGCTGGCGGTGAACAGGTTGACGAGCGGGCTGTTGAAGCCGGTGCCGGTGATGCGCACCGACTGCTCCTGGACGACGACGGTCTCGACGTTGGCCACCGGAATGGTCGGATCGGCGGCGCGCAGCGCGACGCCGTTGATCTGCGTGATCGTCGGCATGTTCAAGCTGGCGCTGCCGTAGAGCAACTGGCTCTGCGTGTTGGACTGGATGTAGCCCTGGTCGGTGTTGACCACCAGCACGGTGGCGTAGCCGTTGCCGAGGCCCATCGTCGGCTGCAGATAGACATAGAGGATGCCGGAGCTCCAACTGTCGGGCGTGTACGGTCCGTAGGAAACGGCTCCCGACGACGTGGCGACGAAGATCTGCACCACCGAGCCGGCGGTGAAGCCCGAGCCGGTGAGGGCCATGAACTGGCCGACCACGAGCGGCTGCGGCAGCGGGTCGAGCTGCACGACCGGGCCGGAGTTCACCGCGTAGCGGGTGACGCGCGAGTTCTCGCGATCGGCGACGAAGAGGCGGTTGGCGCCGTCCATCGTCACGTCGCTCGGCGCGATGAGCGAGTCCGGCCGCGGCCCGCTGGCGGCGGTGCTGGTCAGATTCGGCTGGCCGACGACGTCGTCGGCGACCAGATCGCCGCCGCCGAACGGCGTGTGGTAGACGAGCACGCGGTTGTTGCCGTAGTCGGCGACCAGGACGTTGCCGTCGGCGTCCTCGTGCACGCCGTGCGGGCCGTTGAGCGTCGCGGCCGCGGCGGCGCCGCCGCGGTTGGCGCTGCAACTGGTGAAGCTGGCCTGGCCGAGCACGCCGCCGGCGTTCATGCCGGTGCTGAACGGCGGCGAGAAGACCAGGACGCGATGGTTGCCCGAATCGGCGACGTACAGCCGGCCGCTGGCGCCCGCGTGCACGCCCATCGGGGCGCTCATGCGGTTGGCGGCGCAGCCCGGACTGTAGGGCGGGAAGGTGTTCGACGAGATGAAGCTCGCCTGGCCGAGGAGCAGGTTGGCGCTGGCGCCGGTCGCCGCGGCGCCGGGCGCGTTGGCGAAGCGGACGACGCGATGGCCGAGCGAATCGGCCACCCACAGGTCGTCGCCGGCGCCGATGCCGACGCCGCCGACGCCGGCCATGCTGGTCGCGGTGCCGTACGGGAAGCTCGGATTGCGGCTCGAGAAGTTCGGCTGCCCGAAGACGGTGTCGGCGAGCGCGTCGCCGGCCCACGGGTCGGCGAAGCGCAGCACGCGGCTGTTGCTGCTGTCGGCGACGTATACGCCGCCCAGGCTGTCGACGGCGACGCCGTGCGGGAAGAAGAACGAGGCATTGCTGCCGACGGCGTTGACCGCATTCTGCAGCGCGCCGTTTATTCCGGCGTTGGTCGGCGCGATGGTGAAGCTAGTCTGGCCGAGCACCTTGTCGGCGGCGCGGTTGCTGGTCAGATTGGCGGTCGAGTTGTAGCCGAGCACGCGGTTGTTGCCGATGTCGGCCACCCACAGGCGGTTCGGCGCGCGCGGGTCGACCGCCACCGCGGTCGGGTTGTTCATGCGCGCCGCGGTCGGCTGGTTGCCGGCCGCGTCGACGAAGTCGGGCTTGCCGAGGACCCGGTCGGCCACCACCGGCGCCGTGCCGCCGCCGAGCGGCGTATCGAAACCGAGCAGGCGGCTGTTGTCGCGATCGGCGACCCACAGCCGGCCGCCGCCGTCGACCAGCAGCCCGCGCGGCCCCCACAGTCCGGCGGCATTGGGGAAGCCGTCCGGCGCGTCGTGCGTGCTGGTGGTGAAGGTCGCCGCCTGGTTGCGGTCGGCTTGGCCGTAGACGCGCTGCGCGACTTGCGAGGTCAGCGGCGCGTCGAACTCGAGGACACGGTTGTTGGCGCTGTCGGCCACCCACAGGCGGCCACTGTCGTCGACGTGCACCTTCTCCGGCGCGGCGAGGCTGCCGGCGCCGAGACCGCCCTGGTTGGCGCTGCCGTTGGTGAAGCTGCCGGCGTGGCCGAAGACGGTCGTCGCCGCCTTGCCGGCGGTGAGCGGCGGCGCGTAGCGCAGCACGCGGCTGAAGCCGGTGTCGGCCACCCACAGCGCCCCGCCCGCGTCGACCTCGACGTCGCGCGGACCGGACAGGGTCGTCGCGCTGGCGCCGCCGCCGGCGCCGATGGCGAAGGCGGCGCCGGCGCCGGTGGTCAGCGTGGTGAACTTGAGGACGCGGTTGTTGCCGGTGTCCGCCACCCACAACGCCCCGCCGGTGTCGACGAAGACGCCCTCCGGCGCGCGCAGCTGGCCGAGCCCGCCGCCGGCGCCGGCGCCGCTGAAGCTGCTCTGCCCGAGCACGGCATCGGCGGTGGCGTCGTTCCACGGGTTCTGGAAGATCAGCACGCGGTTGTTGGCGGTGTCGGCGACGTAGAGCGCGCCGGCGGCGTCGACCGCGACGCCGTGCGGAAAGTTCATCGTCGTCGCGCTGACAGCACCGAGCACGCCGCCGTTCTGATGGAAGTCGGCGAAGCCGGGCTGGCCGAAGACGCGCGTCGCGGCGCTGAAGGTGGTCAGCGCGCAGTCGCTGCCGGCGCACTCGACGCCGACGATACGGCTGTTCAACGTGTCGGCGACGTAGAGGCGCGTCTGCGCCACGGCGCGATCGCGCGCGATGTCGTACGGGTAGAAGAGCGTCGGCGCCGCCGGCTGGTTGAGGATGCTCGACAGCAGGTCGGCCTGCCCGAGGGCGGCCAGCGCCTGCTTGTTGATGGTCAGCGTCGCGGCGCCGAGGGCCGTCGCCGCGGCGGCGACCGGTCCGGGCGCGCGCGCCGCATCGCCATCCGGCGCGGCGGCCGCCGCGGGCGCGCCGTCCGGCGCCGGGCCCGCCGCCGCCGGCGCGGCACCGGGCGCGGCGCCGCCGGGCGGCAGCCCGCCGCCGTGCGACGGCGCGGCGGCGCGGCCGGCGATGCGGTAGGCCACCGTGCCGTGCGCGGCGTCGAAGCCGAGGCGCACGGCGGGCGCCAGCGCGAACGAGCCGGCGGCGCGTTCGACGACGCCCTCGAGCGTCCCATCGCGCACCACCAGCCAGGCACGCGCGCCGCGTTCGCCGCGCACGCGGCCGCGATACAGGGGCAGATCGGCCGCCGCCGCGCCCGGCGCCGGCACGAGCAGCAGCTCGAAGGGGCGCCCGAGGGCCGCGAAGCGGACGCGCAGGGTGCGCGCGCCGGGCTGCAGCGGCTGCACCGATAACTGCGCCAGCGGCTCGACGCCGTCGGGCAGCCCGACCGCGCGCGCTGTCGTCGGGGGCGCGGCGGAGAACAGGACGGCGAACGCGAGCAGCCGGAACAGTGAGGTCGTCACTGCACATACCCTCGCCGGATGGCGGCGCTCGATCAAGGTGCCATCAGCGGGAACGCGCCATCCGGATCGTTGGTGCTCGACGAATACGGAATATAGGGCGGATTCAGGACCTGCACGAAGGCCGCGCCCGGCGCGGTTCCTGCAGGCACCTGGAAGGTGAGCATAGTCGGGTCGACCAGGGTCAGCGGCACGTTCGCACCGTTGGCGCCGAGGCCGCCGAAATTGCTCACGCCGCCGCCGGCCCGTTGCGCGAAGAGGTTGATGACCGACATGGACGAGAAGCCGGTGCCGTGGATGGTGACCGTGTTGCCGGCCTGGGTCACGTCGCTGATCGACACCGTTGCGCCGAGGGGCACGGAGACGGCGTTGGAGAGGACGTTGCCGGTGTACGGCGCGTTGACCACCTGGAAGGATCCGGGGCCGGTCGGCGTGTCGGCGGGGATGACGACGCGGATCTGCGTCGACGTTCCGCCGGCGAGCGGCACCAGCGGACCCTTGTTGCCCGAGGCGGTGAACAGGTTGACCAGCGGGGAGCTGAAGCCGCTGCCGTTGATCGTCACGGTGGCGCCCTGCACCAGGACCGTCTCCACCGTCGCCAGCGGGATGGTCGGATCGAAGGGGCGCAGCGCGACGCCGTTCACCTGCGAGATGGTCGGGATGTTCAGCGCCGCGTTGCCGGCGAGCAGGGCGCTCTGCGGATTCGACTGGATGTAGTTCTGATCGGTGTTGATGACGACCACCGTGCCGAAGCCGTTGCCGAGCGGGATGCTCGGGCTGATCTGGCTGAACGTGAGCGTCGTCGAGGTACGCGAGTTCGGCGTGAACGGACCGTAGGACAGTGTGCCGCCGGAGGTGGCGACGAACATCTGCATGCGCGAGCCGGCGGTGAAGCCGGTGCCGTTCAGCGTCAGGGGCGAGCCGATGACCAACGGCGACGCGACCGCAGTGAGCGTCAACGGCGTCGGCGGACCGGGGTCGACCGTGTCCAGGCAACTGCTGTTGGCGACGTGCTGGTTGATCAGGTTCTTGCTGCAGGGGGAGAACTTCTGCTGCAGCGAGCCCGAGAGCGACGGGTTCATGATGTAAATTCCCGGCTCGGCGGCGCAGGCGGAAGCGCCCTGGTTATCGTGCGGCGCGGCGAAGTTGTGGCCCATCTCGTGCGCCATCAACAGCGTCTGATTGTACAGCAGGGACGTGTAGTCCTGCGACACGCCGACGCCGTAGCTGCTCGAGCACAGCGACGTCAGCCAGGCGATGCCGATGACGTTGCCGTCCAGATTGCGGCCGGTGACGAGGTGCGCCAGGTCGGCACCGTAGAGCAGCTGCCCGGGGCTGTTATCGTTGTTGTTGCGATACGTGCTCGCTTCATTGAGCAGCGTGTTGGGGACGGTGGTGTCCGAGAACGGGTCGTTGAGGCTGGTGTGGATGATGGTCGTCAGCAGTTCGAGGGTGACGCCCACCTCGGCGGTGTAGACGCCGTCGACCGCGTTGAAGATCTCCGCGAGGTCGGCCGCCGAATCCGCGCCGTGCTGGCTGAAGTATTCGTAGTCGGCGATCAGGCCGATCTGGGCGCGCCGCAGCGAGCCCGCCGCCAGAGCCTGCGCCAGCTCCGCGACGGCCTGGTGCGCCGCCAGGCGGCCGCGGCGGCCGAAGCCGGGCAGCGCCCCCTTCTTCTTCGCCGCCGTGCGCGGGGCGTGCGCGGTGGCGCAGCTGTCCGGAGTCCAATCGGACTCGGTGTCGGAGAGCGCATACGCCAGGGTCTCGCCAGCCGCCTCGGCACCGAAGAAGCGCTGCGCCGGCTCGAGGAAGTAGGTCTCGCCGCTGGTCGCGATGATCCCCGACAGCTCGCCGTTCGCATGTTGCGTCAGGCGCACCCACGAGTCGGCGTCGCCCTCGACCCGACCGCGCAGGAACATGCCGTTGGCGGCCGGTTCGACGACCTCGCCGGCGTCATCGACCCACACCACCGTGGCGCCCGGCGCGAACAAGTCGTGCGCCTCGAGCTTGAGGTCGAACTGGCGACCGAGGACCGCGAACGCCATCTCGGTGGCGCCGGGGATCCCCAGGCCGGACTGCGCCGCAGCCGACATCATCGATACGGTCTCGTAGTAGCGGACGGTCGGCGGCACCCCGTCGCCCGTCTGCCGCGGGCGGGCCTCTGCCACCACCGCCGCGGTCACCACCGCCAGGATCGCCGTCGTCAGCGTCTTAATATGCCTGAGTGGATTCATGGATTCATCGCATGGCAGAGCCAACGGCGTGCCACGCCTTGGCGCTTGCAGGTTGGGATCGGTCCGCCACCGCCGCATGCGACCCGCCCCACGTCACGCCACTCGCCGGACACGCGCATGACGCCAACCGTCCGATTCCTGCCGCTGCGCCAAACAACGCGCCCCACGCCTCCACTCCTCCCACCATTCGCGAACGGTCTAGGTCGCCGCCGAGTGCGTCGCGATTGACGCCACGCCCCGGACATCACTCGCGCATCCTCTCGAACTCAAGGGTGTCGCAGTATCCCCGTTTGTGGCACAAAGCGGCGCTCCAGGTCGAACCAGTTCGCAATGCACATGCCCGATCACCCGCCGCGCCAGCGGCCGACCCGCTGGCTGCTGGCGCTCGCCCTGGTGGCCGGCAACTTCCTCCTCCACAAGCCGATCTCCGACGTCTGCGACGCCTTCTTCGCCCGCGTCGGGCGCGCTCCCTACGAATGGACGAGCCTGCTCGGCGTCGGCGCCCTGGCGCTGGTCGGAGCGGCGCTGCTGCTGCGCGGCGGCGCGCCGGCGCTGCGCAGCGGCCGCACCCTCGCCGCCCTCGCCGTCCTGGCGCTGGCCACCGTGGCGGCGCAGCGCTGGCTGCTGGTCAGCAATGTCGAGCTCATCCACCTGCCGCAGTTCGGCCTGCTGGCGGCGCTGCTGGTCGCCGCCGGGCTGCCGCCGCGCCTGGCCTGGCTCGCCGCCAGCGCGGCCGGCGTCCTCGACGAGAGCTACCAGCGACTGGTCATCTACGCCGCGGTTCCCAATGTGTACTTCGACTGGAACGACATCGTCCTGAACGCCCTCGGCGCCGCCTGGGCGGTACTGTTGGCGTGCGGCGGTCGCGTCGACCCTAGCGGTCCCGACGAGCGCCGCGGCGAACGCGCCGCCCTCGCCATCGCCCTCGTCGGGCTCGCCGCCGCCCTGTGGCTGGCCCCGCCGCGCCTGGTCGCCATCGCGTCGTTCCCGTACTGGCGCCCGCCGCTCGGGCTCGCCGCCACCGGGCGCGACTACCACGTCATGCCGGCCGGCGAGGGCGTCGCCGCGCTACTGCTGCTGTGGGTCTTGGTCGCCGCCGGTACCGGCAGCCGCAGCGCTGCCGCCGGGCGCGGCGCCGCGATGGTCCTGCTGCTGCTGCCGGCGCTCGCCGGCGGCTGCGCGACGCGGCCGCCGCCGCCGCGCCCCCCCGCCGCGACGCCGCCGTTCTTCATCACCTTCTGGTGCGGACCGCCGCCGGCGCTGCTCACCGATGCGCGCGCGGCGGAGATCCGCGCCGCCGGCTTCGATGTCGTCGGCGCGCCCTGCGAGGGCCTGCGCAACGTGCCGCTGAACCGCGCCGCGCTGGATGTCGCGGCGCGACACGGCCTGACGCTGTGGGTCGCCGACCCGCGCGTCGACCAGTACCTCGGCCGCCCGCCCGACTTCCGCGCGCAGCTCGACGCCGCCGTCGCCGATTACGCCGATCACCCCGCCCTCGGCGGCTACTTCCTGCTCGACGAACCCGACGCGGCGGGTTTCGCTGAACTGGCGCCGGTGGTCGCCCACCTGCGCCGGCATGACCCGACGCACCTGCCGTACATCAATCTGATGCCGCCCTACCTTTCGGCCGAGGCGCTCGGCAGCCCCTCCTATGCCGAGCACCTCGAGCAGTACCTGACGGTCGTCCAGCCGCCGTTGTTGAGCGTGCAGTACTACCCGTTCCGGCGCAGCGGCGACCGACCCGGCTTTCTCGCCACTCTGGCGCTGGTGCGCGCCGCCGCGTTGCGCGCCGAGGTGCCGTGGATGCTCATCGTGCAGGCTATGCCGCACGGCCACTACCGCGATCCGAGCGAGGCGGAGCTGTCCTGGCAGGTGTTCAGCGCCCTGGCCTACGGAGCGCGCGGCATCTCCTATTTCGCCTACTGGACGCCGGTGCAGGTGGAGTACGCCGCGCGCTGGCGCTTCCGGCGCGGTCTGGTCGAGGACGGCGTCGCCACCGACAATCTCGCCGAGGCGGCGCGGGTGAACGGCACGGCGCGCGCCTTGGCGACGGCGCTGGACGGCTTCACCTCGGTGGCGATGCTCGACGGCGGGCGCCGCGCTGACGCGCCGCCGGCGGCAGCGCCGATTGCAGGCGTGGCCGGGCCGGCGACGGTGGGCCTGTTCGCCGCCGCCGACGGCACGCGCGCCGCGCTGGTGGTCAACCAGGACTACCGCGCCGCGCAGCGGGTGCGCGTGTCGACGAGCCGCGCCGTGACGCAGCGCCTCGACCCGGCGCGCGACCAGTGGGTGCTCGAGTATGGCGCCGACGTCAGCCTGGACCTGCCGGCGGGCGGCGCCGCGCTGCTGCGCTGGCCCGCCACCGCGAGGAGCGCTGCTGGTGACGCGCGGCGAGCGCCGCTCCCGGCGGAGGGCGACCTCGCGCGCCTGGGGCCTGACGCGCTATAGCATCGCGTCGTGCAGCCCCCTGCCCTCCCGCTCGAACCCGCGCTCGCCGCGCACGATGCCGCCGTGCCGGTGTCGGTGATCGTCGTCAACTGGAACGGCCGTGCGCACCTCGAGGTGTGCCTCGGCGCGCTGCTCGCGCAGACGCTGCCCGGCCTCGAGATCGTGCTCGTCGACAACGCCTCCAGCGACGACTCCTTGGCCTTCGTGCAGGCGCGCTTCGGCGCCGCCGTGCGCGTCGTCGCGCTGGCCGACAACCGCGGCTACGCCGGCGGCCTCAACGCCGGCATCCGCGCCGCGCGCGGCCGCACGCTGCTGGCGCTCAACAGCGACACAGACATGGCCCCCGACTGCTGCGCCCGCCTGCTCGCCGCCGCCGACGCCCATCCGACCACCGGCCTGTTCGCGCCCAAGATCCTCGCCTTCGACGACCGCACCGTGCTCGACAACGTCGGCCACCTGCTCTACGCCGACGGCCTCAGCCGCGGCCGCGGCCGCCTGGAGATCGACCGCGGCCAGTACGACGCCGAGGTGGAGATCGTCCTGCCGAGCGGCTGCGCGGTGTTGCTGCGGCGCGCCCTGCTGGTCGACGTCGGGCTGTTCGACGAAGACCTCTTCGCCTACTGCGACGACACCGACCTCGGCCTGCGCGCCCGCCTCGCCGGCTGGCGCTGCCGCGCCGTGCCCGGCGCCGTCGTCTACCACAAGTATTCCGCCGCCAGCGCCGCCTACTCGCCGTTGAAGGCCTTCCTGGTCGAACGCAACCGCGCCTGGGTGGCGGTGAAGTGCCTGCCGCTGCCGCTGCTGTTGGTCAGCCCGCTGTTCACGGCGCTGCGCCTGGCGGCGCAGGC
>Ga0163144_10001358_pt1 | contig 57741 bp, 54 predicted proteins | sample OliLak19BULKMAT1_FD_123175 | JGI IMG/M metagenome (GOLD analysis project Ga0163144, IMG submission 123175) | Freshwater microbial mat bacterial communities from Lake Vanda, McMurdo Dry Valleys, Antarctica - Oligotrophic Lake LV.19.BULKMAT1 | ecosystem: Environmental > Aquatic > Freshwater >...
CGCCCTGCTGGGCAGTGCTGGCCGCGTTCGAGGGGCGCATCGCGGCGGCGTGGGATGGGGCGTTCGTTCACGGTTCGCCGCTAGCTTGGGTGGCCCGCAACAGCTCCAAACCGGGTCGCGATCGCTCCAAAGACTGTTGGGTACTCCACGCCTCACCGGATTGGTCGGCGGCCCATCAGGATCTAGCCCGGGATACCGTGAAGGCGACACTGCTTAGCGCATTCGCCGGAATTACGGCCGCACCCGCACTAAAGCCAGTCCACCTTGACGCGCACCGCTGGCTGTTTAGCGCCTCCCCAGTGTCACTCGATCGGCTGGTGTTCTTCGATGACGACTCAGGGCTGGTCGTTTGCGGCGACTGGCTGGCTGGTGGCCGGGTCGAGGGGGCATTCCGTTCGGGTGTGGCCGCTGCCGGTTGTATCCTTCGGCAGGTGGGCATCTCCGCCGACAAGCACCTACCGACCCCAAAGTCCGGCCAGGAAAACTGATTCATGACCCGGGCCGCGATCATCTATCCGCATCAACTGTTCGCCGACCACCCGGCACTTGTCGATGCCTCGCAAGCCGTGCTCGTCGAGGAGCCGCTGCTGTTCAATCAATACTCTTTCCATCGCCAGAAGCTGATCTTCCACCGCGCTACGATGATGCAGTTCGCGGCAGCGCTCCGAAAGCGGAGAATAAAGGTTCATTATATAGAAGCGGGCGAGATGGCCGACACGGCAGCGATTGCCCATCGGCTGAAACAGCTTCAGATTCGTTCGGTGCAATATGTTGATCCGTGCGACGATTGGCTGTCGACCCGACTCGCAGCGGCTTTAGAGCAGCAGGGGATAACAGCGTCCGTCCTCAATGACCCGCACTTCCTCACTCCCCCGTCGGTAATTCGTGACTTCACGGCCGGCAAAGAGCGTCTGTATTTCACCGGATTCTACATTTCCCAGCGCAAGCGTCTCGGCCTCCTGCTGGAGAAGGATAGAAAGCCGGTCGGCGGTCAATGGAGCTTCGACCCAGACAACCGCAAGAAACTGCCCAAGGGCGTCCCCATCCCGACAATGCGGCGCCCTCGAGAGGGGGAATCCGTCGGAGCAGCGAGGCAGTATGTAAGGACGAGTTTTTCCAAAGCGATCGGTGCGGACGCGGAGTTTGGTTACCCGACTGACCATGCCGGGGCCGTGGCCTGGCTCGACGCCTTCGTTCACGAACGCTTGGCGTCGTTTGGCGACTACGAGGACTCCATCAGCGCGGTGCACGACGTCCTGTTCCACTCGGTGCTGACGCCGATGCTCAATGTCGGTTTGCTTTCGCCTCGCCAGGTAATCGAAGCCGCGCTCGCTCAGACTGAATACGTACCGCTCAACTCTTTGGAAGGTTTTGTCCGCCAGGTTATCGGCTGGCGAGAATTCATTCGGCTGGTGTACCTGACTCATGGAAGAGAGCAGCGCACCCGCAACTTCTGGGGATTGACCCAAGGCATCCCCGCCCCCTTCTATGACGGCACGACGGGCATCGAACCTGTGGACACAGTCATCCGCCGGGTACTGCGCACTGGATATTGTCACCATATTGAGCGATTGATGATCCTGGGGAACTTCCTACTACTCTGCGACATCGCTCCCGACGCCATCTACCAGTGGTTCATGGAACTGTTCGTCGACGCCTACGACTGGGTGATGGTGCCCAATGTCTACGGCATGAGCCAGTATGCCGACGGTGGGTTGATGACGACCAAACCCTACATCAGTGGGTCGAGCTATGTGTTGAGGATGAGCGACTTCAAAAAAGGTCCGTGGTGCGCCGTTTGGGACGCGCTGTACTGGCGCTTCGTCGACCGACATACCGATCTCTTTGTTGCGAACCCTCGGATGTCCGTGATCGTGAAAATGAAAGAGAAACTTGGCGAACGGTTGAACGAGCATCTCCGGGTCGCCGACGCTTTCCTGCTTAAGCTCTACGGGTGACTTCTAACCTATTGCCGATGCAAACTGATGCCTCGCAGGAAGACCAAGTCCGACCTGCCCACGAAACGTTGTCAGGGCTGCGGCCGAATGTTCGCCTGGAGGAAGAAGTGGGCACGCGACTGGGATCGAGTAAGCTATTGTTCAGACCACTGCAGAGACAGGAAGCGGAGAAACTGACCAGCGGTCATTCGCTGCTGTCGGTGTGGTGAGGAGAAGCTTTAGGTGGTCCCGCCGCGAACAAGCGGTCGCATTCCTCTTGCAGCACCCCACCGACGATCGTGCATTGCCAGCCTGGGCTGCGACGGACAATCTCCTCAGCGAGGACGTCGATTTGTCGCCAACCGTGTTGTTGGAGGAACCGGATCGATGTGCCGAACACGACCATCTGGATGCCGCTCCAGAGAATCGCAGCCATGCACATGGGGCAGGGCTCCGCGGTAGTGTAAAGCACCAATTCGCTGCCATCACTCGACTGGCCGGATCGGAACAGGGCGTTGAGAGCGTCGATCTCACCATGCCAGGTAGAATTGATTTTCGATCTGTTCCAACCTGCGGCCGCAGTATTGCCGCTTTCCCGGTGGACGATAACGGACCCGAACGGTAGCTCCGGCGCGTTGGCCGTCTGCGCGATCGCATGTCGCATGTGGCGTTCGTGATCGGGTTTCAAGATCTTGTTCTCTCAGCGGAATGAGGAAATCGCCATCCATAAAACCAGCAACCCACGCGTGCTCCAGGCGCCCGTCCGCATCCAGTTCGTTGTGACGAGTCGCTGATGCACGACCGGGTCGAAGCCCTGGGATAACACGTTGTGACACGGCACCTGGAGCAGCGCCGTCGAGAGCCAGATGACGGCCAAGAGCGCCAGTCCTATCGAAAGTTGCCAGGTCGAAACTCCGGTTGGTCGGAACCAAAACAAGAGCAAGGCAGTAATCCCTTCCACAAGCATCGGCGGAGCAACTACCCAGGTGGTCAGCGATGTGTGCCGCTCTTCATACGCTCGAAAATCCGCGCTACCTGCCTTGGCAAAGAGCGGGTAGTGGACGACCTGCACGAACCAGATGACCCCCAGCATGAACAGGGTGGCCGCAAGGTGCGATAGAAGCAGCAGACCGGGAAGTGATTCGTTCATGAGAGGTCTTCCAGCACGGCCTCCGCTGCCCTGCGCCCTGACACCATCGCACCCTGAATCGAGGCATTGTCTCGATGATCGCCACAGACGTAGATGCCCGGCTGCCAGCGAACCGGTCGTTCCGGCGCATCGAGTGCAGGCGGGACCTGCCTCGGCAGGGCGTAGGGAATGCGGTAGGTTCGCAGGTGATGCCAAGCCTTAACGGCAGGTCCAAACCAGTCCCCAAGCTGTTCGCGCACCTCGGTGAGAAGTCGGTCCGCGTCCTCGGGGATGCCGAGCACCGTCACTGACACCAGGCTGGCGTCGCCCGGGCCGTACGAAGGAGCGACCAGCGTGGGAACGCATAAATTATTGATCGGGCCGCGTCGTTCCCCGTTGAGCACGAGGATGGGTTGTTCGATGGGCGGACGCTCCGCGGCAAAGTAAAGACAGGTGACGGCCTGACCGGCGGAAGAAATCGCATCACCGAGAAGCTGCGCTGCCACGGCGCCGTCCGCCGCCACAACGACACCCCGGGCGTTAAGTTGCTCGCCCGACTCAAGGCTCACCGATCCGGATTGAACACGCACCACGCGCGCTCCGAGACGGATGCCGGACAGAGGCAAAGCCGAGGCTAGTTGTCGCGGGATGGCTTCCATTCCCTCCGCGGGCAGGCAAACGCTGCCTAGCGAGAACATGCGAAAGACGAATTGAAACATCCGGCTGGAAGTTTGCAATTCCGAATCCAGAAGGATGCCACCCAGAAAGGGGCGGAAGAAGCGATCGATCATTGATGTTGAGAAGCCAATGTCTTGCAGCGCTCGGAGGGTCGTCGTTTCGGGTTCGCGGAATCGGTCCTCGACGCTACCTTTCAACGTCCGGCTTCGCAGCTGCGCCACATGCAACTTGTCGGCTACGGTCCCGATGGGTGAGAAGAGCGACCGCACCGCGGCAAACGGCCTTCGCCATGGATCCGCCAGCAGATGAAACTTGCCTGCATGCCGCACTAAAGCCCCCGGCAGGAAGGGCCGTAGATGGAGAGCATCGTAGTCGAGCGTGCGTTTCGCCTCCGGGTAGCTAGTCAGAAAAACCTGAAAGCCCCGGTCCAGACGAAATCCATCAACGACGTCGGTACGGATTCGGCCACCAACGCCGTCGGATGCCTCCAGAAGCAGGAAACGAACGCCGCGCCGTTGCAACCGTATGGCGCAGCACAGACCCGCCAGGCCACCACCGACAATAATCACGTCGTAGGTCACTCGTAACCCTTCAGGTGCGAGTTGCGCTAGTGACGGTCCCCGACCACTCCCCGGACTCGATCAGCCGGCGTGTCGTTTCGTGCCGATACGCGAACATGCGCTCAAGCTTCCGGCGAATCACCCAACCGCCCAGCCAGCTCCCGATTAGTCCCAGTGGAGCCTGATACTCGACCTCATCCCGCAAAATTGTTCCCCCCTGACCATCATCGAGGAACCGATGTCGGTGATACCACCAGGCGAACGGGCCCGATTCCTGGCGGTCCGCAAACAAGTGCGGTGGATCGTATTCAGTGTGAACGGCAACCCAACGGATCGTCAACAACCCCAGCCGCCCGCGCAACACGACTTTGCTGCCAGGCAGTAGAGAACCAGCAGATTCGGCGACCTCCATATTCTCCCAAGGTGGAATCAAATGCCGCAGTGCGTCGGGGCTTTCGTGAAAGCGAAAAACAACCTCCGCCGGGGCGTTGATTGTGCTTTCTTTGACATAGTGCCTACGCATCGCCGTGCTAGGTCGCTGATCATCTCTGCGGTGCTTTGCCGCATCCCACAGGATCATGGCGAACGGAATCCACCAAATCAGATCATTGGTCAGTATTGTCAATCCAAAGAGCGGTGGAAACGTCCCGCGCAGCAGAGCGGCGACGAACCCAATCGGGCCAAAGATCTTCCCCAGCAACCCCACGAGTACGATCGGCCAGTGTGTTCGCGAGTCACCGGCTGCGATGAGATAGCCGATGCCGTAGACACCAACAATCATTCCCACGCACTGCCAGATTTCGGGAAAATTCAAGCGATCGATGCCAGCGAAATCGAACAAGAAGTTGGGGAATGCGATCGTCAGTGCACCCCAAAGCAGGTTATAGATGCCCGCGGCCACGAGCCACCCACTCGCCCAAACAGGCGATTCAGTTCGTTCCGAGACAGCGTTCATTGGACCCTCCCTAAGTCAACGTGAGCGGACGGAGCCCAATCCGCCATCGATCCCCAGTACTTGGCCCGTGACCCAACTCTGCTCAGGGCTGAGTAGCCACTCGATCGCTGCTGCGACGTCTTCCGGTTCCCCGATCCGTCCCAGAGCGTGCATCGCCGTCGATGCCTTTAGAGAAGTCTCATTGGCCGTTAGTCGAGCGGTCATGGGTGTGCGGACCAGGCCGGGCGCCACACAGTTGACCCGGATCCCGCGCGGGCCATAGGTGGCGGCTGCCGAGAGAGTCAGGCCGATGACCCCTGCCTTGGCGGCGGCAATCGCCTCGTGATTCGCGAGCCCGATGCGGGCCGCAGCCGACGACACGAGCACGATGGAGCCGCCGGTATTCAGCATGGCTTTGGCGGCGGCCCGTAGAACTGCAAACGCAGTGGTTAAATTCGTCGCGACGGTGGCTAGCCACTCGGTCTCGCTCGTTGAGTGGGCTGACTTGAGCAGCAGCGATCCGATGCAATTCGCGACACCGTCCAGTCGACCATGTAGTTGGAGCGCTTTTTCGACGCAGGCATCTACTTCCTCAAAGCGCGTCGCATCGAGCGGGAATACCGGCGCCTGTAGTTCGTCCCGCAGCAGCTGGAGCTTGTCCCTATTTCCGCCGGCAAGGATCAATCTCGCGCCGCGCGACGCCAGCCAGCGAGATAAACTCTCGCCGATGCCACCCGTGGCGCCAAACACCAGGTAAGTGGGTATGGGAGCGCTCTCGGCCAGGGTCATTTTGGAACCTGCTCGCGATGCTTGATGTCTCGGGAGTTCAGATCTCGCTGCAAACCGACTGCGATAAGGCTGTAGAGTGTGAGTAGCTCACTCCTGCTCTCAATGGCCCCGGCATTTTTCAGCGCATCCGCGACCTCCCCACCCGCGACTCCCTGAGACTTTAAAAGTTCTCGTGCGTCGTGCCAGGTGGGAAGCCAGAAAAGAACGCTCTGCAAGCCGTCCAAGCCGCCTGTCCGGCGTATGAAGTGCTTCAATTCAAGGATGAAATAGACACGATCTTGGAACGGCGAAGGCTGCTCGATGACGCCCGCTTCGTCAAAAACGAAATGGCCAGGCGCGGGGAACCAACTAAGACCCAATTCCCTCAAACGGCGGGCGGCGTCAATATCTTGGTGTGAGAAACGCATTCTTGTGGTTTCCAAGCTGCTTTAGTCAGTGGGCAGAAACACCCACAGTGACGGCCTTCCACAGTTGCAGTGGACTGCACGGCCCAGCAGGCTCAGACCAGCGAGACTTAAGTATACGGAGGTCCGGGCCGCGTCCCAGAAGCCAATGCGGCCCTGCGCTCGCGGTCCTTCCAGGCGGTTTTGCAAGCTGGGGATGGGGTGAAAGATGACCTCGACTAGTGCTGGCCTCCTCGGTTCTCCATCCTGTAGCTCGTCGAGAAGGCGACTTGTCCTGCGCAGCGCCTCGTTGGTTTGTCCCTCGATTTGAGCACGCTCGTCAATTTCGATAACACCCCGGCGGCTCAGTGTCGGTAGAGTCAAAAGTCCAACGAATGACCACAAGCTGAACCAGAGACTGAACTCGACCGTACCAGCCACTGTGCCCAACTTGGTCGAGCCGACAAGCCAAGCCGCACTGCTGAGACCGGCCAGGGTGAAGAGCAAGGCAACCGCGCGCCCTCGCCACCAACTGCCTGTCTTCACCGCCAGCGACCGCCGACTGGCCGCTACCTCGAACCCAGCGGCGCCAAGGACCTGGCGCCACCTTTCTGGCACAATTTGCAAGCGTGGGCGCAACACCCCCACGACCGCTCCGGTGAATCCTTCGTCGGGACTTTGCGCTACGCTGATTGGGAGTGAATCGCCAGACGGAAAAAATGTTGGCTCGCTCGGCGTCAACTGGAGCGGGGCCATGAGCGTCGCGAGGGCCACTCGCCCACGGAGCAGCAAGATACTCATTCCTAGGCCCACCGCCGTAGTTCCGGCGATCCCTCCCCATCTTCCGGCCAACAGAATTGCCATTGCAGCAAGGAACAAGAGCGCTGCGTGTGCGGTCACGCCCCGCGCGAGGCCGATCAGATAGCGTGTGAATGGCGGATGAAATCGCCCGAAACGCTTGGGCAGCAAGTAGCCGCCAAGAAGGTCGAACGGTAGCTGGATGACCGCGTACATCAGGACAAACAACAGTAGCGCGCGAGCTTGTCCCCATGTGTTCGAGTCGATGTTTTGCTGAATCCGGGCCGGCAGATCTAACAACAGACCCAAAGTCGTCAGCGTCACGAACGTGCCGACCGCAGAAATGCCCAGCCACAGCCGGGCGCGTCCATAGCCAGACGCGGAAGTGCCCGGAAACGAATCAGAGTTTTTGGAACCCTGTGCCCGATTCATTGACTCCGCCACGGTCCGTATCCCTCTAAGCATGCCGCCAAACACAAAGTGGTGCAGCGGCAGAACCGCGTACCAGTACAAGATTCCCAGTAGTCCTTTCGGCCGAAACCTCGCCGTCATCGTGAGTGTTGTCCGTCCGGAATCCTCTTCTGGTTTGAGTTCAAAGTTCAGCATGGCTATGCCGGGCAACTTCATTTCGGCCAGAAGTGACAGCGAACGGTCGCGGTCGATGCCAACCACGCGCCAGAAGTCGAGCGCCTCACCGAATTCCACCTGATCGGCGTTTCGTCTCCCCCGTCGAAGACCTGGCCCTCCGACCAGCTTGTCCATCCAGCCGCGGATGCGCCAGAGAATATCCCCCGCGTACCAGCCATGGCCACCGCCGATTCGACAGACGGCGGCAAAAACCGCATGCGGATCGGCTTGAATCAGCACGGAGCGCTGGTCGGTAAATACTGTACCGCCCGCCCACTGCGGGTCGCCAGGGATCGGCCCGGCCGCCGACCAACGTGTTTCCACGTCGTTCGCTTCGACCTGCCTTAGCGCCTCGAATATCGCTTCTCTCACTCCCAGCGGCTGATGCGGCATGAGTCGCTGCGCTTCGTCGTTGGTCACCACCACGCGGTTCCGCAGCCCCTCACCAAGCGGACGGGCGATGCGGTAAGACACCGGCGTGACCAGACTGATCCACAAGGAGCTGAGCTTTGGCGTGAGAACGGGTAAGGGTATGATCAACCGTTTTGGCAAGTGCAGTTCTTCAGCCATAATCCGCATCAAGTCGCGGTACGGCAGCACGTCAGGCCCACCGATTTCCAGCGTCTTGCCGGTTGTCTCCGGCACGCTCACGCAGCGCACAAGCCAATAAAGAACGTCAGTAATTGCAACGGGCTGCGATTCGGTTTTCACCCATGCAGGGGTGATCATCACTGGCAATCGTTCGACCAAATAACGCAGGATCTCGAACGAGGCCGACCCGGCCCCAATAATCATGGCGGCTCGGAATGTTGTCACAGGGACTCCAGTCGAAGCCAGTTGTTCCTCCACCTCACGGCGCGAACGCAAGTGTTGGCTGAGTCCCTGGCCCATCTCGCCAAGTCCGCCAAGATAAATAATCCTCTGAACACCAGCTCTTGCCGCGGCGTGCGCGAAATTTGATGCCAGCTGACGGTCCCGCTCGGCGTAAATCCCGCCCGTCGCTTCCATCGAATGGACCAGATAGAACGCCACGGCGCATCCCTGCAGCTGATTAGCGAGTTGATCCTGGTCCGACATGTCGCCTGCCACCACGGCGGCATCCGGGTTCGAGCGCCACGGCCGCTCCGCGAGTTTACGGGGATCACGGGCCAGACAACGAACGGAGTAACCGGCGGCCAGCAGTGCGGGGACAAGTCGTCCGCCGACATAACCGCTGGCGCCGGTTACGAATATCAGAGTGTTGCTAGGCTCCCATGGTCTCAAGAAAATCTCCATGATTCACCCGCGCGGGAGCAAAAAACCTACCGCAAAGTTCGGATTGGGAAAAACTTCCGTCCTTCCGAACCGACCCACTCGAACCAGGACTCGAAAGTCAGACCGCTCGAGTAACCTAATCAGAGCTCGGCCGTTTGCCTTCCAGGTCCGCCGCAACGTGAGCAAAGTGCTCAATTTATCTACGCAAAAGGTGAGGTCGCGGTGTTCGCCGACGAGACTCACCGGCCGGCCGTCTACATTACCGTCAAGGCGGCCGACCAAACTCAGTTTGGGCCTTTGCCCTCAGCCGAGGTGCTGATCTTCATCGTACCGCTCAGAACCCACTCAGCATGTTCGGCATTCGCGCCAGTCCCGCTCGGGACCTTGACGTGCATGTCAACGAACTCATAGGCGATCTGTGCGTTCTTGCCCGTCAGCCGCTCGTAGAGAGCGATCGCGAGGTCCGGCCAGTTGGTAGTTTGTTGAGTAGGCATTGCAGGCTCCTAGCTAAAGAAAAAGAGTGAACTTAAAGTGGACATACGATTCAGTTCTTCTGAGGGCTCAAGACCCATTTGTCGGCTAAACTTCCAGGCGCAGGCTTAAGAAGTAGAGCCTAACCGCCTTGTTGTGTCAGGCTCGATCGAAGGCGCGGGTGGACATAGCCGACAACGTCGTTGATTACTAAGGCGCTGCCCGATCCCGTTCCGATCTGATTGCTGTTGTCGTTGATGCAACAAAGACGGCTCTTCGCAGTCTGCTGGCGACCGCCGTCCGCCTTCATTGATCCCCTTGCAGGTGTGATTCCACGAACCAGAGTTTCTTGTCGATCCCCCTCGACACTTCGGTGAACAGGTCGGCGGTGTCGGCGTCTCCGACTTCCGCCGCCCGACCAATACTTTCACGGGTTGCTTTGCCAACCATCGCCAATGAGGTGGATAACGCTTCAACATGAGCTCGTCCACTGACGATGTCCAGAGGGTAGGGAGCCAGCTTTGAACGCTGGCCCACTACACCGATCGTTCCCTCGGCCCTACCACCCAGTGCCGTGATTCTTTCAGCGACTGTATCCACAAACTCTTCAGCTTCTTCGGCGAGGCTATCAAACAATTCGTGCAAGGCGATGAAGTTCGGCCCCTTAACGTTCCAGTGGGCCTGCTTCGCTTGAAGTTGCAGGTCAATCAGGTCCACCAATAAATCATTCAGTAGCTCAACGGCAGAGGCACGCTTATCGGCGGAAAGATCGTTTTTGGTGGGGTGCATGGAAAGACTTCTTCCAGTGTTCATTTAAGACTCCTCTAGAGTTCAAACAGCCGTGTTTCGCGAAGTGATTCGTGTGAATCAAACTGCCCAGCTCCTTGCCGCGGCCGGATGAGACGCGAGTTCTGCCCGTAACACGTGAATGTTTTTAGGGGCTTCAATGCCGATCTTGATGCGGTCGCCCTTGATTGCCGTGACGACGAGTTCGATGTCATCCGCAATCCGAATTCGTTCTCCGACCTTCCGCGTAAGAATCAACATCAGCTCAACCTCCTGCGCCGTGCGCGGTGCACTAGAATCTCACCGAAATAGTCCTTCGTTATCCAAAACATTGTGCGTCAGTCTTTAACGTCCGTTTCAATGGCATAGAGCAGAATCCCGGTCGCAACCACACACAGTAGTGTCGCGAAACTGCCTACCATGAAAATGATCCAGTCATTCATGACGCCGGCCTCCACCGTTGGTAATCAGGGCGCCAAATGACAAAATGGAGGGAACCCAGAGGCCCACGAAAACGCCTTGCCCCTTATCTACGGCAAACCACAAATAGACCGAAAACAAGAAGGATAGGCCGGCTGCGGTCAGAATCAGAAGCTTCGCAGTCTTCACGCTGTTCATGTTTCACTTCCTTCTTGAGAGTCGGTACCATTCCGCCTCTCAGCTAACGCTGAGCAATTCGATGTTTTCTTCTGACGCGGCAATCCTTAGCTTGTTCATGGCGCGTGCTTCGATCTGACGGACCCGCTCTTTACTGACGCCAAGCTTGGCGCCGATCTCTTCTAGGGTTTGCGGTTCTCGCCCATGCTCCAGTCCGAAACGACTGACGAGGATCTGCTGTTCGCGCTCGTCCAGCCGGCGCATAATCTTGCGAACCTGTGCTTCTCGTTGCCGCTGGGCGCTTTCCAGGTCGTGCTCGCTGGAGCGACGCTCTTCGGACGCGTTGAAAATCTCATCGTGACTGGTGCGGAAACGATCTCGCTGCCGCAACTCGTACGGAATCGTCCGTGCAAAGTTTCTCATGATCGCCCAGCTCGCATACGTGCTGATCTTGTATCCGCGAGCGAAGTCGAATTTATCGATGGCCCGCATCAGAGAGATGTTCCCATCGCTGACCAGCTCGAAGAAACCGTCGCCCTGGCTCACGTACCGCTTGGCGATGGAAACGACCAGCCGCAAGTTGGCCTGCACGATCTGACTCTTAACGGCCACGGCCGCCTCGTAGAGCCGTTCGATCTGGTCCATCACGCTCCGTTTTGCATGGGCTGTATCGAGTTGGCTGCGCAGCTTTGAGGCTTTGTACATCAAGTAATTGAATTTGCGAAACAGGTGGACCTCTTGCTCACGCGTTAGGAGTGAAACCCCATACAGGCTAGCCAAGTACGGCGGCAGCCCCGAGGGAATCCGGGTTGTTTTAGACAGCGCGTCGTCAGGTGGCATTGCGGTCATAATGATAATTTCCGCATCAGCATGGCAAAACTGCGGATTGGGGATGAAATCCAGTCGCAACTGCATAATCCTCTCAACTTGCGCCTGCTTGACTGTCGGCCTAATGCCAGTCTTGGTGTGCCGAACGCGCTGTGCGATCCTTTGGACAGACACGCCACGGCGATGTTGTTGATAAGTCTCGCTTTTCTCATCAAGGAAATAGGTCTTGGTGAGCTTTTGGTCGCCGAGCGACCGGCCTATTGAATTTGGATAGCACGTATGCATGTCACACACCTCCAATAAATCCCACAGATGTCCGTAGTGTGGTGTCATCAATCGAAAGGCTGAATCTACCGATCAACGTCGCGGGACTTATGACATCCAGCTCCGACTTCGGCGGTTCTTGGAATCGACATCGTTGAAGACGTTGTTGCCGAGAAAATCGAACAACAGATCGAAGCCGCGTCCGCCAACCAGATTGTCGTTACCGAAGCCGCCCCATAAGACATCATCTCCATCGCCGCCATCGAGGAGGTCATTGCCTAGACCACCAAAGATCGTGTCGCGTGCTTTTCCGCCGCGCAATGTGTCATTGCCGGCTTCTCCAAACAGTGTGGTGCTGATGGTGGTCAGCGCGGTCGCGTCGACTAGGTCATTGCCAGATCCGGCCCAGACCGAAATCGCTTCGACCGCTTTGAATACCAAGGCATTGGCTGGCAAGACGGACGCGAAGTTCATGGATTCCACCAGCTTGATCGTGTCATCGCCGTTACTACCGTGAACAAAAGCGGTGTCGTATCCTGCGCCCCCATCGAATGCGATCGTAGGCAGGGCCGCATTGCCCGATTTCGCGTATCGAACAGTGAGTTGGTCGTCCCCCTTGCCACCTTGAATTGTCACCAGCGGATTGGTCAGTGTGAGGAACTGCGTGGTTTCTTGGCCTCGCGTTACCTGAAGGATGCCAGAGTTGTCGTTCTTCAACTTCACCTCAAAAGCGTCATTCCGATTCGTGCCCGTGATCACAGGCTTGACTTCGGGAAGCAGGGCTGTGGTTCCATTGGAGAATACCGCCAACAATCCGAAACTGGGTTGACCACCAGTCGGTGCAACGAAACCAGAAGCTGCGACCACAATCGCGGCACCTGCCGCCCCAGAAAGATCGGCAGCAAAGGAACGTACGCGCGTGACGCCGTCGCTCAGCGTCACGTCTAGGGTATAGGCCGAAGGGGCGACGGATAGATAGTCGTTGGCAAAGCTCGGAAACGCAATGTCGTTGACCAGCGTTCCTACGCCGCGGGCCACGACATCCACGGCCGGAGCGTCTGGGGCCCCGTGAAAGACTAGAAACTCCGCATTGCCTGGGACCTGTGCAGCTTGCCTACCCAACGCGGAAACGGCCACTCCAAACGCAGTCTGCCCCGAAGAAGCCAGCGGATTACCCTCGGCGATCGCCACATAGGATGTGTTGGCTGCGAGGTTGGCGGTCGTACTGAAAACGGGACTTGCATTGTTGGGCGCGTTGGCTGCCGTGATGTCGATCTTCAGATTAACGCCCGAAGGAACGGTTACATACGGCGTGGCTGCGCGGAAAGCAAAGTCGTTCAGCAGCAGCGAGTTGTTAACGTAAACGTCTACCAGGGCCGCCGCGGCGTAAGGGGAGTTGTGGATAACCTGCAGGCTAGCGTCCATTACCTCCCGTCGTTCTAAAAGTTCGATGACGCGGGGTCGCGCGCGCCGTTCTGACCGTAGATTAAGTGACGATTTCCGAGCCTGCTGGGGGACTACGGCTTTGTTCAAATCTCGACCTACCATCACTGAATCCTCTCCAATTCGCGGTTAAGAGTGAGTCCTTCGAAAAGAAGAGGTCATGACCGGCGGCAGTTCGCCGGCCATGACCACAATCACGATCTATTCCTTGGGCAGCAAGACGGTGTCGATCACGTGGATCACGCCGTTCGAGGTTTCGATATCCGCTTTGACAACCTTGGCGTTGTTGATCTTCACGCCGTCCGCAGCATCGATCGCCACGGCTTGCCCCTGCACGGTCTTGGCCGATGTCAGCTTCACGACGTCGGCGGCCTTCACGTTGCCGGGAACAACGTGGTAGGTCAGGATCGCGACCAGTTTGGCCTTGTTCTCGGGCTTCAGCAGCGTCTCGACGGTACCCGCGGGAAGCTTGGCGAAGGCTTCATCGGTGGGTGCGAAGACGGTGAACGGCCCCTTGCTCTTCAAGGTATCCACGAGTCCTGCCGCCTGCAGGGCGGCGGCGAGCGTCTTGAATGAGCCCGCATTTACAGCTGTGTCGACGATGTCCATTTTTGCTTCTTTCTTTGAGGCAACGGTGGTGACAGTGGTACCAGCACATTTCTTGCCTGCCTCGGCTACCGCCGATGAGGCCAACAGCAAGGCAGCGACGCTGAACGCAACAGAACTTTTCAAAACAAGCGACATAACAAACTCCTTTTTCAACCTGAGAGACTGGAACCGAATGAGTTTTGAGTACGCAGCGATTTGAATCGTCGGATGGTCGTTTTGGCGGCCAACAGGGTTAACGTTGGAGAGTTGGAAGATTCCGAAATCTGATTCATCTCTCGATTGCCGTTAAACCGAACCACCTTAAATTCGTTCAAATCGTTCAAACGAGTTATAAGCACCCGGCGGCCGCCAGTCAACCTATATTCGTTCACAACGTTCACTGCGATCGATATGGTTGTCCGGAAGTTCATGGGATGAAACGACTTAAAATCTTCGAAAAATACTGCAATTATACCAAAGTGGACGTCGACGCGCCCCGTGGCTATAATTCGTTCAAATCGACCACTATGCCATCTTGCTGCGGACCGGCGATACTCGTGAAAAACCTCCTCACCCCCAAGCAAGTGGCCCAAGCTATCAACGTCAGCGAGTCGTCGCTTAAACGCTGGTGCGATCAAGGACTACTGACCGCAATCCGCACGGCTGGCGGCCATCGGCGACTAGCGCTGGACGACGTGTTCCAGTTCCTTCGACAGTCTGGCCAACGGCTTGTGCGGCCCGAGCTCTTGGGGCTTCCCTCGAACACCGGGCAAGCCGCAGTAGTCATTGATAGAGCGCGCGAACAGATTCGAGATGCACTCATCTCCGGCGACGAGGACCAGTGCCGAAGAATCGTCTTTGATCTCTATCTGGCCGGCCAATCAGCCTGCGAGATCTGCGACCACGTTCTTGCCACGTCATTCCACGAAATCGGCGACCGCTGGGAATGCGGCGAGGTGTCGATCTATCGTGAGCGACGCGCGTGTGAGATTGGCTTCAAAATGCTGCACGAGTTGCGCATGGCGGTTCGTACTCCGCAGCCAGAGGCCCCAGTGGCGGTCGGAGGCACTTTAATTTGCGACCCCTATCGACTGCCGAATGCAATGATCGAGCTTGTCCTGCGTGAACTGGGTTGGCAAGCAACCTCCCTCGGAACGAGCCTACCCTCGGCCACGATCGGTGAGGCGGTCCGCGACAGCCGTCCCAGGTTGCTGTGGCTTAGCGTCTCCTACATCGAGTCCGTTCCAACTTTCTTGGAGGATTATGCGCATCTTCACAGCGTAGCGACAGAAACTGGCGCGGCTCTCGTCGTTGGTGGACGAGCCCTGACCCCAGAGATCAGACAGCAGATGGCGTATTCTGCCTACTGCGACACGCTACGGCACCTCGTGACCTTTGCCGCCTCTCAGGCATTTGTCGAAGCAGAACGAAACCCGGAGAAGAAACCCCATGGGGCGAATTCCCGATTGGAATCCCATCAGAGCCGAACTTCCCAACCGCAAATCCAGAAGCGCAAAGAGGGTTAACTTTCGGCGGAAATGGCGGTTGTTTCCGTAGACACATAGCAAGCAAGCGACGCACGTCAACGACTTGTGTTTTTCGCGACACTTTGAATTGAGACAACATGATCTTTCATCTCTCATCACGAATCGATGCGCCTCACGCGTCACCAGGAATCGACAAATCCAAAGCAACTCTTTCCTCTGCGAATGCCAAAACGTGGATGGCGATCACTGGTTCGGGCCTATTGCTGTTCGTGATCGTCCACATGTTGGGCAATCTCCAGATTTACCTGGGCCAGGAGTCGCTAAACTCTTATGCCCAGAAACTTAAAAACCTCCCGCTTTTATTGTGGACCGCCCGCTTAGGGCTGCTGGTGATCTTCACTGTGCATTTCGGTCTGGCAATTCGCTTGAATCGTCATAACCGCCTGGCTCGGCCGCAGCGTTACGTGATCAATGATCCAGTCGACACGACGCTCGCTTCCCGGACCATGTTCAGCAGCGGCTTGGTGATCTTGGCTTTTGTCACGTACCACCTACTGCACTTCACGTTAGGTATCACCGAGCCCAGTATTCACAAGCTCGTCGATCAGGCGGGCCGCCACGATATTTACTCGATGGTCGTGCTAGGCTTCCAAAACGTCTATGTGTCAGGGGCCTATATCATCGCAATGATTCTACTTGCACTTCATCTGAGTCACGCATCATCCAGTATTTTTCAAACCCTGGGTGTCGCGAATCGGAAGTCTCGCAAGAAGCTGCAATTGGCCGGACAGGCTGTAGCAATCGTGATCTTAGTTGGCAACATATCCATCCCGATCTCTGTGATGTTGGGGTTGCTGCGTTTGCCTGCTGATGGAGCAGCATCATGAGCGAAGCTGCTTGGGCACTCTCCCCGAAAATCCCCGAGGGCCCGCTGGAACACAAGTGGGATCTCCACCGCTCCGGACTCAAGCTAGTCAGTCCGAACAATAAGCGCAAATTGCGCGTCATCGTTGTCGGCACGGGATTGGCAGGAGCGTCTGCCGCCGCATCGTTGGCGGAGCTAGGCTACCATGTCGACGCCTTTACGTTTCACGATAGCCCGCGTCGCGCTCATAGTATCTCAGCCCAAGGCGGGATCAACGCTGCGAAGAATTACCAGAATGACGGCGACAGCGTCTGGCGGCTGTTTCACGACACGATCAAAGGAGGAGACTTCCGCTCCCGCGAAGCGAATGTCTATCGGCTCGCCCAAGTAAGCAACAGCATCATCGACCAGTGCGTCGCTCAAGGCGTGCCATTTGCTCGCGAGTATGGCGGGCAACTGGCGAACCGTTCCTTCGGCGGCGCTCAGGTCTCGCGGACCTTCTACTGCCGCGGGCAGACGGGGCAGCAGTTGCTACTGGGAGCTTATTCCGCGCTCAGCCGCCAAGTCGCCAGCGGACAAGTGTGCATGCACACGCGGACCGAGATGATGGATCTGGTGATCGTGGATGGCCGCGCCCGTGGCATTATTACTCGAAATGTGGTCAGCGGGAGGATCGAGGCCTGCGTCGCGGATGCGGTCGTGTTGGCGACTGGCGGCTATAGCAACGTTTACTACCTGTCGACAAATGCCAAAGCGAGCAATGTGACCGCCACGTTCCGGGCCTACAAGAGAGGAGCAGGATTTGCGAATCCTTGCTTCACGCAAATCCACCCCACATGCATCCCAGCCAGCGGTCAGCACCAATCCAAATTGACGCTAATGTCCGAGTCGCTGCGCAATGATGGCCGGATTTGGGCGCCCGAAGGCGTCAGCGATAAGCGAGCGCCCAACGAGATCCCAGAAGCGGAGCGGGATTACTACTTGGAACGCAAGTATCCGAGCTTCGGGAACTTGGCTCCACGTGACATCAGTTCCCGCGCTGCCAAAGAGGTCTGTGATGAAGGACGCGGAGTAGGGCCAACAGGAAGGGGTGTCTACCTGGACTTCGCCGCCGCGATTCAGCGACTGGGACGGGATAACATTCGCGGGAGATACGGCAACCTGTTCGACATGTACCGTCGCATCACGGGTGAGGATCCGTATGCGACGCCGATGCGAATTTATCCCGCTCCGCACTACGCCATGGGTGGACTATGGGTGGACTACAACCTGATGAGTAACGTGCCTGGCCTATTCGTGATCGGCGAGGCGAATTTTTCTGATCACGGCGCGAATCGGCTAGGCGCCAGCGCCTTGATGCAAGGGCTTGCCGATGGTTACTTCATCCTTCCGTACACGATCGGTGACTACTTGGCGCGCACGCCAACCACATCGACATCTCCCGATGACGTGGAATTCAAGGAAGCTGCGACCGAGACACGTGCCCGCATCCAACGATTGCTGTCCGGCCGTGGTCGGCGTTCGGCGGCAACTTTTCACCGGGAGCTAGGCGAGTTGATGATCGAGAAATGCGGTATGTCGCGGAGCAAAGAAGGGCTGGCCGAAGCGCTGCAGAGCATCCCAGCGATACGAGACGCGTTTTACCGGGAAGTCGCGGTGACCGCTGACGATTCCGGCATGAACTCGGCTTTGGAATACGCTGGGCGGGTCGCGGACTTCCTGGAGTTTGCCGAGGTCATGTGCCACGACGCTTTGGCAAGGGATGAATCGTGCGGCGCACATTTTCGTATTGAGCATCAAACAAAGGATGGCGAGGCGGTGCGTGACGATGACCGATTCTGCAACGTGTCGGTTTGGGAATTCGCGGGAGCCGGTGAAGCTCCGACTTTGCACGTCGAGCCGTTAGTCATGGAACATGTCCAGCTTGCCGTGAGGAATTACCGGTGATGGATCTAACAGTGCATGTGTGGCGACAGAAGAGTGTAAAAGACCAGGGGGCCATGGTCAGCTATCCGGCGCGTAATCTCACGCCGGACATGTCCATCCTGGAGTTACTCGATCAGATCAACGAGGAGTTGATTACGCAAGGCGAAGACCCAGTCGCTTTCGACCACGACTGTCGGGAGGGAATCTGTGGAAGTTGCTCGATGGTGATTAACGGCGTGCCACACGGCTTCGAAAAAGCCTCCACGACCTGCCAAACTTTCCTGAGAAGTTTTCGCCCTGGGGTCGACCTGTACCTGGAACCCTTTCGGGCAGCAGCATTTCCAGTTGTTAAAGATTTAATGGTCGATCGCAGTGCCTTGGATCGGATCATGCAGGCGGGTGGATTTGTGTCGGTCAACACGGGAGCAGCACCAGAGGGCAACGCCGTCGCTATCGCGAAGTCGACTGCTGAAGACGCGATGGACGCTGCGGCATGTATTGGTTGCGGTGCATGTGTCGCAGCCTGCAAAAACGCTTCCGCCATGTTGTTCACGGCCGCCAAGGTATCCCATTTGGCATTGCTTCCTCAGGGAAACGTGGAGCGTGGAGAGCGAGTTCTTCGCATGGTCGCCCAGATGGACGCCGAGAAGTTCGGCAGTTGTTCGAACCAAGGCGCCTGCTCCGCAGTTTGCCCCAAGGAAATCAGCCTAGATTGGATCGCGAAACTGAATCGCGAGGCGTTGCGTTCACAGTTCCAGCGGATAGTAACGCAGGCAGACAGAACCGTAAATCAGAGGTGAGACTTGATTCCTTAACGACGAGGACACAGAAACATGACAGCTTCAGTACAAACTATGGCGCCCGACTTTCTCGCTAAGGCTGTGATGCCTGATGGCGAGGTTGCGGACGTAAGACTATCAGACTACCACGGCAAGTACGTCGTCTTGTTCTTCTATCCGCTAGATTTCTCGTTCGTATGCCCGACGGAGATCGTTGCATTCTCCGCTCGCATCGACGACTTTAATCAGCGGAATGTCCAGGTAATGGGCATTTCCGTCGACAGTCAATTCGCACATTTGGCTTGGCGGAAGATGCCTCGGAGTGCCGGTGGCGTGGGAGATGTGTCCTACCCGCTCATCGCTGACCTCAACAAGAGTATTTCACAAAGCTACGGTGTTCTACTTCCCGAAGGCGTTGCGCTCCGCGGGCTGTTCTTGATCGATCGTGACGGCATCATTCGATATCAGGTGATCAATGACCTGCCGCTCGGCCGCAGCGTCGATGAAACATTGCGGATGGTGGATGCGTTGCAGTTTTTCGAAGAGAACGGCGAGCTTTGCCCGGCCAACTGGCATCCCGGCGGCAGGTCGATTGACCCAGCTGAAGACAAGTCTCGCGAATTCTTTGCCAACGAGTATGCGGAAATAAGTGCCAGCGGCGAGACAATCCGCAAGTAAATAGTTTCGGAAGTGAATTCGACTGGTTCAGACACCTGCGAGGCGACTCCATGCCAATCATTTTTTCCAAAGGAGCAGACGTCTTGCTCCGGCGTGTTGTCGCCGTGGTTATTCTTGCAGTCGCACTCGGGACGGCTGTGGTGTGGTACTACTTTACTCCGAAGTACACGCGTGTCGGATACGCCCCCGAGCAGCCCGTTCCGTTCTCTCACGAGCAGCACGTGGGGAAGCTGGGCATGTCCTGCCTGTATTGCCATACGAACGTCGAACGGTCGCCGCACGCCAATGTTCCGAGTACACAGACCTGCATGAGTTGTCACACCCAGATCAAGGCCAACAGTCCGCTGCTCTCCCCCGTCCGGGAAAGCTGGTCCAGCGGCGAGCCTGTTGACTGGAAGCGAATCCACAAGGTGCCGGACTACGCTTATTTCAATCACGCTCTGCACATTAACCGCGGGGTCGGCTGTGCCAGTTGTCACGGCCAAGTGAATGAGATGAAGGTCGTCTACCACGCCGAGCCCCTCAGCATGGCCTGGTGCCTCGACTGCCACCGTAAGCCCGAGGCACACCTCCGACCAGCAGAGGAGGCGTTGAACATGAGTTGGAAGCCTCCTGCGGACAAGACGCAATCTGAGGTCGGACGACAGCTAGTTGAGCAGCTCCACATCAATCCAGGCCAGAACTGTCAGGGGTGCCACCGATGAATCACTGCCCCTCGCACGAGCCACCGAAGGTCTTAGCGCTGCCCACGGCGATCTTGGCCGGGAAGGAATACTGGCGGAGCCTAGACGAACTATCCGACAAGCCGGAGTTTCGTGAGTGGCTTGAGCGCGAATTCCCCAATCAGGCCAGTGAATGGCTGGGAGGAAAGGTCAGCCGTCGACACGCTTTGCAGCTCATGGCCGCATCGCTTGGCCTGGCCGGACTCGTGGGTTGTAGGCGGCCTGATTACCCCATCCTGCCGTATACGAAAACTCCCGAGTCGGTGTTGCCGGGATTGCCCACCTCGTATGCCACGACCATCCCCCGCCCCGGTTCGGCTTTCCCAGTACTGGTCGAAACCCAGGAGGGACGACCCACCAAGATCGAAGGCAATCCGCTTCATCCCTGGAGTCAAGGGGCCACTGATTTGCAGGCACAAGCGGCGGTACTCGACCTCTACGACCCAGACCGCTCCCGCGAGGTAATGCGGACCGGTCAGCCCTCGACTTGGCAAGCTTTCGATGCCTTTGCCGAAACACACATGTCGGGGTTATTTGCACGGCGTGGGCAAGGGCTGCACTTCCTGAGCGAGGACGTGTCGTCGCCGGCCCTCCGATTGTTGCGGCAACATGTACGCCAAGTCCTGCCGGAAGCGGTCTGGCACGTTCATGAGGCGATCGGGAGTGAGAATGTCGAGCATGGCGCTGCGCTGGCCTTCGGCAAGCCGCTCACGCCCACCTATCGTTTCCAGAATGCCGACGTCATCGTGAGCCTAGGCTCCGATTTTCTTGGCGTCGAGGACGGAGCGGTCGCTAGCACGCGTGCATTCGCAGCGCGTCGGAAGGTCGAGGACAGCCTTGCGCCGATGAACCGATTGTATGTTGTCGAGAATCACCCGACGACCACCGGGGGAATGGCCGATCACCGCCTGCGTTTGCCGGCATCGCAGGTGCAGGAGTACATGCTCGCTTTAACCCGAGAGCTGTTGTCGCGCACCAGGGAGGATCAAGGTTCGGGCAACCCGAGTTCGCAATTGCCGAACAACATCGCGGCACTAGGCACGCCAGTCGTTTTTCCACCTGGCTGGGTTCGCGAAGTTGCGACCGATTTGATCGCCACGCGGGGACGCAGCCTGATCCTGGCGGGCCGACAGCAGCCACCGCTTGTCCACGCCTTGGCCCATCTGCTCAACGCCGAACTTGGCAATCTTGGCAACACGGTCCTACTCCGAGAGCGACCCGAGGAGCGTATCAAGTCTCTCGGTGAACTTACGGAGTCGATGCGCCGTGGCGAAGTTGGAACACTGGTCGTTCTCGGCAGCAATCCCGTCTACGATGCACCGTCCGACCTGGAATTTGGCGTCGTCCTAGAACGCGTGCCGCACACAATCCAGCTTGGGCTATATGCCGACGAGACCTCAGCGGTTTGCGCCTGGCACTTGCCGATGGCGCACTTCTTCGAGTGCTGGGGCGACGCCGAGACTGCCGATGGGACTTATTCGCCGGTGCAGCCTTTGATTGCCCCGCTATTTGGAGGCCGATCGGCGTTGGAGATAGTGGCTCGCTTGTGCCGGTACGAGACGACCGAGCCGTATGAAATCGTCCAGCGATCCTTTCGGCGGCGTACGGCCCTAGGGATGGAGGCATTTCGGCAATTCCTTCACGACGGCGTTCTGCACGACAGCGCCTGGCCAATCGTCAATGCAGCGCCGGATTGGGCTGCGTTGTCACGGGCTGTAGAGGAGGGCGAGAAGCGAACCGCTGACGTCGGGCCGAACAACCTGGAATTGTCCTTCCACGCGGACCGGCGGCTATTCGACGGACGCTTCGCCAACAACGGCTGGCTGCAAGAGACACCGGACCCGCTGACCAAGCTCACGTGGGACAACGCCGCCATTCTGAGCCCGGCAACAGCCAGGTTCTCGGGCGTCACAACTGGCGATGTGCTGGAGCTGAACCTGGACGGCCGCTCACTCCAGGCGCCGGCGTGCGTGCTGCCCGGACAGGCCGATTACTCGATCTCGCTACCGCTTGGGTTTGGCCGCACCCACGCCGGCCGAGTCGGCAAGGGCGTTGGTTGCAACCCCTACAGGCTGCGGACGACGGCTTTGCTCAACATGGGCGTCGGTGTGCAGCTGCGAAAGACCGGACGCACGCATCGACTGGCGTGCACGCAGGATCATGGCAGTATGCAGGGGCGAGACCTAGTCAGGTCGCTTACGCTTCAGGAGTACCGTGATTTGCCGGCAGCGCAAGCGAGTGCCGACAGTCACTCCCTTCCACTTTATACTCCTGCAGCACTCGATGGCCAGCATCAGTGGGGTATGGTGATTGACCTAAACCAATGCACGGGCTGCAGCGCTTGTGTCGTCGCCTGTCAAAGCGAGAACAACATTCCGATTGTCGGCAAGGACGAGGTGCTGCGTGGGCGTGAGATGCACTGGATCCGTGTGGATCGTTACTTCACGGGATCCGCGGATGACCCGGGTGTCGCCCATCAACCGGTCGCATGCGTCCACTGCGAAAATGCACCGTGCGAGACGGTCTGCCCGGTCAACGCTGCGGTCCACAGCCCCGAGGGTCTGAATCTGCAGGTCTACAACCGCTGCATCGGCACCCGTTATTGCGCCAACAACTGCCCGTATAAGGTGCGGCACTTCAACTGGTTTGACTATAACCAGCGGCCGCTCGACCAGCTCCTTGCGGGGCCCCTGGCAGAGAAGGGCATGCCTGAGTTGTTGCAGATGCAAAAGAACCCTGATGTGACAGTACGCATGCGCGGCGTCATGGAAAAGTGCACCTACTGCGTGCAACGCATTGAGCGCGGCAAGACCGGCGCTCGGCTTGAGGCTGCCGGCTCCGCCGCTTACAACATCCCTGACGGAACCATCGTACCCGCTTGCGCTCAGGCATGTCCCGCCCAAGCGATTATCTTCGGGGACCTCTCCGACCCGAACAGCAGGGTGGCACAGGCCAAGCATCGGACAAGGAACTATGACCTGCTCGGCGAACTGGGGACAAGGCCGCGGACCAGTTACCAGGGTCGCGTACGGAATCCGAATCCGCGCCTCGCCGCGACTGAGGTTGCGGAGGAGGCAGACGGATGAACCAGCCCATCGTCGAGCCACTATTAGACGGCCAGCAGGACCGACACTCTCGGGTGTTGGAGGATCAAAACTATCACAGACTAACGGAACAGATCTGCGGCATCGTCGAGCGTCCCATCCCCCGCTGGTGGCCGGCCGCGTTCCTGACCAGCCTGGCGATCGCCAGTAGCGCTCTGTTTGCGGCGGCTTACCTGATCTCCACGGGGGTCGGCGTCTGGGGCGAGAACCAGCCCGTGGGCTGGGCCTTTGACATTACCAATTTCGTCTTCTGGGTCGGTATCGGCCACGCGGGCACGCTCATCTCGGCCATTTTGTTCCTGCTACGACAGAAGTGGCGGACCAGCATCAACCGGTTCGCCGAGGCGATGACCCTGTTCGCCGTCGCCTGCGCTGGCGTATATCCGTTGATCCACGTCGGCCGGGTGTGGATGGCGTGGTTCCTCGCGCCGGTACCGAATGCCAACGCCATCTGGCCCAATTTCCGCAGTCCGCTGTTGTGGGATGTGTTTGCCGTCTCGACCTACGCCACCGTATCGCTGCTATTCTGGTACGTCGGCATGATCCCCGACCTAGCCAGTCTGCGTGACCGAGCGGTGACGCGGCCTCGGCAGGTGATCTATGGCATTCTGGCGTTGGGCTGGCGCGGCTCTGGCCGACACTGGCACCACTATGAGATCGCTTACCTGCTTCTGGCCGGTCTGGCCACTCCGCTGGTGGTGAGTGTGCATACGATCGTCAGCTTTGATTTCGCAACGTCGGTCATACCTGGCTGGCACACGACCATCTTTCCGCCGTACTTCGTTGCCGGGGCGATCTTTTCCGGATTCGCGATGGTGCTAACCCTGATGATTCCGGCCCGCGAGCTGTTCGGGCTGAAGGATCTGGTCACCGACCGTCACCTGGACAAGATGGCCAAGGTGCTGCTGGCGACGAGCCTGATGGTCGGCTACGCCTACGGCGTCGAACTGTTCACTGCCTGGTACAGCGTCAACCTCTATGAGCGGTTCGCCTTCCAAAACCGACTTTTTGGGCCGTTGGCCTGGGGCTACGCGATCATGGTGCTTTGTAACGTCGCGTTCCCCCAGCTGCTCTGGCTGCAGCGCGTTCGCGGAAGTGTCTGGGCTCTGTTTGTGATCTCCATCCTCGTCAACGTGGGAATGTGGTTCGAGCGTTTCGTCATCATCGTTGGCAGTCTTGAGCGAGACTATTTGCCATCCAGCTGGGGCCGGTTCATTCCGACCTGGGTGGACCTCTTGCAGATGGTGGGCGTGTTTGGCCTGTTCTTCACGCTGATGCTATTGTTCTTGCGGTTTCTGCCAATGGTCGCGCTAAGCGAAGTCAAGGCTATCTTGCCTCGCCAGTCGCATTTCCAAGTAGGGCACGTCGTCAACGAGGGCGAACAGGTTGCGAGCCGAGGGATGGAGGTACTGGAGTCATGAGCACGGATACCCTGCCGCGGCCAGAACTGTTCGGTGTGATCGCCTCATTTGAAGGGCCGGAATCGCTGCTTGAGGCGGCAACCCGGGCCCGCACGGCCGGCTACTCGCGACTGGACAGTTTCTCGCCATTCCCAGTTCACGGAATGAGCAAGGCATTGGGCCTGCGACGCTCCCGGCTGCCTTGGATGGTGCTGGGGGGCGGGCTGGTCGGCGCAGGGCTAGCGTTGACGGGCATGCTGTTTATCAACGTTGTCGAGTATCCGATTGTTGTCGGGGGGAAGCCGCACGGAGCGATTGAACCGCTGTTGCCGATCACTTTCGAGGTGTGCGTGCTGTTCGCTGCCGTCACGGCAGTGTTGGGAATGTTCTTCCTGAACGGCTTGCCGCGGCTGCATCACCCCTTGTTCAGCCAAGTGAATTTCGGCCGGACAACGGACGACAGCTTCTTCCTGACCATCGAGGCGAGGGACCCCCGCTTCGAACCTGCGGAGACGGTGTTTTTTCTAGAAACACTAGGCGGAAAGTCCGTCAGACTAGTGGAGGCCTAATTCGTGCGCCGGATCCTGCTTGGTTTTCTCGTGCTGTTGGCGGCCTTGGTGGCTTTGTTGGGCTGGCGCGGCCAGCACAGCACTCGTCCGCCCATCCTGATCTTCGACGACATGGTCGACCAGCCGCGTTATCACAACCAGGGCGCCAGCCGTTTCTTTGCGGACGGCCGCTCCATGCGCTCGCCGCCGGTAGGCACCGTCGCATTCGGGGGTGCGGACTATTTCAGTGACGCCGGCTCACCCCGCCAGAGCCCGGATTTTCTTCAGGCGGATGCTGCGTACTATCGCGGCAAGCAAGGAAACGAGTGGGTGACGCGGGCGCCCTTGAAGATCAATCTTCCCCTCCTGCGCCGCGGGCAGCAGCGCTACGGCGTCCATTGTGCCGCGTGCCACGGAGCCACGGGGGCGGGCAACGGCATCACCACCCAATACGGTCTGGTAGGCGTGGCCACCTACCACAACGACCGATTGCGAGCCATGGCCGACGGGGAGATCTTTAACACCATCACCAACGGCAAGGGTGTGATGATGGCGTACGGTCACCAGGTCCCGCCAGCCGACCGCTGGGCCATCGTTGCTTATGTGCGGGCGCTCCAGCGGAGCCAGCGCGCCGCTCTAGATGACGTGCCTGAAACATTTCGGACGGAGCTTGAGCGATGAGCATTGCTACCTCGCCTTTGGTTGATAGCTTCCAGCTTGCTCCCGCGCAGGCCGGCAGGGTCCGAAACGTCCTAGCAACCGCGGCGTTGTTGGCAGGATTGTTATGTTTCGCGGGGGCGCTCAATGAGCCAGATCGATTTTTCGAGTCCTACCTGGTGGCTCTGCTGTTTGCACTGAGCGTGGCGCTTGGGGCATTGTTCTGGGTGATGCTGCACCACCTCACTGGCGCGGGCTGGTCAGTCGTTGTGCGGCGTGTGCTGGAGCAACTGAGCCGAACTTTACTCTGGCTGGCCCTGCTGTTCATACCCGTCATCCTTGGCGTGCGTTCTCTGTACTCTTGGAGCGATGGGGGGCATCAAGCAGATGCAGTACTGCAGGCCAAGCAGGCGTATCTCAATCTCCCGTTCTTTCTCGTCAGGGCCGTGCTGTACTTTGGGGTTTGGGCATGGCTGGCCCTCCGGCTGACCAACTGGTCAGTGCGACAGGACCTCGACGGAGACGTGGCGTACACTCGCAAAATGCGTAGCCTTAGTGCCCCGGGAATGGTCGTGCTCGCAGTTACCACGACCTTCGCGGCCTTTGACTGGATCATGTCGCTGGATCCCCACTGGTACTCGACGATCTTCGGAGTTTATTTCTGGGCCGGCTCCATCGTTGGGTCTCTGGCAGCTCTGACCATCCTTGTAATTCTCTTGCGCACAGTGGGTGTGCTCGCCAGTGCGGTTACAGCTGAGCACCTCCATGATCTGGGAAAGCTGCTTTTCAGCTTCGTGATCTTCTGGGCTTACATCGCCTTCTCGCAATACTTTCTGATCTGGTACGCCAACATCCCAGAGGAGACGATCTGGTATGCACGTCGCCTCGAAGGAGGCTGGCGTGGCGTCGCGCTGGCTTTGGCCCTGGGACATTTCGCCTTGCCCTTCGCCATATTGCTGAGCCGCTCGGCCAAGCGGAACGCGCTCGTACTCGGCCTGGTCGCGGTAGTCGTGCTGGGCTTTCACTACGTCGATCTGTACTGGCAGATTGTGCCTGAGCTGCAACCCACGGGCCCCGTCATCCACTGGCTCGATGGGGCGACTTTGGTCGCGATACTTGCGATGTGCGGGCTGGTGCTGCTGCATGGGATGCGCCGACACTCATTGATCCCGGTGGGTGATCCCCAACTAGAAGAGTCGCTTCAACTGCAAAGCGACTAGAGACGTATTACGGAGGTGAGCTGATGTCCGTGTCGGTCGAAACGACGAGCGCAAATGGAAGCAAGGCGTGGCCGCCGGGCACAGTCATCGGCGTGAGCCTGAGCCTGCTGTTGTTCGTTGCCCTGGTCGGGACACTGTTCTGGTTCACAGCGCTCAACCGCCGCGAGCTGCCGATAGAAGGCAAGACACCTGAGCAGAAACTGCAAGAACTTCAGGCCCAGGACCGCATGACCTTGTCCAACTACGGCTGGGTCGACCGGCCCCAAGGAATCGTGCGGATTCCCATCGACCGGGCCATGTCGCTGCTCGTGGAGGACAGGAATTCCGAGGAGCAAGCCAAGTTGCCACCGATCCCGATGAAGGTTTTCCAACCATGACAGTCGCATACCTAGTGATTTTCGCCTCTTTCCTTTTATTCGCCCTGTCGGTGGTGCTGGCGCTGTCCTGGGCGCTGCGCAACGGGCAAATGAAGAATTTCGGCCGCGGTGCGACCGCCATCTTTGATCCTGACGAACCGATCGGCACAGTAACGGATTCGTTCCCGAGTACACAAACGCAAGCGGAGCGTTCTGAGGGGCCCTTGCATGACTGAAATGACGGCCTCGGCCGTACTCTCTGTTGCAGACAAACAAGTCTTTGCCAGGCAGCGCGCTGCCATCGACGGCTCGGCGCGGCTGCCGGTCCTGGGTTTCTTTGCCGGGGCGGTTTTCTGGCTCTTGGCTGGTACGGCTCTCGCGCTGCTTGCCTCGATCAAGCTTCACAATCCGGAGTTTCTCGACAGTGCTCCTTGGCTGACGTTCGGGCGCGTCCGTCCCGCTCACCTGAACGCGGTGGCGTATGGCTGGGCGTCGCAGGCGGGTATCGGCGTCTTGCTCTGGTTGATGGCGCGGCTGGCGCGGGCGGAACTGCGACAGACGCGTCTGCTGCTACTAGCGGTGGTCTTGTGGAACGTCGGCATGCTAGTGGGCACGACCGGCATTCTTGCGGGCGAAAGCACCTCGATCGAGTGGCTTGAGTTTCCACCATTCGCACCGCCTTTCTTCGCCATTGCTTTTGCGATCATCGCGGTATCCGCGATGGTCACCTTTCGAAATCGTCGGGAGCCGCATGTGTACGTGACGCAATGGTACCTGATCGGGGCCGTGTTCTGGTTCCCCTGGTTGTACACGGCGGCCAACCTGCTGCTGCTTTACACCCCCGTTAGCGGCGTTGCCCAGGCATCGATCAACTGGTGGTACGCCCACAACGTGCTCGGGCTGTGGCTGACGCCGATCGGGCTAGGAGCGGCGTACTACCTCCTTCCCAAAGTCCTCGGTCGCCCTATCTATAGCTACCAGTTGAGCCTACTTGGGTTCTGGTCGCTGGCTTTGTTCTACAACTGGGCGGGGGTCCACCACCTGATCGGCGGTCCGTTGCCGGCGTGGTTGATCACGCTCTCGATCGTCGGCAGTGTGATGATGGTAATTCCGGTCATCACGGTAGCGATCAACCATCACATGACGGTTGTCGGAAATTTCCGACAGCTACGCTACAGTCCGACCTTGCGGTTCATCGTTTTCGGGGCCATGAGCTACACCGCGGTCAGCGTGCAGGGGTCCCTACAGTCGCTGCGGACGGTGAACGAGGTAACACACTTCACCCATTACACCGTGGCCCACGCTCATCTAGGAGTGTATGCGTTCTTCACGATGATCATGTTCGGCAGCATTTACTATATCGTCCCCCGGCTGACAGGCTGGGAGTGGGCCTCGGGCCGGTTGATCAGTTTCCATTTCTGGACCACAGCGCTGGGTATGGTCCTTTATTTTCTCGCCCTTACGTTCGGGGGCTGGTGGCAAGGTCTGGAGATGAACAACGCGGATGTGCCCTTTCTGACAATTGTCCAGAACACACTACCCTACTTGCGAGCGCGGTCGGGAGCTGGACTGCTCATGGCAGCGGGACACCTGGCTTTCGCGGTACTCTTCGTTCTAAATCTGCTGCGTTTCGGCAAGCCGCGTCGCGGTCCGACGCTCTTCGTGGAGCGCCCCAAAAAGGCCGAACTGGCGCTTACCGTTGAACCGGCCGGGAGTTGAGTTTTGAATCAAGCACCGACTATCTTTCTTGGCGTGTTTCTGACTTTCGCTTCTGCCTGGCTTGGGCTGGTTGTTGCGCCCTACCTCCAACTCGCGCCGCAAAGGTCCGAGAATACTGTTGCGAGTGACGCGCAGGATAGGGCACCACTAGGGGGCCTCGCGGCTCAGGGGCGTGATGTGTACCGCGCCAACGGCTGTGTCTATTGCCACAGCCAGCAGGTACGGCCGGAGGGGTTTGGATCGGACATAGATCGCGGCTGGGGACCGCGACGAACGGTGGCCCAAGACTATGTCGGGGAGCGGCCAGTGCTGCTCGGCACCATGCGAACCGGTCCGGATCTGGCTAACATTGGAGCTCGACAGCCCAGCGCAACCTGGCACCATCTCCATCTTTACAACCCGCGGATTACCTCTCCCGGCTCGATCATGCCGCGGTTTGCGTTTCTTTACGAGCGCCGCAAGATTATCGGCCAACGGTCCAGCGCGGCTCTGAAACTTCCGCCGGATTGGGACTTAGAGCCCGCGTATGAGGTTGTGCCCACGGACGATGCAAAAGCTCTGGTCGCGTACCTTCTGCTGCTGGACAGGACCGGAGCGTTGGAGGAAGCAGGCCCATGAACCCTGTGACTTCCCAGCAGCGAGCATCCGAGGCGCCGGTGCATTCCGACAGTGAGGAAAGGCACAACGTCCAGGAGTTGCACGCCCCGATCCTCCGTGAGCAAGCGGAGCCGAGGGATGGCTTCGAACCGATACCCTCATGGCTCACGCTTGTGTTCGCGGCCATAGTGTTCTGGGGTGGCTACTACCTGGCAAGCTACAACGGCGGTTTCCGTTCCAGCGTGTACGATGAGCAGCGCATTGGGGCGGAGACCTCCGCAGTCGAGACTGCGAAGCCCGCTGATCCGCTGGTGCTAGGGAAGCGACTTTATACTGCGAACTGTGTGGCGTGCCATCAGCCGGGGGGCTTGGGGGTGAGCGGGCAGTTTCCGCCGTTGGCAGATTCCGAGTGGGTCATAGGGGAGCCGGCCGTGCTGAACCGTATCCTTCTGCAAGGCTTGCAAGGACCGTTGAGCGTGAAAGGCCAGTCGTATAACGGCAATATGCCGGCCTTCAGCGCGCGGCTCAACGACGATCAACTAGCAGCGGTGCTCTCGTATATACGTCAGGAGTGGGGAAATGCCGCCGACCCAATCTTGCCGTCGTCGGTTGCCGACATCCGTAAGGCGACTTCTCAGCGGTCCACCCCCTGGGTGGCTGAAGAGTTAAAGGCCTCGGCTTCGGCCCCTGTGGCCACGGAGCAGCCATGATGAGCTGTTGTGAGAGCGAGCTCGACGTAGGCGGGGGGCTAGCATCTCTAGCCTACGAGAAACTTCCGGTGAAGGGTGATCTTCGATTCGCCGTGGCGCTGCTCCTCGCTGGCCAGTCGATGATGCTCGGACTGGCCATCAATCTTTCGCCACCTGAACCAGAAACGCTCCGCCTCCTACAAACAATCGTGCTGATCGCCACGCTCGCAGTTGTTGGCCTGCTCGGCTGGCCACTGGCCCGCTCCGCGTGCGAGGAGTTCCGGCGACGGCGTGTGACGCTGGAGGCTTTGTTCGTCACCGGGATGCTCGGCGCAACCGCCGCGTCACTTCAATCCTTCGTGTCCGGAGAGGGGCCAATCTACTTCGAAATCGTCTCGGTGTTACTGGTTGTCTACACGCTCGGGAGACGCGTCACCGCCCAGAACCGCGATCGCACGCTGAACGCCGTCCGCGCCTGGTCTCAGCGCCTGGCCACCTGTCGGTTGATCGACTTAGCCGGTGAGCTGCACCAAGTCGCGGTCTCCTCGGTAAGGCAAGGGGACATGGTGGCCGTTGGCCCAGGGGAAACTGTGACGGTCGACGGTGAGATCGTGCGCGGCAAAGGGTTCATCCAGGACACGCCCGTCAGCGGCGAGCCGTTCGCCCGCGTCTGCCGGCCGGGCGACCGCGTCCTCGCAGGCAGCATCAGCTTGGACGCCGGCTTTGAGCTAAGAGCACTCTGTTTGGGTAACGGACGGCAAGTTGACACGCTGCTGGCTGCTGTCGCCTCCGCTTGTCAAAAGTCTGCCCCAGCTCAGGCTCGGGCTAATCAGCTGGCCCAGTTGCTCTTTCCTATTGTGATCACCACGGCCCTCGCAACATTTGCCTTCTGGACACTGCGCGCGGGCTGGCACGTTGGTCTGTTCAACGCCTTATCGGTGTTGCTCGTTGCCTGCCCCTGCGCTTTGGGTCTAGCAACCCCATTGGCACTATGGTCGGCAATCGGACGTCTCGCCGAGCGGGGCTTGGTCGTCACACGCGCTGATTTCGTGGAGCGCCTGGCCGGCGTCGACCGGGTCGTCTTCGACAAAACCGGGACGCTTACCGAAAATTCCTGCGGCCTAATCGGCATCACAACCGCTAGTGAGGGAGCGGAGCGGGTGCGCCTGCTGTCCTGGATTGCCGCCGTCCAGGTGATGAGCGACCACCCGGTAGCCCGTGCCTTCACCAAGCTCTCCCGTGAACACAACCCAGGGGCTGTCCAAGTGCTATCGATTCGTAACGTCGCCGGCCTAGGTGTCGAGGCTATCATTGAGACCGAGGCCGGCGAGAAGCATTTCCTGCGTTTGGGCCGCCCGGAATGGTTCGGACGGCTGGAGCGCTCCGAAGCGGAGGCACTCTCGCGCCAGCTGCCCGTTGCATCTGGAATGCGAGTTGACGTCGAACTAAACGGCCAGCTGGCTGCCGTAGCCCTAGTTTCCGATCGTCTGCGTGACTCCGCGGCGGACGCGATAAAAACCTTGAAGAATATGAACTTGGCGGTCCAGGTGATGACCGGAGACTCGCAGGGGCGCGAGGCGGCTGAACTGGTGCCGGACATCCAAGCAAGTCTCCTTCCGGCTGAGAAGCTTCGGGCGGTCGAGGAAATGACCCGCAGCGGCGTGCACCCCCTGTTCGTGGGCGACGGAATGAACGACGCCGGGGCTCTTGCTGCTGCCCATGCTGGAGTCGCCCTCGATCCATCCGATGGCCTGGCGGCCGCCTCGGCGATGGCGACACTGCACCACGGAGACCTGCGTGTAATCCCATGGGCGATCGGCATCTGCCGGCGCGCCACCACCATCATTCACCTCAACCTCCTGTGGGCGGTCGCGTATAACCTGCTGGGCATAATCCTGGCCGCTTTGGGGCTGCTACACCCGGTTGCGGCCGCTTTGATCATGATGATCAGCAGCCTTGGTGTCGTCTGGTTCTCCTCACACGCTGGTGCCACCGACCCGATGTGCGAGTGCTCTAAATGGCCGGCATCCCCCAGAACGAGTAAACGGGTAGGGCGTGTGAAGATATTATCGGCAGGCCATGGCCTGGCGTTCGCCTTACAAGGAGTTTTTCTCTCGCTGCTGGCCGGCACATCGTTGCAAGTCGCGACAATCCTGGTCAGTGTTTTTTGCCTCGGAGGTTGGCGGCTCGCAATTGCCTGGAGTAGGGCAGCGCGAATCCCACACTGGATCGACATGTTGGTCGGAATGCTCACTTTCGGCAATCTTGGAATGGTCTTCGGCTGGTGGGCAGACGTGACCTTTATCGCTACTAGCGACGGCTCTTGTCCGTGCGAAAGCCTTGTCCAGAAGCTTAGCCTATCGTCTATCCTGCCCCATGCCGGGATGTTGACAGGAATGTTGATCGCTGGAAGCGTCGCCATGGCCTATTGTGGGCGACAACCCGTGTCGCGCGACTGGTCGTGCTGCCTGGCAATGTTCGGTGGGGGCAACATGGGCATGATTGCCGGGATGCTAGGGGGCGGTCGTTGCGCCACGCTTATTGCCGGCCCGCAAGGCATGTCGCTCGTACTGCCCGCCTTCGTTGGCATGACGCTCGGCATGCTCTTGGGCATGCTTGGCGGACACATTTTAGCGATCGCCTTCATTCAACAGTTGTCGCGAGTCATCAATCCACAAGTAGTTCGACGGGGCGCGACTCAATGATTTAGGAAAACGCACCGCGGGAGCAAGAAAGAGTTAACTGGCCATCGTTGTGGGCGGTTTGAAATGCATGGGGAAAATACCATGCTGCAACGCTCGATACACTTACGAAGGAAGCGACATGAAGATCGATTCGCGTGAACAACTGTTAGCCGATGTTGATGCCTTCTGCCAAGAGCTGCGGCCCATCGAAGAGCTGTGCTACGTTGAGCATCGCTACAACGAGGCGACGGTCAAGTTGGCCAAAAATCACAACCTGCTGGGCATCCCAGTGCCGGTCAAATACGGCGGACGGGGCGCTGATACTATCGGCTATGCTCGCGCCTTGGCCCGCATCGGCCGCGAGGGAACCGGCGTGCGAACGTTCTTTTCGGGTCAGACTTCGATCGGCCAATACCCGATCTTGCGCTATGGCAACTCCGACCAGCACGAGCGCTATCTGCCGGCTTCATGCCGGGGCGACAAGATTTTGGCGTTTGGGTTGACCGAACCGGACGCCGGCTCGAACCCGCTCGAGATGACGACCACATACCGCAAGTCGGGCAACAAGTACTTGCTCAACGGCGTGAAATACTTGATCTCCAACGGCGGCATTGCCGACGCGGTGGTGTGCTTTGGCTATCCTGAGGACAATCGCGGGCCCGAGCGACGGATGAGCGCGTTTATTGTCGACACCGAAGGTGACACGTTCGAGGTGGAAGACTTGCACGCGAAGCCCGGCATGTACACCGCCAACACCGGCATGTTCCAAATGAACGACCACCCGGTGCCGCTGGAAAACTTGTTGGGTGAGGAGGGCAATGGGTTTCGCATTGCGATGGGCACGCTGGTGTCCGGCCGCTTGAGCGTGGCTGCGGGCTGCCTCGGCGTGATCGAGGATTGCCTCGCCGAAGTTCTATCGTACGCAAAGACGCGGCACCAGCACGGCAAGCCGATCGGTAAGCATCAGTTGGTGCAAGCACACATCGCCGAGATCGAGATGGACCGCGCCGCCAGTGACGCGCTGGTGGAGCGGGCCGCTGAGGCCAAAGCCGCCAGCGACGTGGCGCCGGATGATAAGACGTTGCTAAGCGAGGCCGACATGCGTGTGGCCGAGGCCAAGTTCTTCGCCACGAACGCGGCCTGGCGCGCCGCCGACCACGCAGTGCAAGTTTATGGCGGGCGCGGCTGGTCGGAGCTGTATCGAGTAGGGCGCCACTTGCAGGACGTCCGCGTGTGCCGCATCTACGAGGGCACCGACGAGATCATGAAGCTCAAGATTGCATCGGCCCTACTGGGCAAGGATTTCGCGGCGTTCGGATGATCTGGCTGCCACTTGGATGCGACGCGACCTCCTGTCAGGGTCGACGCTGATCATGGTCACGATCGCCTTATGAGATAGAACGGAATTCCGATGGCTGGATTGCTAGAAGAATGGGAGGATCGCGTTGCGCGTCTAGAAAATGAGCTGGCCGAAGCTCGAAGCACATTGGCATCGATCCGCGCAGACATCGAACATTGCATAACGTTGATCAACGCACCCGACCAAGCGCGCTCACTTGTTGATGCCGCAGGACTGCGACTAAGCCAGTATCTTGGGAGCAATCTCTGACGGAGAACGCCAGCCTTCGGTCGCGTCGCTTGCCGAATCTTGCCTTCCGCCCCGCGAAGGAAGCTTCCGCCCTTGGCACACTTCCTAAACCGAGGTCCCGTGATGATCCTAAGTGCCCTGCTCATCGTCAGAATTGCCAGCCACCAGAGTCGACTGCGAAGGCGCTGTGCGCGTGCCGGGGCATCCACTGCTCTACGGGCGCTCCATCGCTGTCGCATCCTTGAAGCCAGCGGCGAAAGTTATCGCCTCCAGGACGCACGTCGTCGAAAGGGGGCGGGAAAGAGATCAACGTAAAGCTCCGCGCAAGAATGTGGGAAATCACTTAAATCGCTAGAGTCGGAGCGAGCTGCAGCGGCCGCGCGAGACCTGGGAATGGTCTCGCGCGGCCGCAAAACCAACAAAGACAACCGGCCTGCGGCCGGCTAACATACACGTACCACTTCGGGCGCTGGCTTTTTGAACCGCCCAAGAGCTGGCTTATTCAAGCCCCGTTCACATCCGGCCCATCTGGAAATGACCTCACGAAAGGGATTGGGGATGAAACTGTCCGCCACACTTGCTCAGCGTACGCCGCGAGTCCGGCGCGAGTTCCTCCGCGATGTGATCACGGGGCTTAGCGCCGCGTCTAAAGAGCTCCCCTGCAAGTACTTTTACGACAAGCGCGGCTCGGAGTTGTTCGACCGCATCTGCCAATTGGATGAGTACTACCTGACTCGGGCCGAGCTGGCCATAATGGAAACGTTTGCCACGGAAATGGGCGCGCAAATTGGCGATGGCGTGATGCTCGTCGAATATGGCAGCGGCAGCAGCGTGAAAACCCGCTATCTTCTCGACGCACTGTCGCAGCCGGTGGCTTATGTGCCAGTGGACATCTCTGGAGAGCATCTTGAGCTAACTGCTCTGGAATTGGCAGCCGTTTATTCCCGCATCGAGATTCTACCCGTTTGCGCCGACTTTACGGAACACTTTGAGTTGCCGCTACCCACGCGTGTGGCTTCACACACCGCCGTTTACTTCCCCGGGTCGACCGTCGGAAACTTCATGCCCGACCAAGCAACGGAACTACTCCGGCGCATCACGGCGCTAAGCGGTCCCGGTGGGGGCCTGCTCATCGGCATCGACCTGAAGAAAGACAGCACCAAGATTGAAGCAGCGTACGACGATGCATTGGGCATAACTGCCCAGTTCAATCTCAATCTCTTACGGCGGATCAATCGCGAACTGGGGGCGAACTTCGATCTAGACCAGTTCGAGCACCGGGCCGTGTACAATGCCGAGCTTGGCCGCGTCGAAATCGACCTGGTCAGCCGCCGCACGCAATGTGTCACTGTCGCGGGTGAGACCTTCGCGTTCGCGAGCGGCGAAGCCATCCGCACCGAGTACTCACATAAGTACTCCATTGACGAGTTCGCCGCCCTGGCAGCCGCAGCCGGCCTGAGCCTGCACCATCAGTGGACTGATGCAGCGAAGAACTTTGCGGTCCTCCACCTGGTAGTCGAATAGCTACGCGATAACCTGCACACCTTTCCAAAACGCGATCCGACCACGAATCTCCTCCGCAGCCGGCTTCGGCTCCGGATAGTACCAGGCGGCTCCAGGATTCACCTTCTCTCCCACTACCACGTCGTAGTAGCGGGCCGTGCCCTTCCAACTGCACTCCGTCGTCGTCTTGCACTGCTTGAAGTGCTCGGCATACACGCTCTCAGGCGGGAAATAGTGATTTCCCTCCACCACCACCGTCGCATCGCTCTCGGCGATGACCGCGTCGTTCCAAATTGCTTTGACCATGATTCATACCTCCAGAATTCCTGCGACTATTCTTGCGGTGGCCGACCGCCTTTCAAGCCCCGCGCGACAACAGCCCATTCCATTCCGTCGATTGCAAACTGCAAAAGCAGAGCAAGCACGGCGGCGGGAATCGCTCCGGCCAGAATCAATGGCAAGTCATTCAGCCGAATGCCTCGCAGGATCGGCTGCCCGAGTCCGCCGGCGCCGATGATTGCTCCCAAGGTGGCAAATCCCACGTTCTGCACCGCGGCGGTACGAATGCCCGCCAGCACCGTGGGAAGCGCCATCGGCAACTCAATCTCAGCCAAACGCGACGCGGGGCTCAGCCCCAGTACTGTTGCCGACTCAACGGTGCCACGCGGAATGCCCTCCAGTCCTGTGAATGTGTTGCGCACAATGGGCAACAGGCAATACGCGAAGAGTGCGATCACCGCCGTGATCGATCCCTCTCCGATGCTGGGATAGCCCAACGCCGCCACCACTGGTAGCAACAAAACCAGCAGCGCGAGCGAGGGAATCGTTTGCAGCAGTCCCACACTCGCCAGCACGACGCGGCCGCTCTGCCGAAATCGCTGGCAGAACACGCCCAGCGCCACGCCAGCCACAATCGCGGGCAAGAGGGATCGCCGCACTAGATCCAGGTGCTCACCCACGTGCCCCAGAATCATCCGCGTCCAAGACGTTTGCGTCGACTCGGCGTTCACCCCAAACTGCTCGTCTAGCAATTCGGCCGCGGCCTGCGACTCGCTTCGCTCACGCGATTCCACCACTTCATTGAGCTCCCGCATCCGTGGCTCGGAGATGGACCCTGTGAGGCGACGAATCGCCGCGAGTAATTCCGGATGGCGCTCGGCCGCGTCCCGCCGGTAGAGCCACACGGCATCGTAGCGCGGAAAGAATTTCAGATCGTCGTCCAGCACCACCAGGTCGCTGCGATAGATCATCGCGTCGGTGGAGTAAACATCAATCACATCGATTTCGCCCGCCAGGAGTTGTCGATAGGCAACGTCATGATCGACCCCTACGACATCGCGCTGCGGCAAGTCGTAGTGCCGTGCAAGGGCTGGCCAGCCGTCGCCGCGGTCGAGAAACTCGTGCGTCAGGGCTAGCCTCAGCTCAGGTTTCCGCTTGAGGTCGGAGATACTCGCGACTCCCAGGTCGCCGGCGCGTTTCCTGGTCAACGCCAACGCATAGGTATTGCTGAATCCCAACGATTTCGAAATCCCCACGCCACGTGCCGCCAGCGCTTTTTCCATCGCTGCTTCATCGGGCGCCGCCTCTCCGGCCAAAATCTCCTGCACGACGGTGCCGGTGTACTCCGGGTAGGCATCGATTTCGCCAGCGATTAGCGCATCAAACACGATCCGCGTGCCGCCGAACTCGCGATAGTGAGCCGATTCCAGACCGGCATTTGCCGCCAAGAGTCGCAGCATCTCGCCCAGAATCACAGACTCGGTGAATTTCTTCGAACCAATGCGCACCTGCACGCCGCGTCGCGGCAGCGGCACGAGCCCCACCGCCAAGAGGGCCACGACCAATGCTCCCCATTTAAGAATTGGTGCGTGCTTCACGTAGTCACCACCTGCGAGTTAACAAACTCGCGCACGAACTTGCTGGCTGGCTGCTCGACGATGTCGGAGAAGGAACCGTGTTGCACGATCCGTCCGGCTTCAAGCACACAGACCCGGTTGGCAAACCAACTGGCCTCCACCAAATCGTGTGTGACCAGCAGCACCGTGGCGCCACTTTGTGCAAACACCGCCTTTAGGTCACGCTGCAGGCCCGCGCGAATCATCGGGTCGAGTGCTCCCAGCGGCTCGTCGAGCAGCAGCAAGCGGGGGCTGAGAAACAGCGCTCGCATCAGGCTTAGCCGCTGACGTTGTCCGCCGGACAGCTCGCTGGGGTAGCGATTCAGCCCATCCGCCGGAAACCGCGTCATCTCGACCAGTTCAGCCAGCCGCTGCTTGCTCTTCTCGCCAGACCAGCCTTCGTGCCGAGCCATCAACATGACGTTGGCTGCGGCGGTCAGGTGTGGAAACAGTCCGCCCTCTTGAATCACATAACCGAGCTTACGGCGTACATCGCGCAGAGTGCGTTCGTCAAGCTCAAGACCGTCGACGACAATCTGGCCCTGGGTCGGCTTCACCAGACCGGCGACCATCCGCAGGATGGTTGTCTTACCGCAACCGCTCGGTCCCAGCAGCACCACGACTTCGCCGGCCTCAACAGTTAAGTCAAGTGGCGCGACGACGGTGGTGTTGCCAAAGGTCTTTGAAACTCCGTGAAACTCCAGCATGCTCACATTTCCTACGGCAGGGGCCCTGGTGATGCGGCCTTCGCGCCCCACGGCAGCCCATGGCCAGCATGTCGAAACCACCTGCGGTGGTCAATCGCGGTTGGCCTCACGCGATCCTAAGAACTAGCAGCCCTACCATCGCGTGCCAGCCGAATGCCACTGAACTGCCAGCGGGCCTCAGGCGGAAAGAAATTACGGTAGGTAGCTCGGATGTGGCTGGCCGGTGTGGCGCACGAGCCGCCACGCAGCACGAATTGATTGCACATGAACTTGCCGTTGTACTCGCCCAAGGCACCCTCGGGCGGAACATACCCAGGGTATGGCGTGTAGGGGCTCTGTGTCCATTGCCAGACCTCGCCAAAAAGCTGTGCCAGGCCTTCGCGGCGGTCGCCCGCGACGCCAGGATGAAGGTGATCGCTTTCGGCGAAGCTGCCTTCGATCGGCACTTCTGCCGCTGCCCGTTCCCACTCCACCTCCGTTGGCAATCGTGCGCCTCGCCAGCGAGCATACGCATCGGCCTCAAAGTAGCTGACATGCGTCACCGGCACTTCCGGCCGTACCGACCGCATGCCACCCAGCGTGAACTCGCACCATTGCCCCTCACGCTCGACCCAGTAGAGTGGCGCATGCCACGCGTGTTCACGCACCGTCGACCAGCCGAGCGACAGCCACAACTCCGGCCGGAGATAGCCGCCGTCCTGCATGAACTCCAGATATTCGCCCGCCGTCACCAGCCGATCGTGCAACTCAAACGGTCGCAGCAGAACTTGATGTCGCGGCCGTTCGTTGTCGAACGAAAAGTCTGGCCCGGCGTGCCCAATAGAAACGATGCCACCAGCGAATGCTTTCCAATGTGCCGGTTTCGGGGAACCTGGCGTGATCGTCTCTCCAGACTGCCGATAGACCGGCGCCAGGGGATTGCAACCGAGCAGGTATTTGATGTCGGTGAGGATCAACTCCTGATGCTGCTGTTCATGCTGAATTCCTAGTTCGACAACCTGGGCCAAATCCGCATCCTCTCTGGATGCGAGCAGCTTCGTCATCCGCTCGTCCACGGCATGCCGATACGCGAACACTTCGGCCACCGTCGGCCGGGTTAGTAAGCCGCGTTGGCTCCTCGGAAATTGCTCTCCGACTCTGTTGTAGTAGGAGTTGAACAGGAACTGGTAGTCGGCCGACAGCGGTTGGTACCCAGCCTCCCAGCAGGCGAGCACGAACGTCTCGAAAAACCAAGTGGTATGCGCTAAATGCCACCGCGTGGGGCTGGCGTCGGGCATCGCCTGCACAACGAAGTCCTCGATCGCTAACGGCCGGCAAAGGCGCTCCGTAAACCGCCGGGCAGTCACCAACCGCGCAGCAAGGTCGCCGCCCATCCTACCCCCCCTAGTCTCAGTTGCCAGCAAGCGGAACTCGCTGGCATTGTACTCGATCGACAAGGCGGGCCAGACACTTCGTATCTCCCAGTTCCAGTGGCATGTCGCGCCGACGAATATGCGACCCACTTGGCCGCCGGGCACACGGTAGAATATGGGCGATCCCGCGATGGGAAGTGTTCGGCCTCCATCAGCCACGGCCGGCCGTCGGTCAGAGACTTGAGCTAGTCTGGGTGGCACCTGCGACTAGTAGGCTTTATGCGCGGAATTCGTCAGCCCTGGATCACTTCGTACCCTGTTCGCGAATCGCCCTGACACGCCTCAACAACGTCCAAGCCGCGTTCGGCGGTTCGCAGCTCAAGCAGCGGGACTCACCCAACGAATTCCACCAGCGCGCGACGCTCGCGCACCTGGGGCAGGGGGCAGGGACTTCGGGGCAGTCTTCCCAGGCCGGGACGAAATCATCGCTACTCTCCGCGATTTCACCGAGCGGGCAACTCTGCCTCATGTGATCGCGTGCGGCCAGCGCCGCCATCACGTCGGACTTGCCGGCAATCAGTCGTCGAGCCACTGAGGCGGCTCTCTTGGGGCCGCGGATCACCAGCCTTTCGCCATCGGCCGTGACCGACAGTCCAGCCGCCCTGGCCTCATCCAATAGCCTCAGGCCGACCATTCCATCTCCTCCTGGCCATCATCAGAACAGTCGTGCAATGCTGCGTCCGATACGTCCAATGCGTCCGCCGTACCCAGAGTCTGCTGCCTTTCTGCGTCCGTCCATGCGTCCGAAAGCTTGGCAGGTGCGTCCGCAGCGTCCGACGGCAGCTCGGTTAAGTCGGGGTTTCGGACGCTGCGGACGGTTCGGACGGAGATTTCCCGTGCAGTTCTAAGAGCAATCATCCGTCGCCGACTTTTGTCGGGCTCACGCCAGCTCTCTACTTCGATCCCGATGCGGCGCAGATTCGGTGCCAGCCGCTTGATCTTCCCCGACAAGGCCTTGGCGCTTTTGGGCCAATCCCTGGTCCGACGTGTCGCGTCATCAGCAGCCAGGTCGAGTTCTCTGAGCAGGTCACTCGCGGTCCCAGTCCACGGCGCCCGGGCCACCAGTTCGAGCAGGTACCGCGAAATCGATTCGCATTCGATGGCGAGCACATTGGCGTCCACGCGGTTGTTGTCATAGGCGGCCATAAAGGCACCAGCCGGTAGCCCCAGTCCAGGCTCGGCGGCCGTAGCCAATACAGCAAAGTCAGCCATGCGCGGCAGCGTCGCCAGTTTGGTGGTGGGCAGGTTCCCGATCGCCGCCGACAGCCCGGTGAGCAGACCACCAAGGATGCCGGGCATTGCGATCTCGAACGCCGCCCAGAATTCAGACTCCGGTCGCCGTCGGTCCTCGGGGATCACCGGCAGGCTAACGATCAGGGCACGGTCAAGCAGATCGCCTCGGTTGATCACGTCCTCAATGCCTGTCATGATCACAGGCCGCGTCGCGTCGAAAATGGTTTCCTCGTCGTTCTCGTAAAGCGTGCGCGTCGAGAAGCCGCCACCCGTGCTGAGCCGGCAGATCGCATCGCTCAGCCAGTCCGGTAGCTTCGACAGGTTATCCAGCGCCACGACCCGACCGTTGACCGCAGCGATCATCAGATCGCGCGGGTCGCGCGGTTCACATCGCAACGGCGCGAAATTGGGGTCGACCAACCGACGCAACGCCCGAGCCACAGTGCTCTTACCGGCGCCTTGTTCCGCTACAAGAGAGAGAACCGGGTAGGGGCCGCGCGGATAAATGGCCGCGACGAGCCAAGTAATCAGCAGCGGCCAATCCTGATCCGCCACATTGACGAACTGGCGAAAATCGTCGACCGAGCCATGGGTGGGCACCGGCAAGGCAAGCATCGCCTTGGCGCGACGAAACTTTACCGGAGGAGTTGAGACGAGTCGCCAGCCGTTCTCATCGACCTCCACAACTTGCCACTGGCGGTCGGCCAGGTCGAGATAGACCTTACCGAGGTGCTCAGCGACGCGGATGTGCACTGGATACTCAGCGCCCTCTACGAGGGCTTTGCCTTCGAGCGTGCCCAGGGCATCTAGTAAAGCTTGCGAATTCGCGGCACGCCTGGTTGTCACATAGAAAAGTCGTTGCAGCCAGCGTTTGAATGCTCTCGACCGAATCGGCCAATGCTCCGAATGGTCGTCCACCGCGATTGTCGCGTAGCCATCACCATCTGGTGTGTGCCACAACACGGCTGCGCTGCTGGCCAACTCTATGAGTTGGGTGGCCATGCTTGGCCGTCGATCCTCGTCGACATCGCTGGGAGTCGACTCTGGTGTCTCCTGCGGTCCTATCGTCCACTCGGGAGTTGCAGCAACGATCTGAGTTAGGGTCTCGACGGTGCCGCCTGCGGCCAGCCAATCCGAAACGTCACCCTTCGGCGGTAAACCTGGAAGCTCAACAATCTTGACCGAGGCAGCGCTGCCGACCAGGGAGCCAGCTACTGCGAGAGCATGCTTTCGGCCCGGCTCGTCGTTGTCGACTAACAAGACGACGTGACGGCCCCGCAGTGAATGGTCGAAGTCCTTGCGCCACATGCCAGAGCCAGCCGAGTTGCACGTGGCGACCAAGTCCAGCGAGACAAGCGCGTCCACGTCTTTCTCGCCCTCGGGCAGGAAGACCGTGGCTGCCGGATCGGCCGCCAACAACTCAGGCAGGCGATACAGGACCCGCTCCACACCAGCTAGATTGTTGGCCCAACCACCATCTAGACTGGGCCTGCGTTGGTAGAAATCTTTGGGATCGCATCTCACGACCTGGTAGAGCAGTTGGCCATCGGCGGCGCGGTAATCATAGGTTGCGAAAATCTCGCGCTCGCGATTAGGCAAGCTTTTATTGCCGCTACCATGATACGATTGTCCGAGTGGCCCCAACTCCGACATCGTCATGCCGGCGGCGGCAACAACGCTCTCCGGTGAGCAATTGGCGTGGCAGTGGACGAGGGTTCGTCCCCTTTCGCCCACACTTACGGAGAGGCTGGCCTTTATGTCGCCGTGCGCCGGGCACCGCGCTTCCCAACCATTTGGGGTCTCGCGCACGCCTTCGAGACGTTGAAGAATCTTGGGGACTTCCATTCGATTTCTTTCAGAACGGGATCTCATCGTCGGCAACCTGCTCAGCAACGTGGTTCTTTTGCCCCGGCTCGGCACGTCTCATCGGGGGCTGTTCGTCGGGTGGAGCGAAGTGCAAGGTGTAATCGGGGGCTGTGCTACCCGGTTCTTTGCGATCGTTTTTGAAAACGAGCAGCTTGGCTCCCTCGGGGATCGGTTCACTGGTTTGACCAGTCATGAACTTGCCGCGTTTGCCGTCCTTCAGCCAAAGGCCGGAGGCACGAACGAGATCATCTGCCATGGTTGCACCTAAGGGGGGTTAAGGGTTTATTTGTGTGTCATCAGCGGCGCCGCGCCGGCCTGTCTTCAGGCTCAAAGGCTCGCGGCGACTCCCTTGGCTGTGTATGCGGGCATCGGATAGCTCGGCCTCGGCTTTGGCGATAGCACGAGCGCGTGCTTTGGGCGAGCGGATATTCGGAGCGTCGTCGTCGCCCTGGTGCTGAGCGAATCTGGCCAACGCCTCGATGCTGGTGTAGGGCCGGCCGCCGATGACGACGCATTCCAGCTTGCGGCCGCGAATGCCCTTGGTGCGCCACCGCCAGATCGCGCAGAGAGATGGTCGGCCGGGAAGGCGTTCTGACGCCTGGGCCAACGTGATGAGAGTTTCTGATGCGATATCGATCATCTTTGCACCTTGAACCGTTGCGGTTTGAAAACGCAGACGGCAAGGTACATTCAAACGCGAGGAGAATAGTGGTGCGTTTGTGGTGAGTTAGTGGGATTGTCCCAGTTTTATTCGTGCTTGATCGCGTATCGCATACCTCGCTTGCCCGCCATTCGGATCGCGGCTTTCCACAAACGACTTCCCGCACGCAGCTCCCGCAAATACCTCACGGCATCACCCTTCACCCGATCTAAGTCCGGCTTGCTCATGCCGTCCGGGCCAGCAGCGAGCAGGGCGCTGACAACACGATGTCGGGCCTCGGTGAGCGGTTCCACTTCCTTACCCAAGACGATTGGCCGCTCACCGGCGCCGCGGAGTTGCACGACTGCGTGCTGCGTGTGATGTGTATCTTGAATCAGCACTGCATCGGGCGAATTCGAGATCGTGCCGACGATGCGGTTCAGCTCAGGAACCAAGACGTGATTGAGCGCGAACAATTGACGCGTAATTTCGTCGCGCTCCGCCGTGATATGTTGGGAGTCGATTGCCTCGTACCACGCCGGGTCGATTATCTCAGACGGCGGCGCTGGCCAAAAGTAAAGCGGGCCCGGATGCTCGGGGTCGTCATGTCCTTGGAATGCCGGTGAGTTCACGTTCAGCCCGCGCAATACCTCGATAGCGTCTCGTCCATTCCGCGCAATAGCGTCGCCAACCTCGATGCCGCCCAGCGACTTTGGCGTGTGAATCCATTCGGTCCAGCGAACAATTGCATCCAGGAGCACGTGCGTGGCACGCCAAACGGCAGTTGCACGTCGGCGTAAGTCGGGAGGCAAACTCTTGAAGAGTTGCGGCGTCAACGGGACAACAGAACCAGGGTCGAACGAAGCGGTTAACGGCATTTTATTGCCCACCAGCGCACCTGCTTTCCGCCGGCCGGCCGGCCGCAAGGCCGCGGGCAGGTGTGTCCGCGTCAGGCGGCGAGCCAAGGGGAGCTACCCCAGCCGGCAAGTGTGATTCAGTTTACCGACCTCATCCGATTTGTCGCGCCACGGTTATTCCGAGCCCTGCATCGCGCTCGGCGTAGACTTGCGTCACGTCCGCTCGGCTATGCCCTAAGCAGACCTGCGCTGCTTCCAGACCGAACCGCTGGCGGATCTTAGTGGCGGCGGTATGCCGCAGCCGGTTTGGGCTCCAGGCGGCTATGCCCGCCTTCTCGCACGCCCGTACAACTGCTCGCCGATAGGTCGTTTTGTTGTAGCACTCAGTCGGCTGCAACTTCGGCTTACGCTTGCGACGGTCCTGCTGGGAGGGCTGTACGGGCGTTTTGCGGGCGGCTCGCATTTTGGCCAATCGTTTTCGTTCGGACTCTTGTGGCGAGAAACAATTGGCCGCGGAATTGCGGAGGAGATAGGGCCGCAGAACGGATTGCGCTTGCGGCCCTACGAAAATGATCCGCTCACGGCCCAGGTGTTGGGTTTTGTGTGCCGAGGGCCGATAGAGCCATACGTCGGCGGATCGGTCAAGATCGCTCGGGCGCAGGATGCACACTTCCGACGGTCGGCAGCCGGTAAGGCGCTGGAATCTTACCATGTCGGCCACGACGGTGGGCAGGTGCGCCAACGTGGCGTCAATCGTGGCGTCGTCGACGGGCCTGACAGGTTCCGTTTCGCGGGCTTCCGTACGGCCACGCTGAAGCCCCCGCACGGTGTTCAACGCGTGCGCTAGGCTCGGGGGGGCCATCTCTTGGCTTACGGCCCAGCGGAAAATCAGCTTGATCCAGCCGATGCGATCGTTCACCGTTCGACGGGCGAGGCTCTTGGACAGTACAGCCTGGAGCGCCTGGAGCTTGAGCGGCCCAAACTCCCGAACGCGCTCACGCCCAAAAAGCAGCTTGAGCCTCCGGATGGAGTCATCGATGTTCCGAATCGTGGCAGTCGGCTGGCCGTCCCGACGGTAGTGCCGTTTAGCATGGCGACGGAACGCGGCGAGCATTTCCACGATCGTCAGATCGCTATCCGCCTGCGGCAGGTGACGGCCGTTGGCCAGCCATAAGGCGATCAGTCGATCGTATTCGGTCCAGCTGGTCTTTGTGCCGTGTGGGCCGAGATAGTGATCCCTGCCGTCCAGGGTGACGACGGCTTGGCCACTGGCGCGATGTTTTCGATACTTCGGATTGGATTGCGTGAGTGCGGGCATCGGTGCGAACCTCCTTCGTTGAGTGGCCCAAAACGGTATGTACCGTCTTGGCCCCCAGGAAATAGGCCGCACTGCCACACGCGGGCAGGTAATCTAACCCAAGATTTCGGCGGGATTTACAACTAGTGGGCGATGAGGGACTCGAACCCCCGACATCCACGGTGTAAACGTGGCGCTCTAACCAACTGAGCTAATCGCCCGGACTGTCAGACAGCAAGTCTATCTCATAGTCGGGCGGCGGTCCAAGACGAGGTTGGATGAGACCGCGGGCGAGCGACGGACTGCGAGATCGCCGTGGACTCCCTACTTTTGCCAGGCCCGGCGGGTCATCTCGCGCAGGAAGGCGTCCTCTTCGGCGGCTCGGGCGTTCTCACGGGCCTGGGTGCGATCGCGTTTCTGTGGGCTCAGCGCGGCGGCCCGGGCTTTGCGCTGAACGGCCTCGTATGCGGCGACTTGCTTGCGAAACACGAGTTCGTTGGCCTTGAGCTTGGACTCGGCAGAGTCCATTTCCTCCAGTCGCTTCCGCACCTTCTCGTCCTTATCGGCGTCGTCGCGCGAAGTGAATCCCTCCAGCGCTCGATCGTGCTGCATCAATTGAATGTAGACCGGCTCGTCGTACTTGTAGTCCGCTAGCAGGCACAGCACGCCGTCGTCAAACAAACAGGCGAATCCTTGTCGCTTGCCCTTGGCATACTGTGCGAAATACTCTGGTCGACCCGCCGAATCAAAAGTTTGAATGACGCCTTGCCGCTTGCCGTCCGCGAAAGTGCCGAAGATCATCAACTGCTTATTCTCGTAAGTACCATATGCGATGCCGTGCAACTGGCCCGACTTGTGAGAGGCCGCGGCGTAGATCGCACCATTGGGATGCCGAATTACTACCTGCGAGCTGCGACCTTCTAGCGCTTGCCGCAACAAATTCAGCGGGTCGTAGTCGAAGGCCGCCATGGAGAACGATCGCCCGGTCGGCAAGTCGATCTCGAGGAATCCCGGGCGCTCGCCGTTCCGCGAACGCGTGGCAGTACGTTTGCGCCGCGGCAGCGAACCGAAATTCAAGACGGTCGCGCCGCTGGTGCGGCTCAGAATGCTGCGCATGTCGGCACAGCTAATTGCGAAGTTCAGGCTCTGCCCATCGTTCCTGGTCCAGGTGTTTAATCCGACGACTTCACCCTTCATGCTCACCAACGGTCCGCCGCTATTCCCGCCCGAAATTGCCGCGGTGGTCTGGACCCAGGTCGTATTTTCGGCATAGCCCAAGTAGCGAAATGCGTCGTCGCCAAGGATGTGTCGCAATTCGGCACCGGTGCGAACTCCCGAAACGATCCCTTCGGACGTGGTGAAGGAAAAACCCTTGGGGTTCCCAAAGGCAGCTACCTTCTCGCCGACTTGTGGCGCGGAGGATGCAATGGGAAGCGTCGCTGCCTTCGGCAGCTTGTCGACGATGATGAGGGCCAAATCACGCGACTGATCGACCGCGAGGTAACCTTGAGCCTTCGCGGTCTCGCCGGAACGTAGCGTCACAGTGATCGAAGTGGCCCCGTCGATCACATGGTAATTCGTGAACACAAATCCGCGCTCGTCCACAATCACGCCGCTGCCAAACGAATCACCGGCGTCGACACGCACCACCGCGTGTTCGACTTTCTTGACCAGCTCGACCAGGTCCTGGGCCCGACAGGTTCGGCTGCCACAGATCCCCAACAAGCATAGGGTCACCAGAAATCGGCTCAGCCGCGCGCAGCAGAACATAACGAACGCCTCAGTTGGTACTGGCTGGTGGCAGAAGGGGGGGGGGTGACCTCCCGCCAATATAGCCAGACCGCTCGCGGCCGGCAAACAAACGGCGCGCGGTCTGAATATTGAACGCAAACGGGCAGAATTGCCTCGTCGAGACGTGCGATGAAAGGGTCGTTTTCGTCGCACAGCATAGCGCGGGGCAGCGATATGTCAGCCAACGCGGGCTCGAATGACCACGCCGAGCCTGGGTGTTACCCCTCGCCACCCTCGTCACGCAGCAGGGCTTCTTGCAGCAGGTCGACCTCGTGGCGATGGTGCTCGTCCAAGCGGTCGAGCAAGGCCGACAGATCGGCGACCGCGGCGAGGAACTCGTCCTGACGTTCGCCTGACAAGCTCTTCAATCGGGCCATGATCTCGCGGACTTCCTTGCGAAACCGCACCCCTTCCTTGCGCAGCGTGCGGACCTGTTCGCTCAACTCGGGCCGTTCGGTGGTGACCACTGACAGGTAGCCCTCAGACTTCTCAAGTTGCATCAGATGTTTCAGATGCCGCTGAAACGAATCGCCGACAAATCGCAGGCTGGAGAGCTTGCGCGAGAAGCCCAGGCCGTCGGTGTGCCAGCTCATCGTGTTGCGCAACGCGCTGACCACGTGAGCCAACGTCTCGTGTTCGATCAGCACCTGCTGCTGGATGGCGCGATGTCCCATGGCCCAAATACTCCCGACGACGAAGTGAAGCCCCAACACCATTCTAGGCTTTCCAATCGGGGGGCAAGCTGCCACCGCCGGTTTTTCCGCGACCGAGTTATAAAAAACGGCTGCGCGGACACCGCTTTGCCGCCCGCAAAATTCTGCGACCCGCAAAATCGGCGCGACCTGCCTCGCACACCGGGCGGGCCCGCCGAGCGCGCTAACGGGCGCGCAGCACCACCAGCACCATGTCGTGCACCAGCGGCGGCAGCTTGATTGACACGGGTTCCGTGCCGCCACTGACCCGCGACAGCGCCTCGCGCTTGCCAGTCGTGGGCGAAAATACGCTGACCTGATAGTCGCCCTCGCTCAATCGCACCGAGATCTCGCCCTCGATCGGAGTGCCCGCGGCCGGGTCGGTCACTTCGCGAGCATCGGCCAGGTAGGTCACATACTGCACGCCGCCGACGCCCAGCGTGGCCGAGACGACATTCTCGGGCTTCTTCTCGACCCAATCAGCCAACGGCGCTGCGCCGACAAACGGGAAGCCGTGCAGGAACGTCGAGAGGTGCTTCATCCAGGTGCGAATCTGTTCGCTCGATTCCTTGGTGCCGGCCTCGCTGCCGACGGTGATCGAGAAATCGATGAAGTCGTAATGCGCCTGGCTCAAGGCGGCGATCCAGGCCCGCTTGCGATGGATGGTCCAGCCGACCGGGTCGCGATAGAGCGTGGCGGCGTTGTCCTCGTCCATCACGCAGGGCTTGGGATAGTCCTGCGCCGCGCGGCAAAAGGCGGCGTACTCGGCCAGCTTGAGCTCCTTCGACATGAAGTTGCCCAGCTCAAACGCGCGACCTCCCAACACCGTGTTGGGCAGCGGATGCACATTGACCGCGTCGACCCAGCTAAAGCTGTACGTATCGTCGAGCTCCTGCGTGAACTTGGGTGTGTAGCTGAAAGCCTGCGAGGCAAAGATCAGGTGCTTGCTGCCCAGGCGGTCGAGCTTCTCGCGCACGGCCCTGGCGACCTCGGCCTGCCAGCGGTCGACGTCGGCCGGCGTGGCATGGCCGGGCATGCCCGCGCCCGGTTCGTTGCAGATCTCATAGTAAACATTGTCGTAGCGATAGGTCTCGTCCAGGATCTTATCGACGTAGGCAAACTGCCGGGCGTTGAGCACGGGGTCTTTCAGCGTGTTGTAGTCCTGCCACTCGACCGCGCCGACCTTTTGGATGTTATTGGCCGCGCGCAGTGGGTTGAGCGCCCAGACGTTGTCGCCGTAGGTATTGCTGAACAGGGTCAGCTCCACCACGATCCCCAGGGCGCTGGCCCGATCCAGAAACGCCCGCAACCGCGCAAAGTACTCGTCGTTCCACTGGTCGAGGTCGTACTGCGGCTCACCGTCCAGGGCCTTGCCGGGCCCGCTGCGCGGATAGGGCGCCAGGTAGTCAGGCGACTCCGGCTTGACTGGCGAGCTGGGATTGCGCGAGCTTTGCTGCTCGCGAAACAAGAGAAACGTCCGGGTCAGGGTCTGCTTTTTGTCGGCCGCGTCGACCAGGTAGCGGTCGAAGTCAAAAGCTCGATTCACGACCGAGCCATAGTGCTCCGAGGCCGTGATCAGCGCCAGCGGTCGATTGCGAAACAAGAAGTACTTGCCATTGGCCGGGTGCAGCGCGATCGGCTTGGGCAACGGTTTGTCGCGGCGACCCTCGGCCACCAGCACCCAGTCGCTGTCGGTCGCCGGTGGCAGCACCGTCGCATTGCCTAACGGATCTGTCGCCAGAGGTCCCAGCGGCTTGCGCTCGCCGCTGCGAGGATCGAAGTAGGCGGCCTCATAGCGGACGCCCGGCTCCAGGTCGTGCAGCACCAGTTGCGTGCCGGTCGGGACATAAACGATGCGCACCTGGCCCGGGATACCGGCGGCGAAGGGGGCCGTCCAGGCGTCGCCCGGCGGACCCACCTGACCCCAGGGTCCGCCGCCGTGCGGCGCCGCGATAATCGCCTTGGTCCACTTGCCGTCGTCAAACTCCGCGGCGGTCCAATCGGATGCCTCGTCAGCACTCGAGCGCCAGGAATCATCGGAGTCGATCACCAGGTGCTCGCCGTCTTTAAATTCGACGTCCAGCCGGCAGATCAGCCCGGCCGGATTCTGGGGCACATTGGCCGTGGCGTTCTGCGCGCGGATGGCCAAAACATTGCGACCCGACTTCAGCCAGTGTGCGACATTGGCAAATCGCTTGCTGCTGACCCAGCCGCCGTGCGTGCCCAGCGAGTGACCGTTGACGTGCGCCGTCAGGCGATCGTCGACCGCAGCCCGCAGCTCGGCCCGGGCGATCGGTTTGTCGGCCGGCAGATCGAACGTGCGGCGAAAGTAGCGTACGACCGCGGGTGCGTCGGTGGCCGGTTGTCCTTCGGCGTGCCAGATCCAGGACTTCCACGGCCAGGGTTGATCGTCCTTGGGCGCGACGGCCGAGGCCCACTCGGGATGCGGGTCGAACTTCGTCCAGGGATATTCCGAAAGCAGCTTCTTGGCCAGGCCGGTCTGTCGCGAGCCGGGCAGGTTCATCGCTTCTTGCCAGGGCGTGGCGCCCCAAGTGCCGCCGTGCGGCGAGAGACCATAGGGCTTGTCCGGCCGGTTCAACTGCCAGATGCCGTTGGCGCCGTAAGTGTGTCCCGCCGTGCCCGAGAGCAGGCAGCTCCAGACCATGAATCGCTGCACGTCGTCAAAGCAACTGCCCAGGATGCCCTCGTAGCAGACTTCGCCATTGACGGTGGGCATCGGCGGCCAGGTGGCGCGTGAGGCGCGCACCAGTTTGGCCGTGGGCCCGATGCTCGCCCGATCGCCGTGTCCGGTTTGCAGCATGTCAAAGTCGATCACGCTGGTGTCCGTGACCGTCTGCCGCGACGACTGCACGGGATGGATCGTCACCAGGCGGTGGAACGGATCGGTCTTGCGCACGTAGGCAGCGACCTCGGTCCAGCCTTCGCTCTGAAGTTTTTTGTCGTGCTCTTTGTCCTTCGCCAGGTAGTAGGGCATGCTCCCTTCGCCCGCGATGCACCAAACCACGGGCAGGGCGCCCCAGCGGGCCACCAGGTAGCGCCAATGCTCCTTCATTCGCTCCACGCCCAGCCACGGCAGGTGATAACCCCAGGCGCCGACCACGCAGGGCGTCAGACCCTGGTCCACCAGGTGCATGATCCGCTGGTCGGCCGCGTCGAAGTACTCGGGCCGAATCCGCGCGTAGTCCTCTTCCCAGGGAAAGCCGGTCTCGTTGCGACCTCGCTGGTCGAAGGCTGGCATGTCGGGATAGAGCCCGGCCACGATCTGCACAACGTTAAATCCCTTGTCGCGGCGGTCGGCCGTGAGCGCCTGAAACTCTGCCGGCCAGCCGATTCGTTCGCAAAGGCCCATCCACCAGGTGTCTGCCAGCCATAGAAAGGGCGTGCCGTCGCGATGCTCAAAGTGCCGCCGGTCGGCCGAGACCTTGAGCGGTCCGTGGCGATATAACGGATTATCGCCGGCGTAGGGCGTGACCTCGATCTTGCCCGTGACTCCGTGCAAGCCCTGGTCGGAAGTGTCGGAGCATTCGCTGCGATAGCGATGTTCGCCAGTCAGCGGAGAGGCATAGCGGACCTTCCACTGATCTCCGCCGGCCCAAAAGCCCGGCACGCGCGACTCGCTGCCGTCAGGCGCCGTGACCACCAGGTCCAACTGCACGCCGCGAAACGGATCAGCGTGGGCCTTGTCAGCTTTGAGCACCAGCTCGCAGAGCACATTGGCCGACGTGGAGACCTTCGGTCGGTCTGCGGCGCGGGCCGCGGTGATGACCGACAAACAGACGACCAACGCCGAAGCGATAGACTGCAGAGGGTGGATGGGTCGCATGGTTGTCCGCCTCATGGTGTCAAACGTCGTGATGCCGACGGCCGGCTGGGCCTAGGTTAATTCACCGCCGGGCCGAAGTCGAATGCCGCGCGGGCCGGTCTTGAGCGCGAAAGAAATCGCGCCACAGGATCGTCTCGGAGAGATTGTCGACCTCGTTGCAGTGTTCCCAGTCGATCCACACGTATTCGATGCCGACATAGCCCGGGTAATTGGTCTCAACCAGCGCCTGCCAGACCCTTGCATAGTCGATCGTGTTGTCGGCAAACGAGGCCTGCAAACGGCCCCGTCGCGCCCCGCGGGCGTGAAAGTGTCGGGCGTGCGGCACCAGGGGCTCGATCTGGTCGTCGGCGATACCGACCTTGGTGAAGTGCGTGTAGTCCAAGGTCAGAGTCAGACCCGGCGTCTGCTCGACCAGTTGCAGCGCGGCTGCCGGACGGGGCACGATCGAGCCGACGTGGGCCTCGACCGAGAAGGTCAGCTTGTGCGCCGCGGCTTGTTCCACCCGCCAGGCCAACTCGTCGCAAGCCCGGGCAAAAGAATCGCGGGCTGGCTCCTCGGCAAACCGCACGCCGGGCAAGGCCGAGACGTGGGGGCTGCCAATGGCGGCGGCAAATTCCAGCGTGCGCTGGTACATCTCGCGGGCTTTGCGGCGTCGGGCCGCGTGGGGTTGATTTGGCGCGAGCGAGACAAATTCTGGCGCGGTTTGCAGGAAGACGTCGGCCGCCCGCAGGCCACGGTCGGCGAGCTTCGACCTGAGCTCGCGCGCGTTCTCAGCCAGCCGAGGAAACGCCCGCGACGGCCAAAGATGCGAGCGACCTTCGAACAGGCCGATGTCCACGCCGTCAAAACCCAACAGCGCAATCACGTCCAGCGCCGCGTCGTGCTCCAGCAGCGGAAAGGTGAAGTCGGCGCAGGCAAGCTTGAAGCGCATCGGCGTCGTCATCGCAGGTCCGGCTTAAGGGTCCATGAAGCGCGTGTGCGCCGTGTGCCATTCGGCGGCCGCCGTGTATCCGCCGTCGACCACCAACGAAGTGCCGGTGACGCCGGCTGAATCTTCGCACGCCAGATACCGCACGGCCTGGGCGACCTCGCGCGGCTGCACGACCACGCCGGTGGGCACACGGTGCAACCGCTCGGCCAGAGTAGCGTCGGGGTCCGGAGCCTTGCTTAGGTGATAGCGGAGCATCGGCGTGTCGGTGATGCCCGGGCAGACGCAATTGCACCGCAGTCCGATCGCGGCATAGTCCAGTGCGATCGAGCGCGACAGTTGCAGCACGGCTCCTTTCGAGGCGGTGTAAGCGGGCGTGCCTGCCTGGGCGATCAGGCTGCTGACCGACCCGACGTTGACCACGTAACTGCGGCGGTTCTTCTGCAGCTCGGCCAGCGCGTGCTTGACCGCCAGGAAGATCGACTTGACGTTCACGGCCATCAGCGCGTCCCAGTCGTCGGCGCTGTAGGCGTCCAGCGGCGCCACGTGGACGATGCCGGCGCAGTTGACCACGATCTGCAAGCCGCCGAACAGCTCGACGGTCTGGTCCAGCGAGGCGGCCACCTCGGCCTCGCGGGTGACGTCGCAGGGAGTGAACAGGGCAGTGTCCCCCGAGCGGCCGATCGATCGCACGAGCGCCTCGCCCCGCTCGACCTGAACGTCAGCTACGGCCACCTTGGCGCCGTGTTCAGCCAGCAACTCGGCGACCGCCGCGCCGATACCCGACGCGCCGCCGCCAATCCAAGCAACCTGCCCCGCCAGTTTCGCATCGCTCATGGCCGTCCGCCCCGCCGCGCAAGTCCAGCCCCAACGGCCAGACGATCGCGAGCCATGATAAGTGCGGCGAAGCGGTGCGAGCAAGCAGGACCGAGACGATGTCCACCAAACCCGGGAGGGCGAAGCTCCTGCTGAGCCATGGCGCGGGTGGCCCAGACGACTTGTCGTCTGGGTACCGTAGGTACAAGAGGGTTCCCGCTGTCACTCAGCCTGGCGAACCACTGACCTCTTGTGCCTGCGGCACCCAGACACGCGGCGCGTGTCTGGGCCACCCAACAGAGCCCTTACAGCAGACCCTGCTGCCGATACCAGGCGGCGGTCTGCTTCAGCCGGTCGCTGAGCGAGGCCTGGGGCGCGAAGCCCAGTTGCGAGCGGATCGCTCCGGACGAGCAGGTCCAGGAGCCGGCGCGGGCTTCGCGGGCTTTGTCGAAGTTGAAGATGAACGGTTGACCGCGCAAACGGGCCACGACCTCGGCCACGGCCGCTGCCGGCCACATGTAGAGCGTGCCCGAGCTGCGGCAAACCAGCACCCGAGCCCGGCCCAGGGCGGCGCCGATCAGCGGTCCCAATTCGGCAAAGGTCGGCTGCTCGTCGCCGGCCACGAAGTAATAGCCCCGCGCCGCGCCATTGGCGGCCTCACCGGTGCGCGGCGCCAAACGCTCGCCGGACTGCGCGGTCAGGATCATCGCGTCGACAAGGTCCGAAACGTGGATCAGCGAGTACCGCGAATAGGCCACGCCAAAGGCCAGGTGCACGCCCAGGCGAAAGATCGAACGGAACAGGCTGAGCATGTTCTGGTCGCCTTCGCCGTAGACGATCGGCGGGCGGATGATCGTGATCGGCACCTGGCCGGCAAATTCCTCGGCGATCAACTCGGCGGCCCGCTTGGTGCGGCCGTAGTTCGACACGGGCCGGGCGGGATCGCTCTCGGTGCGCGGGCGGTCGGCGGTCGAGGGTCCGGCAGCGGCCAGTGACGAGACCGAAACCACGGTCGGCGGCGTGGCGCAATCGGCACAGGCCGTCATCAGCGCGCGAAAGCCGTCGGCGTTGGTGGCCATCATCTCTTGCTGACGAAAGGCCGTGACCATGCCCGCCAGGTGATAGACCACTTCATTGTCGGCGACCGCCGCGCGAACGGCATCAGGATTGCGCAGGTCGCCCGTGACCAGGCGTGCGCCGCGGCGCTCCAGCTCAGCAGCCCGGGCCGGATTGCGCACCAGGCAGGTGACGTCCGCGCCGTCGTCGATTAGGCGTGCGGCCAGACGCGACCCGATAAAGCCGGTTGCGCCGGTAACCAATACTCGTGACATCGATACTACTTTCCAGGCGCGGGGACTGTCCCGATTTTGCGCCGTGCCATTCGCAAGCATGGTCGCGGAGCAAAATGGGACTGTCCCCTTCTCCGCGGCGGCTTCTCGTCGGTTACGGATTATTTGATCGTCAATGTCTCGCCACATTCTGTGGTCGCGGCGAGCTGTGGTGCGAGGTTTGTTAGCTCGACGCGCGCGAACGCGCCGAGTTTTCGGTCTGCGCCGTCGTGCGAGGGCCGTGGTGCGAGGGCCGTGGTGCGGCGAACGTCAGGCGGCGTCAGTCACCATTTGACCGCATGCAACCCCTTGGCGTCCAATGTCCAACGGCGAGAAAATTCGCCCCGCTGGTCACGGCGCGTTCCCAGCCGAATCCGTGCCGTCGCGGGTCGCGGTTTTGCCTGTTCCGCACCCTTGCAGTGGATATACTTATGCTGGAAGTGCGTGGCGATGAACTTGCTCCGGCTGCGGTCCACCAAGGGCGCCCAGGTTGGAGCGTTTGCACTGGAACCTGACCGGTACTGCGTTCCGCCCGTACGAACCGCGAACATTTCGATGGTCCCCGAGCTCGTTTCTTCATGAGCACTACCCTGCCGGTTGTCGACGCGGCCAGCTATCCGTTGGCCCCTTACAAATCGCTCGACAATGCCACGCTGCAAGCGCGGATCGCCGCGGTCCGCGCCGCGATGGGTCCGCAACTGCTGATCCTGGGGCATCACTACCAGCAGGACGAAGTCATCGCCATGTCCGACCTGCGGGGCGACAGCTACCAGCTCAGCAAGATGGCGGCCGAAAGCGGCGACTGCCGGGCGATCGCCTTTTGCGGCGTGCACTTCATGGCCGAGACCGCCGACATCCTGGCCAACCAGCCCAGCAAGCTCGCCGCGCGGGGCGGAAAGCGTGTGACGGTGGTGCTGCCTGACATGGCCGCCGGCTGCTCGATGGCCGACATGGCCGCGATCCACCAGGTCGAGGGCGCCTGGGAAGAGCTGGGCGAGGTGATCGACAACGAGGACATCACGCCAGTCACTTACATCAACTCGGCGGCCAGCCTGAAGGCCTTCTGCGGGCGGCACGGCGGCATCGTCTGCACCTCCAGCAACGCTCAGGCCGTGCTCCGCTGGTCCTTTGAGCGGACCAGCCGGGTGCTGTTCTTTCCCGATCAGCACCTGGGCCGCAACACGGCCAAGGCGATGGGCATCTCGCTCGATGCCATGCCGGTCTGGAACCCGCACGCCGACGAGCTAGGGGGCAACACGCCCGAGGCACTCAATCGCAGTAAAGTCCTGCTCTGGCAGGGGCACTGCAGCGTGCACCAGATGTTCACCGCGGCGCACGTCGACCAGTTTCGCGCCCAGACGCCGGGCATCCGCATCCTGGTGCATCCCGAGTGTCCGATGGAAGTGGTCGACAAGGCCGACGTGGTGGGTTCCACGGGCAAGATCATCCGCGAGGTTGAGACCGCGCCGGCCGGCACCCAGTGGGCGATTGGCACCGAGCTGCACCTGGTCAACCGCCTGAAGCAGGAGCATCCGGAGCAAGAGATTCACTTCCTCTCGCCGATCGTCTGCATGTGCGCGACGATGTACCGCATCGACCTGGCCCACCTGTGCTGGACCGTAGAAAACCTGGCCGCCGGCACGCCGGTGAATGTGATCAAGGTCGACGAAGAAACGGCAAGGTGGTCGCTGGTGGCGCTAGAGCGAATGCTGGCGGTGAAATAAGAGGGACCAGGGACCAGTTTGTAGGTCAGGCATTTGCCTGACGGTCGAACCGCCGAGCAGCGCAAACCTCGCGCAAACGTCTGACCTAAAAAAACAAAATGGCAATTTTAAAGGGGTCGGGAG
>Ga0163144_10001359_pt1 | contig 57726 bp, 58 predicted proteins | sample OliLak19BULKMAT1_FD_123175 | JGI IMG/M metagenome (GOLD analysis project Ga0163144, IMG submission 123175) | Freshwater microbial mat bacterial communities from Lake Vanda, McMurdo Dry Valleys, Antarctica - Oligotrophic Lake LV.19.BULKMAT1 | ecosystem: Environmental > Aquatic > Freshwater >...
CGGCCGCCACGCTCCGGCATCCGCGCGCGTAGCGCGCGGCCGAGCGCAGCGAGCAGGGGTGTGGGGCCCCGGCGGGCCGAGCCCGCCGGGGCGAGGGGACGGGTCCCCTCGTTTAATTGACGATCAGCTCGGCGCGACGGTTCTGGGCGCGGCCGTCGGCCGTGTCGTTGGTCGCGACCGGCTGGCTTTCGCCCTTGCCCAGCGCTTCAAGACGGCTCGCCGCGACGCCGCCCTTTACGAGGTACTGCATGACGGCCTCCGAGCGACGCTGCGAGAGCTTCAGGTTGTAGGCATCCGACCCGACGCTGTCCGTATGACCCTCGATGCGCACGCGGATCGCGGGCTCCGCCTGCAGCACGCGGACCGCCTCGTCGAGGATCGGGCGAGCGTCCGGGCGGATGTTCGACTTGTCGAAGTCGAAGTTCACGCCGCGCAGGATGATCTTACGCTTGACGAACGGCGCTGGCGGCGGAGGAGGCGGCGGCGGCGGAGCGGCCTGGACCGGCTCGGGCTCGAAGTTCCAGTTGACGCTGATACCCGACATCACCATCTGTCGGTCGTCCTGGCCTCCGGAATCGGCGGCCGCCGTCGCGCGCAGGAAGATCTCCTCGAAGCGCACGAAAAGACCCACGTTCACCTCACGGGTGACGTTGCCACCGAGGACACCGTGGATGGCGAGGCCACCGCCCTTCTCGTCGAGCGGTCCGCTGATGTCGTCGAAGAAGCCGCCCAGCAGCGCGATCGACAACTGGGCCGTCTCACCCACGATAGTGAACTTCGGCCCCGCGGTGAACGACCATGTGCTGGCGAGGCTGTCGTCCTCGTTGCAGTTCACCGCCAGCGGCCCCGACGGGCAGTCCTCTGACGGCAGCAACGTGAACTGCGGGCCGCCGATCAACGAGATCGCCCCGTTCTCGCTCATGTTCCAGCGGTAGCCGCCCTGGGCCCCGATCACGCCTCCGATGCCCGCCGTGTCGCCGTAGTGACCGACGGGAAACCCGGCACCGATGTAGCCGCCTGCTTCCGCGCCATCCCCCCGCGCCGTCCCCGGCGAGAGCGACAGGGCGAGAGCGACAAGCGACACTGACAACCCGACTCCCTGAAGAATTGATCTCATGACTCTCCCCTCCGAGCCTTCGTTCACCTGATTGGGAACGATCCACTGCCGCTTAGCGCGGATGGTAGCCTCGCTCAAGGCCACCCCAAGCAGGGCGACGCCCGACTCGTGAGAGTCCAGCGTCGCGATCGAGGTGCCGAGGAAGGCGACTGGCGCCGTCGCGCAGCGACGGCCGCGCACTCAGGGCGCTCAGAACAGCGTGTAAATGAACGGCGCCAGCCAGGGCGACGAGGCGGCGACCACCAGCAGGCCGCCGAGCGAGAGCAGGCCTACCAGTACCGGCAGCATGTACCACTGGCCGCGGCGCACGAAGGTGCCGAACAGCTCGCCCATCACCGGGAGACGCGCGCGGAGATACCAGATCACAGCCCCGAGGACGCCGACCACGACCAGCGTCGACACCCAGCGCGAGATCCACAGCGGCAGGATCGCCGTCAGCAGGTTGAAGGTCAGGAAGATCGCGACCACGGCGCAGAGGAGACCCGCTACCGAGCCGTAACTCTTGAGCGCACCTTCCGCCGGGAAGCGCTTCGCGTACAGCGTGCCCAGGATCAGCCAGATCGCGACGAGGATCGCGACGTTGCGCCAGAGCGTGCTCGCGTGCTCGGCGGTCGCCGGCAACGTCAGCGGTGGCGCCTCGTGCGGTGGCGGGCCAAGGAGCGCTGGCGACGACAGCGCCATGTCGATCTCCTTCGCCAGCACCCGATTCCCGGCGGCGTTGGTGTGCCAGTCGCGCGTGAAGTAGAGCTGGCGCGCGCCGCCGTCGGTGGCGGCGAGCATCGCGGCCTGCGGCTCGACGACCGGCAGGCCCGCCGCCTTCGCAGCTGCGATCATGCCGCGATACGGGCGCTCTGGATCGTATGCGGGATCGCCGATCGCTGCCGCGATCGCCTGGCGCGAGGCGGGATCGACCTGCGCCTTCTCGGGGATCACGACGACCAGCGGCTTGGCGCCCATGTCTTCGGCGATCGAGCGAAACGCGCGCAGCGCCGTCCTGGTCTCGGGCCAGCCGTCGCTGTCGGCGTCGCGGATGCGGACCGCCCACTCGGCGGGGATGCGCCGGTCGCCGGCCAGCATCGGAACCTGCGGTGCCGCGACGATCGAGCCCAGCATGTTGCCGAGCGCCGTCTTGCGCTCGAGCCAGGGCTCCTGGCCGGGGTCGGGCAGCGCGCGCAGCCCCGAGAGCGCCACCTTGGGCGGCAGGTCGCCGCGCAGCTTGGGCTTCGGGTAGCGCAGATACTGCTCCTGGCTGTTCCAGAACACGTCGTTCTCGAACATCTGCAGGATGACGACGTCCGGCTTGTACTTGACGCCCTCGGTCATCAGCCAGACGATTTCCTGGTCCGTCGAGTAACCCTCGGTTCCGCCGTTGATCACCTCGACGTTGCGGCCCTCGGAGCGCATGCGCTCGGCGAGAAGCTGCGACAGCGTGTCGGGTCGCTCGACCGTGTAGCCCAGGGTGAAGGAGTCACCGACGAGCAGGATCCGCGTCGTGTCCGCGGGCTTCTCGTAGCGCACCGACTCGTCCTCGCGCAGGCCGCGCGAGTTGGTCTTGAGCGTGACGTCGAACTCGCCGGTGTGGCGGCGCAGCGACGTCGCCGGCGACTTGGTCCAGCCGAGCATGGTGTCGAACTGGTTCATCGTGCGCCGCGGCGAGAAGCCGAACAGCCGCAGACCGCCTTCCAGCACGAGGAAGACGAACAACAGGGAGACGAGCACGGCGAGGGCTTGATTGACTCGATTCAAGGAATCACCCGAGTCGCACGGCCGGATGGGCGGCTCGCCTCGAGGCGGCCTCCATCGGCACGGCGGATCTGAACGTCATTCAGAGGGAGAGCGGGCCGCTGTTCAGCCTTGACGGTGCGCGGCACCGAGCGTTTCGTTGTCTTTTTGCCAGGCAAGAAAAGCGGAATCACGAGGCGGCCGCCGGCGGAGCGGATCCGTGGCGAGCCGTACGATCAACGCGACGGGCCCCACCAGGACGAAGTACAGAGCACCGAGTACGATGCTGCCCATCACCTCGCCGAAGCGGTGAAAGAAGGCGAGCAGCGCGGTCATGAACGAAGGGGAACCTTCCATGCTGGGGCGGCATGATACCGATCCGGCACGGTAAACGGTACCCTCAAATCGCACTCCGTCGGGCGGCGCACCAGCCCCCGGCGAACGGGAACCCGCCACCTCGAAGGCTACGCGGTCCGCCCTAGTGTCCCACTAGGGGGCCGGCCGCGAGTCTCGGCCTTGCTCGGATGGGCTGCAGTCGATCGACGGCGCCGAGGCGGTGCCGCTCGACCGCAGGCCCTCGCACCACCCTGCAATCGCGGCGTCGTCGCGCGCCAGCGCCGTGTCCCGGCCCAGCAGCCGGTGGATCTCGGCGGCGCGCCGACGCTGATTGATCGCGAGCGGCAGGGTCGCCGGGTCGCGCGCGTTGATCTCGCTCAAGGTCACCAGGTCGAGGGCGATCTCGGGGATGTTCTCGCGGCGACGATCGATCTCCAGCGCTTCGCCCAGAGCCGTGCTCGCCTCGGCCTGGCGTCCGACCTTGGCGTAGACCGCACCGAGGTTGCGCAGCCGGTTCGCGGCGCCGCCGTCGTTGCTGCGGTCGCGGTCGATCTCCAGCGCCGCCTTCAGAAGCTCGATCGCACGCTGCGGATCACCCTGCTTGCGGGCGAGCAGCGCCTGGTTGTTCAGGATCGTCGCCAGGGTCGCATCCGCACCGGCGGCTTCGGCCAGCGTGCGCGCGGCCTGGTACTCGGCGTCAGCCGCGGCGAGGTTGCCCGACTCCTCGAACAAGGTGCCGAGGTTGCTGCGCGCGGCCGCTTCCTCGGCCCGGTCGCCGGTGATGCTGGCCAGGCGCTGCGCTTCCAGATAGGCGCTGCGCGCTCCGTCGGGATCGCCGGTTCGCTGGCGCAGATTGCCGGCGCGATTGAGCGCGCCGGTGACCGCGGCGGTGTCGTCTACGCTGCGATAGGCGAGCAGGGCCTGCTCCTCGAGCGCTAGTGCGCGCGGCAGGTCGCCGCGCAGCGCGTACTCGAGGCTCGACTGCTCGAGCGACGCCGCGTCGGCGCGGATCCCGAGCAGGCTCGCGCTCTTGCTCGCCGAACACGCCCAGCCGAAGGGCAACGCGACCGCGACGACGATTGCGAGACTGACGATCGTGCCGTTGTGCACGGCCCTACTCCCCCTGCCCTGGCTCGGCTTGATCGATCGAGCTCTCGCCGCGCTCGATCGCCGCCGGCAGCTTGGCCTTGCTCTGGTCGACGTAGCCGCGCAGGAAGATCGTCTTGCCGGCCGCATCGAATACCGTCGTCGCCTCGCGCACGCCGCGCTGCGCCCCGATCGCGAGCAGCGGGAAACTCTCGGACGCATCCTTCAGGTTCTGCGCGACGACCTCCATGTCGGCGACGATCTGGGGAAAGCGCCGGGCGCTCTCGCGCAGCTCGACCGACAGCCCCGCCACCTCGTCGGCGACCTTGCGTACCGACACCATCGTCGCCGGAAGGTCCACGGTGGCGGCGCGAATCTGCTCGACCGTGCTCTGCGCCGAGATGAGCAGCGCGCGCGCGTTCTCGAGCGTCGCCGCGAGCTCGTTCTCGACCTCGGGTGAGTTCACCAGGCGACCGATGGTGCCCTCGCCCTTGTCGACCTTCTCGAGGATGTTGCTCATGCTCTGCAGCGACTTCGAGATCGGCGTGCCTTCACCGGTCAGGTTGCCGGTTGCGGACGCGATGTCACCGAGGATCTTGTCGAGCTTGTCGCGGATCGGCTCGATCTGATCGATGATCTCGGTGAGCGTCAGTGGATCCTGGCTGCCCAGCGTCGCCCCGGGCTGAACCACGGGCTGCATCACGCTCCCCACCGAGATCTCGATCGACTTGTCACCGAGCAGTCCGACCGAGGCGATGGTCGCAATCGAGTCGGCGCGGATCTGGTCGTGGAAGCGCTCCTCGACGTCCATCAAGACCTCGACCTTGCCCACCCGACCGACGGGCTTCGGCGCCGCGCCCCCTTCCTCGTCTGCGGTCGGCTGGTAGGTGTCGCCCGGCACGAAGCGCAAACGTTCGACGGCGCCGACGTTGACGCCGGCGACGAACACCGGCGCGCCGGCGCGCAGGCCGCTCACGGTGCCGAAGATCGCATTGATGCGGAAGCGTTTCTCGAAGATCCGCTGCTGCGATCCGAGCAGGATCACCATGAGCATCGCCGCCGCCAGCGCGACCAGCACGAAGACGCCGGTGATCATCTCGCGACGGCGTTCGGTTTCCTTCGCCATCAGAAGAATCCTCGGCTCTTTCCTGGCTCAACCATAGAGAAACGCCCGTAGCTTGGGTTGCTCGCTCTGCTTGATCTCGTCGAGCGTCCCTTCGACCAGGATACGCCCCTCGTCCAGCATGGCGATCCGGTCGGCAACCAGGAAGGCACAGCGAACGTCGTGCGTGACCACGATCGAGGTCACCTGGCGCTCGCGCTGCAAGCGGCGGATGAGCTCGCTGATGGTGTCGGAGGTCAGCGGGTCGAGGCCGGTGGTGGGCTCGTCGTAGACCACGATCTCGGGCTGGAGCACGATCGCGCGCGCGAGCCCGACGCGCTTCTGCATGCCGCCCGAGAGCTCGCTCGGCATCTTCTGCTCGATGCCGTCGAGCTCGATCCACGACAGCACCTCGGCGACCCGCGACGCGATCTCGACCTCGCTCAGCTTCTCGTGCTCGCGCAGCGGAAAGGCGATGTTCTCGCCGACGTTCATCGAGTCGAAGAGCGCGGCCCCCTGGAAGAGGAAGCCGGTGCGCAACCAGACACGGCGCCACTCGTCGATGGTCGCGTAGCGGGTCACGTCCTCGCCCTCGACCAGCACCTGGCCCGCATCCGGCGACAGCAGGCCGACCAGCATGCTGAGCAGCACCGACTTGCCCGATCCGCTGCTGCCCATGATCACCTGCGTCTCGCCGCGGTTGACGAGCAGATCGACGCCGCGCAGGACCTCCTTGTCACCGAACGCCTTGTGGAGGTCGCGGAATTCGACCAGCACGCTGGCGTCGGCGGCTCGCGGTTCGCTGCGTTCCACCATCTCAGAACCCGAGGCTCACCAGGGCCTGCGTCATGATCACGTCCGTGATGAAGATCATGAGCGACGACGTGACCACCGTCGTCGTCGTGGCGCGCCCCACCCCGCTGGTCCCGCCTTCGGTCGCGAAGCCGTAGTACGCGGCCGTCGTGCCGATGATGAGCCCGAACACGACCGTCTTGCCGAGCCCGGCCAGAAGGCCACCCAGGGTCACGTAGTAGACGGTGGTTTCGTAGTAGGTCGCCGGCGGCACGCCGCCGACCGAGACCGCGACCAGGGCGCCGCCGATGATCCCGAGCACATCCGAGATCGCCGCCAGCAGCGGCACGGCGATCACGCACGCCAGGATCCGCGTCGCGACCAGGAACTGCAGCGGATCGACCGCGAGCACCTGCAGGGCGTCGATCTGGCGGGTGACCTTCATCGAGCCGATCTCGGCGCTGATGCCCGAGCCCGCCCGGCCCGCGACCATCAGCGCCGTGACCACCGGCCCCAGCTCCTTGATGACCGAGAGGCCCACCACCACCGCGACGTAGTGCACCGCGCCGAACTTGCGCAGCATGACGAGCGTCTGCAGTGCGAGCACGACCCCGATGGCGAAGGCCGCGACGGCCGTGAGCGGCAGCGACTTGAGGCCGATCTCGTAGACCTGGAGGACCACCACGCGAAACGGAAAGCCGCGCCGGAAGACCGTTCGGGCAGCACTCCAGAGGAAGGCGACCAGGCTCCCGACGAACGTCACGAGCTCGATGCATTGCCGGCCGGCGCTGGCGACGAATGTCAGCCTTCTCGAGCTCATCAGGGGCCATGGCCGACTTACCACGGAGAGGGCGCGACCGGTAGGACGGGTCAGTCCTTCTTGCCGCCGAACAGCGATCCGATCGCCCGCGGCAGTGCCGCGAACCACTCGCCGACGGTCTCCCCGATGTACTTGACGGGTGAATCGCGCTCGGCACCGGCGGCGACCCGAGCGGCGCCGCCGGCGCAGGACTCGCGCGGCGCCGTCCCGGCGAGAAAGACCTCGGTGATCGCCGGGCCACAGCTCGCATCCGCACGCTTGCCGCTGGACGCCTCGACCGACACCAGATCCACCCCGTCGGGCACCGCGAAGCGCTCGCCGGGCATGCCCGGCAGGGCGCGCTTCATGATCGCCAGCCAGACCGGGACCGCGAGCTGTGCGGCCCCGCCGCGCAGCGACGTGTCGTCGTCGAAGCCGACCCAGACCCCGACCACCAGCGACGGCGTGTAGCCGACGAACCAGGCGTCGCGGTTGTCGTTGCTGGTGCCCGTCTTGCCAGCGAACGATCCTTTGAGCCCCGAGCGTCCGACCTCGGCCGCAGTACCGTGCGTGACCACGCCCTCGAGCATGGCGTGCACGACGTAGGTCGCGTCGGCCGGCGCGACCGCCTCGCGCGCCGTCCGGCCACGCAGCAGGACGACGCCCGACGGCGCCTTCACGCTCGCGACGGTGTACGGCTGAACCATGTCGCCGCCGCGCGGGAACAGCGTGTAGGCCGACGTCAGGCGCAGCAGCGAGGTCTCGAACGCTCCGAGCGCCAGCGACGGCACGCGCGGCAGACCCGCGCTCACCAACCCGAGCCGATCGCCGAACGCGACGATGCGATCGAGGCCGAAGCTTTCCGCGAGCTGCACCATCGGCACGTTGAGCGAGTGCTCGAGCGCGTGGCGCACGGTCACCGGCCCGCGATAGCGTTCGTCGACGTTCTTCGGCGACCAGGTGGTCCGATCGATGCGGACGCTGATCGGCTCGTCGAGCAGGATCGTCGCCGGCGTGACGCCGCTCTGACGATCGGCAATCGCCGCGAGGTAGACGAACGGCTTGAACAGCGAGCCCACCTGCCGCCGGCTGCGGGTCGCCCGATCGAGCTGGCTGGCGAGGAAGTCCCGCCCACCGACCAGGGCGCGCACGGCGCCGTCTCGGGGGTCGATCGCGACCACCGCGATCTGGACCGGCCGCTTCCCCGACCGGTTGCGATCGATGCGCCGCCCGACCGAGTCCACCGCCTCGCTGGCGAAGCGTTGCAGACGATGGTCGAGCGTCGTGAAGATCTCGCTGCCGAAGCCGAGCCGCGTCGGATCGAGCGCCTGCGCGTCGAGTGATCGACGCGCGTACTGCATGAAGTACGCCTCGGGGGGAGCCGCGCGGCCGGCCGGGGGCGTGGGGCGCTCGCTACGCGCGGCGGCCGCCTGCTCGACGGTGATCCAGCCGAGCTCCCGCATCTGTTCGATCACCTGGTTGCGCCGGCGCAGCGCCGCCTCGGGATGACGGATCGGCGAGTAGATGTTGGGCGCGCGGATCATCCCGGCCAGCATCGCGCCCTCGGCGAGCGTCAGCTTGGAGACCGGCTTGCCGAAGTAGACCGCCGCCGCTTCGGCCAAGCCGTAGATCCCGACCAGCCGATCGTGCCCGAGGTAGACGGTCGCCAGGTAGCACTCGAGGATCTCGCGCTTGTCGAAGCGCAGCTCGAGCAGCAGCGCCATCGGAATCTCGCGCAGCTTGCGCGAGAACGTCCGCTCCTGGGTCAGGAAGTGGTTCTTGACGATCTGCTGCGTGATCGTGCTGCCGCCCTGGCGCACCTCGCCGGCGACCCAGTTGACGCGCACCGCGCGCAGCAGCGAGCCCGGGTCGATGCCGTGATGGACTAGAAAACGGTAGTCCTCGGCCGCCAGTACGGCGTCGACCACCGCGGGCGGCACGTCCTCCAGCTTGAGCGGCCGGCGCCCGGTCCAGTGCGAGGTGAACAGTCCCTCGAGCGGACGCGGCTCGAGGGCGACCGACTCGGCCTTGACGCCGGCCGGCTGCAGCTCGATCGAACGCACGCGCCGGCCCGCATCGAGCTCGGCGACGATCTGCTGCGGCGGCCGATCACCGAAGCGGTCCGGCTCCGGTGCCGCGTTCAGGAAGAGCTCGAGCCGCTGCGCGCTGCGCCGGAACGTCCCGGGCTCCTCGGGGTGGCTGGTGACCGCGCGGTAGCCGAGGTCGTACAGCTCCTCGGCGATGCCGGCGGCGTCGAGATCGACACCGACCTCGAGCGCGCGCGGCGCCGCGTAGATGCGGATCGGGTGCCGCCAGCGCGCCTCCCCGAAGCCCTGCACGACCTTGCGATCGAGCCAGAAGATCGCCGCCGCTGCCACCAGCAGGACGACGATCAACGTGCGCCGCAGCAACCGTCGGGGCCGGCGGCGCCGAACTTCCGCGCCGGCGTCCACGAGTCGATGGTATCAGGATCGGCGCCGCCCCAGCGAACGGAAGCGGCGCCGTTCCGCGGTCAATTCAACTGGTAGGTGGCACGGAACCAGACCTCGTCGCGATCGCGGAACAGGCCCAGGCCCGCCGCGAAGCCGTTGTTCTCGCTGCCGAAGGTGTGGATGTTGACGTAGCGCGCGCTCAGGATGAAGGCGTCGTTGACGCGGTAGCCAATGTCCGGAAAGATCGCCAGCGCACCGCGGCCATTCATCACCGCGGTGACGCCTATCGGCATTTTGCCGTGCATGAAATTCGATTCGAGGTGCGTCTGCATGAACCACTCGAACACCGACTGGTTGACGAAGTCGCAAGGGCCGGGCTGGCCATTGCAGCCAGTCGTGATCGACCCCGCGGGTGCGCCGCCCTTACCGGCGCGGATCAGCGCGGACGGCTTCAGGATGCCGCTCGCGCGGTAGTCCTTGGTGTCGGTCTCGTCGGGATTGCCCGTGAACACGAACGAGGTCACCCAGATGAAGGAGTTCGAGGGATTGAGCCACGGGATGAAGAGGTTCCGGTCGACGCCGAGCTCGCCACGGATCAGGTTGATCTTGTCGTAGTACCCGCAGGTCAGCGAGTTCTTCACCGCGTCCGGCGCATTGCACGCGGCGCTGAGGCCCGGCGCGATGTTCGTATCGACGCGGAACCCCGGCTGCCCGTTGAAGACCTCGACCTCGCTGCGAACGATCGCGTTGAGGAAGTCGCTGTACCAGGTCGTCGCCACGCCCGCGACGTTGAGCAGCGGCGACTCGACCGACGTCACCAGACGCCCGGTGTCCTGCGAGACGCCGAGGTTGACCGCGACCACCTCGGTGGGGAACGTCTTGTAGAACCAGACGCTGGTCGTGTAGTCGGTCGCGACCACGGTCTGGAACCGGAAGCCCCAGCGCGAGTTGCCGAAGCGCATGCCGGGCCGGCGCTGGAAGACCTCGATACCCGGCCCGGGTGCCGGCGGCGGTGCCGAGAACGGGCTCGCGCTCTGCATCTGCAAGGGCGAGATCGTGGTGTCGATCATGCCCGGCACGATGTAGCTGTCGATCAGCCCGCTCGATAACGGACCGAGATCGGTGAAGACCTGGTAGGTCGCACGCAGCGTCCAGAGCGGAATGCGCGCCTCGTCGAGGTCGATGAACACGCCGGGCACGACCGTCGTGTCGAAGGGATTGTTTACGTCGAGGAGACCGATGGTGTCGGCCTCGCCCCACGAGATCGCCTGCCGGCCGATTCGCATGAAGAACGGGCCCTTCGAGATGTTCATGTAGGCTTCGTTGACCCGCCAGCGATGCCCGTAGATGTCGCGCACGTTGCGCGCGAGCGCGTTGCCGGCGAGCGCCTGCTCGCGGCTGTCGCCCTTGGTCTGGAACGCCCCGTTCGGACCGCGGTGGAACTTGATGTCCGCGGCCGCGCGCGCGTACTGGTCCGGGCCGTAGTCGTAGAGACCGTCGTAGAAGCCCCACAGCGCGAGCCGGCCACTGAGGTCGTCGAGGAAGTTGCCCGGCAGGAACGAGGTGAACTTCGCGTCGAACTCGGGGTTCGCGAAGTTTCGGTTCTGCACCATCTGCCCGGTGAACTTTTCCGGACTGGTGACGAACTTCTGGCCGTCCTGCGTCGCCAGGGTGAGCTGGGAGTAGGCGCGCAGGCGCACTCCGAAGTTCTGATCCTCGTCTAGATAGAGAGCGCTCGCGCAGCGCGGCGCGGCGACCAGGGAAAGCAACACGACGCATGCCGCCAGGACCAGCCTCCGGCCGGTCGTAGCAACGCTCCACCGAACGTCCATAAGAGCTCCCTCCTGGCACGCGGGTTCAGTCGTGCGCTCGACCATGCCGAGCGCGCGGCCACTATCGACAGCCGAGCGCGTATGTCAACGAAATCGCCGTGTGCTGCGATGCGTCGTGCTGCGGAGAGCGACGCACGCGCTCCCGGGCGCGTGGCAACGGCGTCCGCTCTTGCAGCACGGCGCGGACTGCTGCGAAGCTCTGCGGCCATGACGCTCGCTCTCGATCCCGCGAAGGCAGCAGTGCTCGTCGTCGAGCTGCAGAACGACATGGTGCACGAGGCGAACCTCGGCAAGAAGGGCCTGGGCTCGGCGCTGACCGAGGCCGTCCACCGCCGCGGGGTGCTGAGCAAGGTCGCGACCCTGCTCGACATCGCGCGGAGCAGCGCGGTGCCGGTGTTCTACATCAACATCGCCAGCAAGCCGGGCTTCCCGCGTCCGCGCGCCCGGATCTATGAGCTCGCCGGCAAGCGCGGCCCCTCGCTAGTCGAGGGGACCTGGGGTGCCGAGACGCACGAAGCCGTCGCACCGGCGGCGAGCGACCACGTGCTCACCCGAACCACGTCCGTCGACGGTTCGTACGGTACCGGACTGTACGCGATCCTCGCGCAGCTCCGGCGCGAGCAGCTCGCGGTCTGTGGCATCTCCACGACGCTCGCCGTGGAGGGCATCGTGCGCGCGTCGCTCAACCGGGGCTACGAGATGTTCGTGATCGAGGACTGCTGCGCGGGCGTACCCCAGGAGTGGCACGACTGGTCGATCCGCAACACGCTACCGCTGCTCGCGACGATCACCGGCGCCGTGGAGGTCGCGGCTGCGTTTCGCCACGCCGCTGGAGGAGAGGGCTGAGCGCCCCCTCCTCGCGATCGCGGCGGACTACTTCTTGGCCGTGGGGCGCGGCGACAGGTCGAGATCGGGCGGCGGCTCGGCGGGCAGCTTCCACCGGATGTAGGGCTTGTCCTTCAGCTCGTGGTAGGCGTTGGCCATGTCGATGGCGTCGTTGAACGCCTTCGTGAAGCCGGCGAAGTCCTTCGCCTCGATCGGCCCCTCGAGCGCCTTCCAGTTCTCGGCCATGTACTGGGTGAGCGCTTCCTCGTGTTTCGGACGCATGAACGCGCCGAGCTCCATCAGGCCCTTGATCTCCTTGTACTGGAACTTCGCCATCGGCCAGTTCTGCTCCTTGGCGGCGTAGTACAGTTTCCAGGTACGAGCACCGATCTCCGGCATGATGCGGGCGAGCCCGGGCTGGATCGTGGCCATGTCCTCGATGGTCATCGAGTTCTTGCCGCTCCAGAAGCTCAGCGCCTTGATCTTGGTTTCGAGTTCTTCGTCCGTCATCGAGCTTTCCTCCGCCGCCGGGTCGTTCCGTGCGCCCGCTGGGTATGCGTCAGGGCATATCGAACCAGTCCCGGATGTTCCACCATCGTCGCGCCACCCCTTCTCCAGGACGGGGCGCCGCATGCTAGAAAGGCTCGCATGAAGTACAGGAGTTGGTTCCAGTGCATCGACCCGGCGTGCGGCGAGACCTACGACATCTTCGAGGTCATCTACCGCTGCCGGAAGTGCAGTGAGCTCCTCGAGGTCGTGCACGACGAGGCCCGGCTCGCGCGGACCAGCGGGGACGCCTGGAAAAAGCTCTTCGATCAGCGCATCCACTCGACGACCTGGCCCTACGGCTCCGGCGTCTGGTGCCGTAAGGAGATGGTCCTGCCGCAGGTCTCGGACGAGAGCATCGTCAGCATGTTCGAGGGCGGCTCGAACCTGTTCTGGGCCGAGCGCTTCGGCCGCGAGATCGGCCTCCCCGACCTCTGGGTCAAGCAGTGCGGCAACTCGCACACCGGCTCGTTCAAGGACCTCGGCATGACGGTGCTGGTCAGCGTCGTCAAGCAGATGCGTGCGCAGGGCCAGCACATTCCGGCGGTCGCCTGTGCGTCGACCGGTGACACCTCGGCGGCACTCGCGGCCTACTGCGCCGCGGCCGAGATTCCCGCGGTCGTGCTGCTGCCGCGCAACAAGGTCTCGCTCGCGCAGCTGGTGCAGCCGATCTCGAACGGCGCCATCGTGCTGTCGCTCGACACCGACTTCGACGGCTGCATGCGCACCGTCCAGGAGCTCACCGAGCGCGAGAACATCTACCTCGCCAACTCGATGAACTCGCTGCGCATCGAGGGCCAGAAGACGGTCGGCATGGAGATCTGCCAGCAGTTCGACTGGGAGGTTCCCGACACGATCATCATCCCCGGCGGCAACCTCGGCAACGTGAGCGCTCTCGGCAAGGGCTTCCTGTTGATGGAGCGGCTCGGCATGATCCACCGCCGGCCGCGCATCGTGGTCGCGCAGGCCGAGCACGCGAACCCGCTCTACCTGGCCTACAAGAACGGCTTCAAGGAATTCCACCCCGTGCAGGCAAAGAGCACGCTGGCGAGCGCGATCCAGATCGGCAACCCGGTGAGCTACAAGAAGGCCGTCAAGACGCTGCAGGAGTTCGACGGCGTCGTCGAGCAGGCGAGCGAGGAAGAGCTCGTCGACGCCGCCGCGCAGGCCGACCGGACCGGCATGTTCAACTGCCCGCACACCGGCGTCGCGCTCGCCGTGCTGCTCAAGCTCCTGAAGCGCGGCGAGATCAAGGGCGACCAGCGCGTGGTGGTGATCTCGACCGCGCACGGGCTCAAGTTCGCGGACCAGAAGGCGGCGTACCACCAGAAGCAGCTCGCGGGGATCGCCGCGCGCTACGCGAACCAGCCGATCGAGCTGCGCAACGACGTCGGTGAGGTCCGCGACGCGTTGCTGCGGCGCATCGACAGCCTGGGTGCGAAGTCCCCTGGCAGCGCGGAGCGCGCATCGTGAGCGGGCGCGGAAACGAGCGCGAGCAGGCGCGCAGCCTGCTCACGACCGCGGTGCACGGCGGCGAGAAGCGGCCGCGGCCGGGCAACGCGATCACGACGCCGATCTTCCAGACCGCGACCTACGTCTTCCGCGACACCGCCGAGCTGGTCGACTACATGTCCGGCAACACCGAGCGCGAGGAGTACGGGCGCTACGGCAACCCGACGCAGCGCATCGCCGAGGAGAAGTGTGCGGCGCTCGAAGGTGCGGAGGCGGGTCTCGGCTTCGCGAGCGGCATGGCGGCGATCACGACCGCTCTGTTCGCGGTTTTGAGCCAGGGCCAGCACGTCATCATGACCGACGACTGCTACCGGCGGACACGCCAGTTCTGCCGCGGCATGCTGGGCAAGTTCGGCGTCGAGGTCAGCATCGTCGAAACCGGGGACTACGACGCGCTCGAGGCCGCGGTCACGCCGCGCACCCGCGTGCTGATCAGCGAGTCGCCGACCAACCCCTACATGAAGGTCGTTGACCTCGAGCGCATCGCCGACATCGGTCGCCGCCACCGCCTGCTGACGATCATCGACTCGACCTTCGCCACCCCGATCAACCAGCAGCCGATCGCGTACGGCATCGACCTCGTCCTGCACTCCGCGACCAAGTACCTCTCGGGCCACAACGACGTGCTCGGCGGCGTCATCCTCGGGCGGCGGGAAACCATCGAGGCGATCCGCGAGTGTCAGGGCGTGCTCGGCGGGATCCTCGATCCGCACGCGGCCTACCTGCTGATCCGCGGCTTGAAGACCCTACCGCTGCGCGTCTCGCACCAGAACGCGAGCGCGCTGCGCATCGCCGAGATGCTCGCCGGGCACCCGCGTGTCGACCGGGTGCACTACTGCGGGCTCGCATCGCACCCCGGCCACGACATCGCACGACGCCAGATGAGCGGCTTCGGCGGCGTCGTCAGCTTCGAGATCAAGGGCGACCTCGACACCACGTCGCGCATCGTCGACGCGGTCGAGATCCCGCAGATCGCGCCGTCGCTGGGCGGCGTCGAGTCGCTGATCGAGCAGCCCTCGCTGATGAGCTTCTTCGAGCTGACGACCGAGGAGCGCCTGCAGATCGGCATCAAGGACAACCTGATCCGTCTCTCGGTCGGTCTCGAGGACGCGGACGACCTCATCGGCGATCTTCGGCGGGCGCTGGCGGTGCCGTGACCAGATCGTCCCGCAGGTAGACGCGAAAGCCGATCTCGCCCATGGAGAGCGCGCTCGCGAAGGACGGGTCGAGCCAGGTGTAGAGGCTCTCCTGAAGGTAGGTGGAGCGCCAGCGCGCGGCCTCACGGTAGCCGAGGGCGCCCGACTCGAGCCGTTCGAGGTCCGACCGGAGCGCGTCCCGTCCGCCATCGCGGCGGATGCTGGTCGCGTACCACTCGGGCAACACGAAGGCTTCGGGGCGCCCCGCGAGCCACTTGCCGGGCGCCGCGGTCGCCATCTCGAGCCCGACCCGGTGCAGCGGCTGGCGGAGCCGGTAGTAGCCCGCCATCTCCCACGGAACGACGATCCGCGGCGGCGCGCCGGCGCCGGCCGGCAGCGCCTCGCGCAGGAACTGCGCGACCGCGATCTGCTGATCGTACGAGAAGCGCGCGACCTGGGAGAAACCGAGCGCGAAGCCGTAGCAGACGACGAGCGAGCACAGCACGATCCGCGCAACGGCACGCACGCGCAGCTCCGACAGCGCGCGCGCCGCGAGCAGCGCGAGCGCGGGAAAGAGCGGGATCAGGTAGCGGGCGTACGAAGCCCTGGTCCGCCCGACGAAGAAGAAGAGCACCGCGAGCGACACCAGCAGGACGCGATCCGTCGTCGTACGCCGGCCGAGCGCGACCGCAACCCCGGCCAGCGCTGCCAGGTACATCGGCCAGCCGAGCGCGAACGGCAGCAGCGCGACGAGCTGATAGAGGTAGGGACGGCCGTACCAGCCAACGCTCGCGGTCACGTGGTTGTTGGGCGGCAGCCAGCTGGGCGACGTCGCGAGGTCGCTGATCCAGCTCACCCGACCGAAGATCCGCCGGGTCTCGAAGATCCACGGCGGGCAGACGAGGACCAGCGTCAAGCCGAAGCCGAGCGCGCATGCGGCGCCGAGCACCAGCACGCGGCGCGGTGAGCGCTCGGCGAAGGCCACCTCGAGCACCACCCAGCCGGGCACCGCCGCCAGCACGAGCGCGTTGTACTTCGTCGCGAACGCGAGCGCGACGCACGCGCCGCTGGCGAAGGCGAGCAACGGCCGGCGGTCCTGCGTGAACGCGTTGCCGGCGAGCAGCACCAGCGCCGTCAGCGCTCCAAGCAGGACGTCGACCGAGGCGTAGTGCGTCTGCATCGCCTCGAGCGGAATGGCCGCCACGAATGCTGCCGCGACCAGGCCGGCGCACGCCCCGTACCCGCGCGTGCCGAGGAGCCAGACCAGCAGCACCGTCGCGAGCCCCGCGACGGCGGAGACGCCGCGCGCGACCAGCAGCGCGGCGAGCAGATCCTGGCCCGGGCCGACGAGCCCGAGGACGCTGGCACCCGCAACCGCCAGGCCGATCAGATATCCGTACAGCGGCGGATAGCCGAGCGGGTGCCCGAACAGGGCCTCCCACCGCGGCGACCGGAAGGCGAACAGGTAGCTGTTCCAGAGCGCGCCCTCGTCGGGAAAGGACAGCCGCTGGTCGAGCCCCCAGTCGAGACGCCAGCAGCGCACGACCGCGGCCAGCAACAGCACCGCGGCGAGCGCCGCGACGGCGCCAGCACGCGGTAGCGACGGACGACGTTCCTGACCGGTGCCCGCAGCCGCATTCATGAGCGGTGGTATCTTGCCCGAGGCGACCGGCTCAGCGCGAACGGTTCGCCCCCGGACCGACCTGCACGTCGAGCAGCGCCGGCGTCAGGCCGCAGCGCTCGAGCGACTCACCGTCCTGCACCACCGCGAGCTCGATCTGATACGCGCCGGGTCGCGCCGGCAGCACGACGTCGATCTGGGTCGCCAGCCTGCCGCCCGCCGGAACGTCCTTCCACAGAGCGGTGGTCCTCGGCTGACCGATCGGCGTGCCGTCGCGACGGACCGTGGTGCGTAGCTGCACGAGGTAGCGCGGATAGAGCCCGAACCCCGGCCACGTCGCCGCACTCGCGTTGTCGATCTGCAGGTGGATCGAAACCTTCGTACCGGGCGCAAGGAGCCCACTCTCGCCGGGGAGGCGCGCGCTGACACTACCCGGGCAAGGGGCCGCGACCGGAGCGAGCGGCAGGCCGCTCAGCGTACGGTCTGTACCCACGAGCAGCGCACGACGATCGTTTGTCACCGGCAGGACGACCGCGAACAGCAGATCGCCGCCCCAGCGCTGAACCAGCTCCAGCCCGGGAATCGCCCCGCTCGTCCAGGCATCGCGACGCGCGGGGGCGAACTCGTCCAGGTGGACGAGGATCAAGCCGACGTCGACGGCGTTGACGAGGGTCTGCAGGGCGGACTGCTCCGGCAGACGAATGGCGATCCGGCTCAGGTAGGTCCGGGTCAACGGTGGGTAGGCGCTGTAGCCGTCGACGATCGGCAGCCAATGGTAGGTGCTCAGCAGCATGCGCCGGCCGGTCGCCGTGAGACCACCGACGGGAACCTCGAGCAACGCTCGGCCCCTGCCGTGCTCGCGCAGCCAACGAACCGCTTCCGGCAGGTCTGCGTGGGTCGGTTGCACATGCAGCGTGTGCGGCGGGCGCTCCGGACCGGTCCAGAAGACCACCAGCAGCGTTGCCGCTGCGAGCGGCCACGCGAGCCGCTGCGCGCGGCCGCGCAACAGACGATCCAGGCCAAGGCCCGCGAGCAACGCGAAGCCGAGCTGGGTCATGACGAAGAAGCGGAAGGGCAGGCGAACCGCCGTGAACCCGGGTAGCCATCGAAACAACAGCGCGTACGGCGACCAGATTTCGACGCCGAAGAGACGCGGGCTGGGTCCGGCCGCGAGGACCACGCCGGCCACCGACACGACCACGGCGATCACGCGCGGATACGCGCCGCTGCGCCAGCCGGCGAGCAGCGCGACCGCAGCGAGCAAATGACCCACCGGCCCCACGCCACCGTTCATCAGCTGGGCGCGCAGGCGCGTCATGGTCACGCTCGGATCGAGCGCCGCAGCCACCATTGCGTTGCGTCCCGACGGCACGAGGCCGAGCTGCTGCAGCTCGAGGTAGGGGATGCTGGCAAGAACCGCGGGCAGCGCCCCCGCGACAGCGGCGATCACGAGCCCGCCCAAGCGGCGCCGATCGAGCGTGCCGCGCCAGCGCCAGAGCGCCAGCGGCATATAGACGGCGTAGAGCAGCGCAATTGCATACGCGAGGTAGAACGAGCTCAGGAGCTGCAGCCCGACCATCACGGCCAGCGCGATCGCGTCGCGCCATCTCGCCTGCTCGAGCCAGCGCTCGGTGAAGAGCAATGCGAGCGGCAGGTAGAACGTCCCGAGCTGATGAAGGTGGTACAGATTGGCGTAGCGCTGGCCGCAGAACGCGAACGCCGCCCCGGCAACGAAGGCGGCGGGCGCCGACACGAAGCGCCGGGCCAGTGCGTACATGGCCAGCGCACACAGCGGGAAGGTCAGCACGATGAGGACGTTGCTCGCCAGGGTGGGGTTGCCGGTGAGCAGATAGGTGGGCGCGAACAGCGGCACGTAGCCCAGGAAATGCTCCGAGAAGGCGAGCGAGCTGGGTGCGGGATGGAAGATGTTGGCGTCGAACAGCGCCGCGGGGTGGGTCAGCAGCGCGTGCGTGTCCCATGCCAGCGCCCACGTGATGAGGTGGACGTCAGCCGCGATCGCCGTCATCTGCGTCTCGGGATAGATCACGTGGTCCGCGAGGTGCAGCGGCAACGGCCACAGCCACCACACCGTCAACGCCAGATACGCGAGCAGGACGAGCCCCGTTTGCCCGCGGCTCGCCACCGGCGCACAGCCTTCCCGCGCGCTTGCGCTCCGGTCGGGTTGCACCGTCAATCCTCGCCCACCGTGTCCCAGCGCACCTCCCAGAACTCGGGCATCGGCGGCTTGAGCTCGAAGTGACCACCGAAGCACTCGAAGCTCGGACGGTGCGTCAGGCGGTCGTGCAGGATGCGCAGGTAGTCCGCGAGGGCCTGACCGGCGGCGGGCTGGCCGATCTCGAGACGCTTCTGCTGGCCGCACTTCTTGCAGCTCACGTCGACCTTCATGGATAGCGCACCCACTCCAGACAAAGGCCCTGCGGCGGGGCCGGCGCGGGCGCGAGACGGCGCTCTCGCGCCGCCAGCAGCTCGGCCACGGTCGCGACCGGCATGCGCCCGCGGCCGATCTCGACCAGCAGCCCGACGATGTTGCGCACCATGTGCCGCGCGAACGAGTTCGCCGCGATCGTGTACGTGACCACGTCGCCGGCACGCGCGATCGCGCTGTGGCTCACGATGCGAACGCTGCCGCGGTGCACGTGGTCCGCCCCCTGGAAGCTCGCGAAGTCGTGCTCGCCGAAGAGGACGCGCGCCGCTTCCGCCATGGCCTCGCTGTCGAGGGTGTCGCGCACGTGCCACGCGGTACGACGCTCGAACGGCGAGCGCACCTCGGTATTCCAGATGCGATAGCGGTAGGCGCGCTGGATTGCGTCGCGGCGCGGATCGAAGCGCGGCGTGGCAGCCTCCAGGCTCGAGAGCGCGATGTCCTCGGGCAGCACGGCGTTCGCCGCGCGCAGCGTGCGCGCGAGCGCCGAGATCGCGCGCGGGTCGCCGGGATCTCCGACGGGCTCCAGCAGCGCGGTCGCATCGAAGGCGATCACCTGCCCGCGCGCGTGCACGCCGGCGTCCGTGCGCCCGGCAGCAGCAACCCGGATCGGCTCACGCAGGACCGTCGCCAGCGCCGCCTCGATGGTCCGCTGGATCGTCGGCCCGGCGCGCTGCGCCTGCCAGCCTTGGTAGGCGGTGCCATCGTAGGCGACCACGGCGCGATAGCGCACGGCGGAGTCAGCGTCCGCTCAGCGCAGATCGCGCAGTGCGATCTCCAGCGTCGCCACCAGATTCAGGCTCGTGCCCTTGCGCAGCTCGTCGAACACGATCCAGAACGCGAGCGCGCGCGGGTCGAGCGGATCCGAGCGCAGGCGCGCCACGTGCACGGCCTCCGATCCGTTCACCTCGACCGGCCCCGGACACTCGTCGTGCAGCAGATCGAGCTGGTCGTCCGGCTCCTGGTCGAAGTCGTCGGCGGCCCGCTGGTCGGCCTCGTCGGGCTCGCCGGCCGTCTCGAAGGTCTCGGGAAGGAGCAACCCCCTGCCCTCGCGCAGCAGCCGCTTCGCCTCCTCGGGCGCGATCGCCTCCTCGAGCTCGACGTAGACCGACTGCGCGGCGCCGGCGAACACCGGCACCCGCACCACGGTCGCGACGACGTCGATGCGCGGTTCGCCGAACAGCGCCGCCAGCTCGCGGGCGATCCGCCCCTCGTCCACCGACCAGCCGTCGCCGTCGAGCGCCGCCGCCTGCGGGCGGACGTTGAACGCGAGCTGCTCGGGAAACTCGTCGCGATCGAAGGGTCGGCCCTGCATGAGCTTCACCGACTGCTGCGAGAGCTCGTCCATCGCGTCGCGACCGCGTAGCGCCGCCGACTCGAAGACCGTGGTCACCACGCGCCTCACCCTCGCGACCTCGTGCAGCGGTGCGAGCGCGCTGGCGAGCGCGGCAGCGTGCGGTCCCGGCACCGCGAGGACGCGCGCACCCGAGAGCTGCTTGACGCTATCCGCGTTGACCTCGGCGAGCACCAGCGGCGCGCCGGCCTCCTCGCGCGAGTACGGCGACACGTCGATGACGATCGTACCCGCGGCGCTCGCCTCCGGCACCAGCTCGCGCGCGAGCGTTCCGTCGCCGAGGAAAAGCGCGGCCTCGCAGCCGCGCAGGCTTCCCGAAACGGCCGGCTCGACCTTGACGTCGTAGCCGGCGGCCTCGATCGCCTCACCGGCGAGGTTCTCGTCGCCGAGGATGCGCAGGCCGGCGAGATCGAAGCCGCGCTCGACGAGCACGTCGATCAGCTCGGCCGCAATCTCCGAGGTCGCACCGACGATCGCGATGCGCGTCATCGCGGCGACCCTGCCGACTCGATCGTGGCGAGCACCGCGGCACCCATCTGCTGGGTCGACAGCGTCTTCTCGCCCGGCAGCGCGAGGTCGGTTGTGCGCAGGCCCTGCACGAGCACGCGATCGACGGCGGCTTCGAGCGCCGCGGCCGCCTCTTCCTGCGCAAGCGAGAATCTCAGCAGGAGCGCGGCCGACAGGATCGCGGCGAGCGGGTTCGCGATTCCCTTGCCGGCGATGTCGGGTGCGCTGCCGTGGATCGGCTCGTAGAGACCGAAGATCGCGCTCTTGCCACCGATCTCCTTGCGGCGCGTACCGAGCGATGCCGAGGGCAGCAGGCCCATCGAGCCGGGCAGCATCGCCGCTTCGTCGGTGAGGATGTCGCCGAACATGTTCTCGGTGACGATCACGTCGAAGTCGCGCGGGCGGCGAATCAGGTGCATCGCCATCGCGTCGACCAGTACGTCCTCGTAGGCGACGTCCTTGTTCTCCGCAGCCACCTCGTGCGCCACCTCGCGCCACAGGCGCGAGGTGCTGAGCACGTTCTCCTTGTCCACCGAGGTGACCTTCTTCTTGCGCCCGCGCGCGAGATCGAACGCGACCTCGACCACGCGGCGGACCTCCTGCTCGCTGTAGACGAGGGTGTCGACCGCTTCGCGTCCGGCCGGGCCCTGACGGCGCTCACTCGGCTTGCCGAAGTAGATGCCGCCGGTGAGCTCACGAATGACGAGGATGTCGACGCCGCGCACCACCTCGGGTTTCAGGGTCGAGGTCGCGAGCAGCGCTTCCACCGCCTTCACCGGCCGGAGATTGGCGAACAACCCGAGCGCCTGGCGGATCCCGAGCAGGGCCTGCTCGGGACGCACGGTCGACTTCGGATCATCCCACTTCGGGCCGCCGACGGCGCCGAGCAGGACGGCATCCGCCTGCTCGGCGAGCCGCAGCGTCGCCTCGGGCAGAGGAATCCCGGCATCGTCGATCGCGCGTCCGCCGATGATCGCCTCCTCGACCTCGAGGGTGAGGGCGAAGCGCTTGGCGATGGCGCGCAGGCAGGTGACGGCCTCGACCGTGACTTCGGGGCCGATGCCGTCACCGGGAAGGATTGCCAGCTTGAAGTGCATGTCGCGTCCTCAGGGTCCGTGCTCGGAGTCGATCGGCCGGTAGGTGCGCAGATACTCGAGCTTGTTCAGCGCGGCCAGATAGGCGAGCGCGCTCGCCATGATGATGTCGGTGTGCGCGCCCTGGCCGATCGCCACCTGCTCGCCGTCGCGCAGCAGGCACGACACCTCGCCCTGCGCATCGGTACCGCCGGTGATCGCCTTGACGGCGTAGCGATCGAGCTGCGGCACGCGGCCGCCGAAGCGCTCGACCACCTGTGCGAGCGCGTTGTAGGTCGCGTCGACGACACCGTCACCCGACGCGCTCGCCTCGGCTTCGCGCTCGCCGATGCGCACCTTGAGGCGCGCCTGCGGCGTGCCGTTGCTCGACGACGACGCCTCGAGCTCCAGCAGCTCGTAGCTCCTCGGCACGCGAGTCGACTCCTCGGCGACGATCGCGACCAGGTCCTCGTCGTAGACGTTCTTCTTGCGGTCGGCGAGCGTCTTGAACGCGGTGAACGCCTTGTTGACGTCCAGTTCGGGCTGGAACAGGCCGAGCGTCTTCAGCCGGTCGACGAACGCGGCGCGCCCCGAGTGCTTGCCCAGGATCAGGCTGTTCGACGGGCGGCCGATCTTCTCCGGTTGCATGATCTCGTAGTTGAGCTTGTGCTTGAGCACGCCGTCCTGGTGGATGCCGGCCTCGTGCGCGAAGGCGTTCTCGCCGACCACCGGCTTGTTGATCGGCACGGCGATGCCGGTGACCTGCGTCAAGAGCCGGCTGGCACGATAGATCTGCTCGGTGCGGATGTTGGTCGCGAGCCCGAAGTAGTCGGCACGCGTATCGAGCGCCATCACCACCTCCTCCATCGAGGTGTTGCCGGCGCGCTCGCCGATGCCGTTGATCGTGCACTCGACCTGACGCGCGCCACCGCGCACCGCGGCCAGCGAGTTCGCGACCGCCATGCCCAGATCGTTGTGGCAGTGCGTGCTCCAGGTGACGCCGTCACCGCCGGGCACGTTCTTGCGCAGGTATTCGAACAGCTCCTGGAGCTGCTCGGGAATCGCGTAGCCGGTGGTGTCGGGCACGTTGCACACCGTCGCGCCCAGGCGGATCGCCTCGCCGAACACCTGCGCCAGATACTCGGGATCGCTGCGCGACGCGTCCTCGGCGGAGAACTCGACGTGTCCGACGTGCTTCTTCGCCAGATCGACCGCCCAGCCGGCTGCCTCGAGCACCTGCTGACGGCTCATCATCAGCTTGTGCTCGAGGTGGATGTCGGAGGTCGCGATGAAGACGTGGATGCCGGGATGCTTGGCCTTCTCGACCGCGCGCGCCGCGCGCACGATGTCGGCTTCCTTGGTGCGCGCGAGGCTTAGCACCAACGGCGCCTGTACCGCGGCCGCGACCGCCTGCACCGCCGCGAAGTCGCCGTCGCTCGAAGCGGCGAAGCCCGCTTCGATGACGTCCACGCCCAGCTCCTCGAGCTGCCGCGCAATGGCGAGCTTCTCCTCGACGTTCATCGTCGCGCCCGGCGATTGCTCGCCGTCACGCAGGGTGGTGTCGAAGATCTGAACTACCTCTGTACCGCGTTCGTCCATGTTCGATCCTTTCCCGCCGCGGTAAACCGATTCACACCCGGGAGCTCGCCCAACCGCCTCGACGCTGATCTCTATCCAGAAATGACAACGCCACGGGGCTTTTGCGAGCGCCCGTGGCGGGATCGGCGGAGCGGCGTGCCTCCCTCGTCTCTGACTGCGGGAAGCAGCTACACGGCCGGCGCCAGGGGCGCGCATCTAAGGGAGAGTCCCGCGCGAGCGGACCCTAGACTGGCCTGGCACCGTACCGAGTTCATCGACTACGGGGATAGGGGTGTGGCGCGCGTGTGTCAAGGCGATGGAAGCGCTCGCTTGCTGGTCCACAAGGATCTTGGTATCGCAGCCTTCGGCCTTACCGGCCATGTTCTCACCGGGCACCCCTAGTCCGCCGGCAGAATCCGGGCGGCGTTGGATCGGTGCCGTGCGAAGGTTTTCCCGAGCCACTAAGGAGCGAGAATGAAGGTTCGATGGACACGAGGGGTACGTCGGCTGGCGATCGTGGCAGTGGCCGCAGCGGTTCTCGCGCCAGGGATTGCCGGCGCGCAGGGCAAGATCGCAGGTAAGGTCACGTTCTCCGGAACGCCGGCCGCGGCGGCCAAGCTGAAGATGGATGCCGACCCGGTCTGCGCCGCGGCGCACCCAAGCGGTGCCTCGGCCGAAGACATCGTCGTCGCCAGCGGGGGCGGCTTGGAGAACGTCTTCATCTACGTGAAGGAAGGCGTCACGGGGAACTTCCCCGCCAAGGCAGAGCCCGTGGTGATCGATCAGAAGGGCTGCCTGTACGCGCCGCGCGTGGTCGGCCTGCAGGTCGGCCAGCCGCTCAAGTTCCTCAACAGCGACCCAACCCTGCACAACGTGCACGGCATGCCGAAGGTCAACGCGCAGTGGAACTTCGCGATGCCGAAGTTCGTGAAGCAGAAGGAGAACAAGGACCTCACCAAGCCCGAGGTGATGATCCACGTGAAGTGCGACGTCCACCCCTGGATGTCGGGCTACGTCGGCGTTCTGCCGCACCCCTTCTTCGCGGTCAGCGGCAAGGACGGCAGCTTCACGATCGAAGGTCTGCCGCCGGGCGAGTACACCATCGAGGCGTGGCAGGAGAAGCTCGGCGCCCAGACCGCCAAGGTCAAGGTCGACGCCGGCGGAACCGCCACCAGCGACTTCACCTTCAAGGCGTCCTGAGCGGGTCTCCGCTGGACCCCTCTGGATCGCTCTGAGCTTCCCGTGCAGGCCACGCTGTTCTGGCTGACCGGGGGCGCGTTCTTCGCGCTCCAGCTCGGGATGCTGCTGTACCTGCTGTACGCGAGCCCCGCGGCGGGGCTCGCGGCTTCACACGAGCGCCGGCGCCGCGTCGAGATCGTCTGGACGCTGGTGCCGGCCTCCATCCTCGTCGCCGTGGTTCTGATGGTGAGCGGCTTCACCGGATCCTCGTGGTCGCGCGTCCGCACGGCGGGCGAGGCAGGCAAGGGGGCGATCGCCCTGCACCAGCTCGGCGCGCCCCGCGTCGCGCCCGACGGCGCGAGGTAGCGCGCGGTGCAAAGAAGCGTTGCGCTGGCCACGCCCGCATCCCGGCTGGCCGACTATGCGGAGCTGACCAAGCCCCGCATCACCCTGATGGTCGTGCTCACGACCGCGGCCGGATACTACCTTGGCGCGGGCGGCACGCTCGACCTGTTGGTCCTGTCGCACGCCCTGCTCGGAACCGGCCTGGTCGCCGCCGCGGCGAGCGCGCTCAACCAGGTCCTCGAGCGCGACTCGGACGCGCGCATGGCTCGCACTTGCGCACGGCCGCTACCCGCCGGACGCCTCGAGGTCCCCGCCGCGCTCGCTTTCGGACTCGCGCTGGCGCTGCTCGGCGCCGTCTATCTCGGCATCGCCGTCAACCTGCTGACGGCAGGACTCGGTGTGGCGACGCTCGCGCTCTACGTGCTCGTCTACACGCCGCTGAAGCGGCGCTCGTCGCTTTGCACGATCGTCGGCGCCGTGCCCGGGGCGCTGCCACCCGTCATGGGGTGGACCGCGGCGACCGGCTCGCTGAGCGCCGAGGCCTGGGTCCTGTTCGCGATCCTGTTCTTCTGGCAGTTGCCGCACTTCCTCGCGATCGCCTGGAACTACCGCGAGGACTACGAACGCGGCGGCCAACCGATGCTGTCCGTGGAGGACCCGGCCGGGGGCAGCACGGCGCGCCAGATCGTCCTCTACTGCATGGCGCTGCTGCCGGTCAGCCTCGCGCCGTCGCTCATCGACCTGACGGGCGCGCTCTACTTCTATGGCGCGCTCGTACTCGGCATCGCCTACCTCGTCGCGGGTGTCCACGCCGCGCGCGAGCGCTCGCATACGGCAGCACTCCTGCTCCTGCGCGTGTCGGTGATCTACCTCCCTGCCCTGCTCGCGCTGATGACCTTCGACAAGGTGGCTCTCTGACGACGACAGCGAGCGCCGCGCCGCAGGACGAGATCCTCGCTGTCGACGGCCTCCGCCACAGCTACGGCGACAACGTGGCGCTCGCCGATCTCTCGTTCCGCGTGGGTCGTGGCGAGATCTTCGGCCTGCTCGGGCCGAACGGCGGTGGCAAGACCACCCTGTTCCGGATCCTCTCGACCTTGCTGGCGCCTACGGCAGGACGCGCCGCCATCGGTGGTCACGACGTGGTGCGCGAGCCGCAAGCGGTCCGGCGCCTGATCGGTGTCGTGTTCCAGTCGCCGAGCCTCGACGTCAAGCTCTCGGTGCGCGAGAACATGGTCCACCAGGGTCACCTCTACGGCTTGCACGGCGCGACGCTCGACGCGCGCATCGACGAGATGCTGGGCCGCGTCGCGATGCGCGAGCGCGCCGACGAGCGTGTCGAGACGCTGTCGGGTGGCATGCGGCGGCGCATCGACCTCGCCAAGGGGCTGCTGCATCGACCGGCGCTGGTGCTGCTCGACGAGCCGACCACCGGCCTCGACCCAGGCGCGCGCCTCGACCTCTGGGACTACCTCACCGAGGCCCGCAAGCGCGACGGCCTGTCGGTGCTGATCACGACGCACCTGATGGAGGACGCCGAGCGCTGCGACCGCCTGCTGATCATCGACCGCGGCCGGATCGTCGCGCTCGACACGCCCGACGTGTTGCGCGACAGCGCCGGCGGCGACGTCATCGTCGCGCGCACACGCGATCCCCAGGGCCTCGCGGCCGCCGTCCAGGAGCGCTTCGCGCAGGAAGCGACGGTGGTCGACGGCACCTTACGCATCCGCCGGCCACGCGGTCACGAGTTCATACCGCTGCTCTTCGAGGCCTTCCCCGGCCGGATCGAGGCCGTCAGCGTCGGCAAGCCGACGCTCGAGGATGCCTTCATCCAGCGCACCGGCCACCGCCTCTGGGACGGCGAAAGCTGAGCGCACGCGGCCGCGCGTTTCGCTATGGTGGCACCAATGGACACCCTCATCCGCCCGACGATCACGCTCTGGCATCGGGAGATCGTACGCTTCTACCGGCAGCGCAGCCGGATCGTCGGCGCCCTCGCCACACCCGTCCTGTTCTGGCTGCTGCTGGGCTCGGGCTTCTCGGACTCGTTCCGTCCCGGCGGTGCCATGGGGGGCGTCGGCTACACCGAGTACTTCTATCCCGGCACGATGATCCTGGTGGTGCTGTTCACCGCCATCTTCTCGACCATCTCGGTGATCGAAGACCGCAAGGAGGGCTTCCTGCAGGCGGTGCTGGTCGCGCCGGTGGCGCGCTCGACCGTCGTCCTCGGCAAGATCCTCGGCGGCACCACACTCGCGCTCGGCCAGGCGCTGCTGCTGCTCGCAGCGGCGCCGTTTCTCGGGCTGCGCCTCGGGGTGGGTGATCTGCTGCTCATCGTGGCGATCCTCTTCATCGTCGCCTTCGCGCTGACCACACTCGGCTTCCTGATCGCCTGGAAGATGGAGTCGACGCAGGGCTTCCACGCGATCATGAATCTCGTCCTGATTCCGATGTGGCTGCTGTCGGGTGCGTTCTTCCCGGCGGCCGGGGCGTCGGCCTGGCTGCGCGGCGTGATGTTCCTGAACCCCCTCACCTACGGTGTCGCCGCACTCCGACGTTCTCTCTACGCTGGCACCACGACGGTCGGTCCGGACGTTCCGACGCTCGCGCTGTCGATCCTGGTGACCTGTACCTTCGCCGTGCTGACCTTCCTCGCCGCACGCTCGCTGGCATCCCGGCCGCTCGACGTGGGGCTCGCGTGACGACTACCGCGTCGGGCAGCGAGGCGGGCGGCATCCTCGTCGGCCAGCGGCGCAGCGCCGCACGCACCGGGATCGCCCTGGCCGTGCTCTTCGCGGTCGCGGCCAGCGCCTCGCTGTGGTTCGCGCTCGCAGCACGCAACGACGACGAGCCGTTGCCCGTCATCGCGACGCTGCCCGACTTCTCCCTCACCGAGGCCTCGGGTCGGGCCGTCACGCGACAGGACCTGTCCGGTCACCCGTGGGTGGCCGATCTGGTGTTCACGCAGTGCGGAGGAATCTGCCCGACCATGACGGCGGCGATGTCGCGGCTGGTCGCGAGCAGCACGGATCTGCCGCAGGTGCGCTTCGTCTCGATCAGCGTCGACCCCGAGCGCGACACGCCCGAGGCGCTTACCGCCTACGCCGAGCGCTTCAAGGCGGATCGGAGCCGCTGGTTGTTCCTCACCGGCGAGGAGGCAGCGATCCGCAGCCTGGCGACGCAGGGTCTCAAGCTGCCGGTCGCCGACGGCGATCCCAGCCAGGGCGAGGACGACATCCTGCACAGCCAGCGCTTCGTCCTGGTCGATGCGCAGTCGCAGGTGCGCGGCACCTACGACGTGCGCGACCAGGAGGCGATGTTCAAGCTGCGCGGTGACCTCGTGCGCTTGACCGAGGCGGAAGCAGCCTCCTGAGCGACGCGGCCGTCGTGGCCGGTAGTGTGCCGGTCAGCTCGCGCCGTGCTGCAGCGGCTGGCGGGCACGCTCCGCGTCGCGCTCCCGCACGCGGGCTTCCTGCCGCTTGATCGCCCGGTAGATGTAGAACCCGGCGCCCAGGACGATCGCCGGTGGCAACGCCAGCATGAGCACGGTGCCGAGCAGAAAGCCGCCGGTCCAGTCGTTGTCCTTACCGCCGAAGCAGACCGCGCACGCGAGCGCCGCCCGGGGCTGCAGCGCGCAGACCGCAGCCGACGTGGCCAGGGCCCGGCGCGCGATTGCGGCGCGAACCGTCAATGCCCCGCCGGTGCCCCGGCTCCAGGGACGGCCGGATAGTGTGCGTGCTGCCCCTCGAGCTCATGGACCGCACGCCGCGCAGCATCCTCGAGCGGATGAACACCCAGATCGGGGAGGACGAACACGATCAGGATCAAGACCAGGCCGCAACAGATGGCGAGCGAGTAGTTGATCAGCTTGCCCTCGCTGCGCAGGTGCATGAAGAACGAGCCGATCAAGAAGACCTTCAAGGCCGCGATGACCAGCGCGATCACGACGCCGGCGGCGTGCGGCAGATTCATGTACGCGACACCGACCGTCATCAACGTCAGCGCTGCGAGGCAGCCGAAGATGATGAGGTAGGTGCGCACCTCGGCCGACTTGTCGACCGCGCCGTGCTTCACGGACCCTCCGTGCGAGGTAACCTTGGCGCTCATCTCAACTCCTCCCGCTCAGAGCAGGTAAAGGATGGGGAACAGGATGACCCAGACGAGATCGACGAAGTGCCAGTACAGCCCTGCACACTCGACCCGGTCGTGCGAGTCCGGCGTGAAATGCCCGCGTGAACCGGCAACGAGGATGTAGGTCATCAGGATCAAGCCGCCGATCACGTGGATCACGTGGAGGCCGGTCAGCGTGTAGTAGAACGAGCCGAACAGGTTGCTCGAGATCGTGATGCCCTCTGCCCACTTGTGCTGGTACTCGTACGCCTTCACGCAGAGGAAGATCAGCCCGCCGCCGATCGTGCACAGGATCCAGCGCTTGAAGCGCGGGATGTTGCCCTCCTGGATCGCCGCCAGCGCGAGCACCATGGTGACCGAGCTGGTGATGAGCGCGAAGGTGTTGAAGGTGGCGAGCGGGATGCCCATCATCGAGCGTGGCGGCATCACCATGTGGGCGCTGCCACTGCGTAGGATGATGTAGGCGCTGATCAGGCCCCCGAAGAGCATGATCTCGGAAGAGAGGAAGCTCCAGATTCCGAGCTTGGCGTTGGAGATCCCGGTGTTGGTCTCGGCGATCGCGGCTGAGCTCAATTTCGCACTCCTGTTTCGATTCTGATCACGAAGCGCACGCGCGACGCGGCGGCCTCAGGCGGCCTCGTCCTGCGGCCAGTAGTCGGTCTTGTGGCCCGGCACGCTGTACTCGTAGGGGCCGCGGAAGACCTCGGGCTCCTTCGCGAAGTTGCCGTGCGGCGGCGGCGAAGGACACGCCCACTCGAGCGTGGTCGCGTTCCAGGGATTCTCGCCGGCGATCTCGCCGTGCTTCAGGCTCCAGAAGAAGTTCCACAGGAACGGTAGCTGGCCCACGAATAGCACCGCGGCCGCGATGCCGATCATCATGCTCCAGCCCTGCACTGGCAGGTTGTGCCACTGCTCGGTCGGCGTCGCGAGGCGGCGCTGCATCCCGAACATGCCCTGGATGAGCATCGGGAAGAAGACGAAGTTCATCGGGATGACGGTCATCCAGAAATGGATCTTGCCGAGCCGCTCGTTCATCAGGCGCCCGAACATCTTCGGATACCAGTAGTAGGTCCCGCCGAGCAGCGCGACGAGGCTGCCCGGGGCGACCACGTAGTGGAAGTGGCCGATGACGTAGTAGGTGTCGTGCAGGTGCAGGTCGGTCGGGGCGAAGCCGAGCGGTAGCCCCGTCAGCCCGCCGATGCCGAACATCGGCAGGAACGCGAGCGCGAACAGCATCGGCGTGTTGAAGCGGATCATGCCGCCGCGCAGGCTGAGCAGCAGGCATGTCAAGACCGCGACCGACGGGATGGAGATCGTCATCGTCGTGGTGACGAACAGAGTGGCGAGGCTGGTGCGCATCCCGGACAGGAACATGTGGTGCGCCCAGACGACGAAGCTCAGAACGCCGATCACGATCAGCGAGCCGACCATCTCCTTGTAGCCGAACAGCGGCTTGCGGGTGTTGGTGGCGATGATCTCGGCGACGATGCCCATCGCGGGCAGGAGCAGGACGTACACCTCGGGGTGCGCGAGGAACCAGAACAGGTGCTGCCACAGGATCGGGCTGCCGCCGCCGGCGCGTGGGAACACGGTGGCGCCGTAGATCATGTCCTTCGGGATGTAGAAGCTGGTGTCGGCGACGCGATCGAGGAGCTGCAGGATCGCGCCGGCCTCGAGCACCGGGAAGGCGAGCAGCAGCAGCACGGCGGTCACGAGCTGAGCCCAGCAGAAGACCGGCAGACGTCCCAAGGTCAGGCCCTTGGCGCGCATGTTGAGCGTCGTCACGATGAAGTTGATCGCACCGAACAGCGACGACGTGATGACGATCAACATGCCGACCAACCAGAACGTCTGTCCCGGCGGTGCAACGATCGAAAGCGGCGCATACGACGTCCAACCGGATTGCGGTGCACCACCCGGCGCAAGGAAACTCGACAGCAGCACGATGCCGCCGACGAGATAGATCCAGTACGACATCATGTTCAGGCGCGGGAACGCCATGTCGGGCGCGCCGATCTGCAGCGGCATGACGAAGTTGCCGAACGCGGCGACGCCCAGCGGCACGATCCCGAGGAAGATCATGATGGTGCCGTGCATGGCGCCGAGCTGGTTGTAGAAGACCGGGTCCATGAAGCCGAACGGCATGCTCTCGGGAAACAGCCAGTTCAGCAGGCCACGCATCATGCCGAGCTTCTCGGGATCGAAGTCGTCCCCCGGGGTGGGAATCGCGAGCTGCCAGCGCATCAGCAGCATCATCGCGAACCCGACCAACAGGAACAGGAACGAGGTGATCAGGTACTGGATCCCGATGACCTTGTGGTCGACCGAGAAGACGTACTTCCAGATGAAGCCTTGCGGCTCCCCGTGTCCATGCGCGTGCGCGCCGGCGTGACCGTGTGCGTCTGTCACCACTTCTCTCCTGCGTTGCTTCTAGCTGGCTCCAAGCGGGATCCGCGGCGGTGTGCGGAGGGGCTCAGGAGCGCGAGTCCGTCGAGGGCGTGACCGGTCGCGCGTCGGCGGTACCGGTCTTCTCCGCGAGCTGCTGCTGCTGCCAGGCGTCGAACTCGGCCGGCGGCTGGACGAACACGTTGCCGATCATCTTGGTATGGCCGAGTCCGCACAGCTGCGCGCAGCCGATCTCGAACTTCCCTTCGAGGGTCGGCTCGAACCACAGCGTGGTCTCGAGGCCCGGGACGATGTCCTGCTTGTTGCGGAAGTTGGTGACCTGAAAATTGTGGATCACGTCCTTCGACGTCATGCGCAGGATCGTCGGCTTGCCGGTGGGAACGTACAGGTTGTTGATCGTGAGGATGTCGTCCTTCGACGCCGGATCGTCGGAATCCAGGCCGATCGAGTTCTCCGCGCTGACCAGCGCGACGTCACGGCGGCCGAACTTCCCGTCCGGCCCCGGATACTGAAAGTTCCAGGCGAACTGCTGCGCGATCAGATGGATCGTCAGCGACTCCTTCTCGGGCGGCGTCTGCTGCTTGATCATCGCCCAGAGCGGAATACCGAAGGCGAGGATCAGCCAGACCTCGAAGGCGAGCACCAAGCCGTCCGGAACGAACGAGGCCGACTCGCCCGACTGATGGTAGGTGGCCGTCTGCCCGTCGCGCGCGCGATAGCGGAACAGGCAGTAGACGAAGAAGATCCCCCACGCGGCGAAGATGAAGATCATCACCGCGTGGAGCAGCCCCATCAGCCAATCGATGTCGCTCGCGTAGCTCGAGGCCGCCGGCGGCAGCCCCCACTGGTATCCCCACTCTTCATTCATAGATCTGATCCCGGGGTACTCCGCAAAAAGGTTAATCCCGTGAGCACAAGCCTGTTTTGGCGATGGGTGTCAAGCCTGCGAGCGCATCAGGCGCCGGAGCCGTCGCCGGCGCGACGCTCGGTCGCGGTCCGCGTGCGGTCGCGCCGCCGCGCGAGCTTGAGAATCAAGTTGGTCGGCCCCGACGCGACGTAGGCCAGGATGCCGAGGAAGAACAGGATCTGCGGCTGGGCGACCACGAACATCACCAGCACGATCATCCCGACGACCGCGTAGAAGGGCATGCGGGCGCGCAGGTCGATGTCCTTGAAGCTGTAGTAGCGGACGTTGCTGACCATCAGCAGCGCGAGCCCGTAGACCATGAGCAGCAGCACCAGGTGCTTGTTGGTCGCCCCCTGCCCGCCGAAGAAATAGTACAGCAGCACCGTCGCCGCGATCATGTCGGCGGCGGCCGGAATCGGCAGGCCGATGAAGTTGCGCTTCTCGGTGTAGCTCGACTGCACGTTGAAGCGTGCCAGCCGGAGCGCGCCGCACGCGACGAACAGCGACACCGCGAGCCAGCCCCACGCGCCCCACGTCTGGAGCGCCCAGTGGTAGGCGAGGATCCCCGGCGCGACACCGAAAGCGACCAGGTCGGCGAGCGAGTCGTACTCGACCCCGAACTGGCTGGTCGTGTTGGTGAGACGCGCGATGCGTCCATCGAGACCGTCGCAGATGTGCGCGACGACGATGCAGACCGCGGCGGTCAGGAAGTCCTCGCGGCTACTCGCGATCACCGCATAGACGCCGAGGAAGAGCCCCGCGGTCGTGAACAGGTTGGGGAGGATGTAGACCCCTTTCTGCAACGACGCGCGCCGCTCGGCGCCGCCGCGCAGCAGGCGCATGCGCCCACCACCCGAGGATCCCGCCCCCGCTCCCTGCCGTGGCATCATCGCAGCACTCCGAGCACGGTTTCCCCGGCTCTGACGCGATCCCCCAGTTTCACGCTCAGATCGACCCGGCCGGCGACGAAGATGTCGACCCGCGAGCCGAGCTTGATCATTCCCACACGCTCGCCCTGCCTGCAACGATCGCCGCGCGTGACGCGGCACACGATGCGGCGCGCGAGGAAGCCCGCGATCTGGACGAATGCGAGTCCGCGGCCGTCGTCCATGCGCATCACGATGGCGTTCTGCTCGTTGTCCAGCGACGCCTTCTCGGCGTAGGCGGCGAAGTACTTGCCCGCGTTGTAGTGCACGCCGACCACTTCGCCGTCGACCGGCGCACGATTCACGTGCACGTCGAGCGGCGACATGAACACGCTGATCTTGGCAGCGCGGCTCTTGAGGAAGCGCGGCTCGTCGGTGTCCGCTTCGACGACGATGACCTTGCCGTCGGCCGGCGAGATGACCAGGCCCGTCCCCACCGGCGGTACCCGCTCGGGATCGCGAAAGAAGTTGACGAAGAAGCCGGCCAGCACGGCGAAGGCGAACGCCAGCACCTCGAGCACCGTCGAGATCGTGCCACGCGTCATCAGAGCGAACAGCGCCGCGACGATCGCCGCGGCGGTTAACCCGCCGATCATAGGATAGCCGTCCCGCGCGAGCGGGATCCGTCCCAGCGCCACTAGTTCTTGGACTTGTCGACCAGGCGGCTCGACTGCATCCAGGGCATCAGGCCACGCAGCTTGGCGCCCACGTCCTCGATGCCGTGGTGCTCGCCTTCCTTGCGCAGCTCGCGGAAGTGCGGCAGCCCGCACTTGTACTCCGTCATCCACTCCTCGGCGAACTTGCCCGACTGGATCTCCTTCAGGATCTCCTTCATCGCGGCGCGCGCCTCGGCTCCGATGATGCGCTTGCCACGCGTCATGTCGCCGTACTCCGCGGTGTTGCTGATCGAGTAGCGCATGTTCGCGATGCCGCCCTCGTAGATCAGGTCGACGATGAGCTTCACCTCGTGCACGCACTCGAAGTACGCCATCTCCGGGCTGTAGCCGGCCTCGACGAGCGTCTCGTAGCCCGCGCGGATCAGCTCGGTGAGGCCGCCACACAGCACGCTCTGCTCGCCGAACAGATCGGTCTCGGTCTCCTCGCGGAAGCTGGTCTCGATGATCGCCGCACGACCGCCGCCGATCGCGCTCGCGTACGCGAGCGCGACGTCCTTCGCGTTGCCCGTGGGATCCTGCCCGACCGCGATCAGGCACGGCACGCCGCGGCCACCCTGGTACTCGCTGCGCACCAGGTGTCCCGGGCCCTTCGGGGCGATCATGAAGACGTTGATGCCTGCATCGGGAACGATCTTCTTGAAGTGGAAATTGAAGCCGTGCCCGAAGGCAAGAGAGTCGCCCTTCTTCAGGCCCGGCTTGATCTCCGCCGCGAAGATCTCGGAGCCCATCTCGTCGGGCACGAGCATCATCACGATGTCGGCCCACGCGGCGGCCTCTGCGGTGTCACGGACGTCCAGCCCGGCGCCCTTCGCCTTCGCCCACGACGGGCTCGACTTGCGCAGCCCGACGCAGACCTCGACGCCGCTGTCGCGCAGGTTCTGCGCGTGCGCATGGCCCTGGCTGCCGTAGCCGATGACCGCAACCTTCTTGCCCTCGAGCAGCGCCGGGTTCGCGTCCTTGTCCGTGTAGATGTTCAGTCCCATTGCTCAGTCCCCTTGATTCAGACGAAGTCCGCTTCCGAGCCTTCGCGCGCCAGACGCCCCTCGTGGGCTTCCGCGGACAGCGCGAGCGACTCTTCGGCTGCTGCTGCCAGCACCGGCGCACCACGAAACATGGCGACGATACCGGTCCGGACGACCTCCTTGATCCCGAACGGACGCAGGAGGTTGATGAATGCCGCGATCTTGTCCTCGGTGCCGGTCACCTCGACGACGTAGGATTCGCTCGCCACGTCGACGACCTTGCCACGGAAGATGTTGACGACGCTGAGCACCTCGCCGCGCGTCTTCGCGTCGGCGGTGACCTTGACCATCACGAGCTCGCGCTCGACGTGCTCGACGGTGCTGAAGTCGCTCACCTTGATCACATTGACGAGCTTGTTCAGATGCTTGGTGATCTGCTCGAGGACGCGATCGTCCCCGCTGGTCACCAGGGTGATGCGCGATACCGTCGCATCGGTGGTCGGAGCGACGCAAAGGCTCTCGATGTTGAAACCGCGACCGCTGAACAGGCCGGCAACCCTGGCGAGGACGCCGAACTCGTTCTCCACCAGGACGGAGATGATGTGGCGCATCCCGGCCGTTTAACCGTTGCTCATGAGAAAATCGACCGCCCCGCGCGGGCGTAGAAAGGCGGCTGGGCGGCCAAAGGGGGGACATTTCAGGACCGCGGTTCCCGCCCGTGACCGGGCGAGGGCCGCGGTCCCGCGTGCGGTCAGTGCTGCGGAGACTCCTCGCTTCGGTAGCGGAGGAGGATCTCCATCATGCGATCCTTGCCCGCGAGCTTGAGCTTCTGCAGGCGCTTGCGTTCGACTTCTTCTTCAGCGGACAGATGGTGCTTGCCGTTCAGGCGGGCAAGCTGACGTTTGAAATCCTCGTGCTCGAGGTAGTGCTCGCGGAGTTCAGCGTCCCGGTCGATCAGCGACCGTATCAACTCCTCGTCCTGCTTCTCCATTGAGATCCTCCTGGAAACCGCTCGCGGCGCGGCTCCCATATCGCCGAACCCTCGACGGCCCGAAGGGCCCCGCGCTTTAGTTGTACGCGCGATGGATTTGGCATGTCAATGTGGTCGTGGCGGTTCCGACGCGCGCCGCGCGCGCACCAGCTCGGCTTCCGATGCACGCGCATACTGCGGCACCAGGGCGGCGCGATCCTGACCACCGCCGGCGGCCATCAGGCCGGCCCCCAGACGCGCAACGGTCACACCCTGCGGAGGGACGCGATCGAACGGGTACACGCGTGCGCGCTCGTCACGCGGCTCGAGGATCTCGCGATAGCGTTCTGGCCCATCGCCGAGCAGGATCAGGTGACGCTCCGCATCGAGCGCCTCGAGCAGCTCGGCCGCGAACTCCGCCGGGCTCTGTGCCGCGTCGGCCGCCAGCCGCTGCAGCCGCGGATTGGGCTCCCGCCAGATCGGCGCACGCACGGCGAACAGCGCCGTGTAGACCTCACCCTTGCGCGCGTCGACGCACGCGGCGATGAGCGCTCCCTCGGCCGCGGCAGGAGCGGCGTCGTTGCCCCAGCCAGGCACCAGCGTCGCCGCCAACGCTTCCAGGGTCGGCACACCGACCAGAGCGATGTCGCCCGCCAGCGCCAGCCCCTTGGCGGTCGCCAGCGCGACCCGGAGACCCGTGAACGAGCCCGGGCCCGAAGACACCGCGATGCAGTCGATCTCCTCGAGGCCATGGCCGCCAGCCGAGAGGCATTCGTCCATCAGCGACAGGAGCTCCGCGCCGTGCGCGCGGCCGGTATCGCGCGACACCTCGGCGAGCGCGACGCAGGCGTCGGTGACGCGCCCGGGCTCGGACACCGGGGGCCCGCCCGCGTCGTGGGCGGCGCGCACCAGCCCGACGCTGGCGACACGCGTCGCGCTTTCGATCCCGAGAATGAGCAAGTGAAGCGGGTTGCCGCGTGCGACGATCGGGCGCCCTAGCCGACCATCAAGCGGTGGATGTCGTTGTAGAGCGCGAAGCCCATCAGCGAGATCAGCAGGAACATGCCGACCTGCTGCGCGATCTCGCGGTGGCGGATCTCCATCGGCCGGCCGAGGATCTTCTCGATGCCCATGAAGACCAGGTGGCCACCGTCGAGAATCGGGATGGGCAGCAGGTTCAGGACACCGAGGTTCACGCTCAGCAGCGCCATGAAGAACGCCAGCGCGGCGAAGCCGTTGTGCGCCTGCTTGCCCGCCTCCGTCATGATCGTGAGCGGCCCGCCCACGGCGGACGTCGAAACCACGCCCTGGAAGAGCTTCACCAGGGTCATCACGGTGAGGTAGCAGAGCTCGCCCGTGCGCTGGATGCCGAGCCACACCGCCGCGATCGGGTTGCTGCGCTCGGTGATGAAGTTGCTCGACTGCTCGACGCCGATCACGTAGATCGGCGTGCTCTCGCCGAAGATGGTCTTGCCCTCGCTGCGCTGCGGCGTGACGCCGACCGACCACTCCTTTTCCGCCCGGCGCACGGTGAGGTCGACGGCCATGCCGTCGCTCGCACGGATCGCCCCCGAGAGCTCCTCCCAGCGGCTGACGGGCTTGCCGTCGACCGCGACGATCTCGTCACCAGCCTGCAGGCCGGCCTGCGCCGCGGGCATGTTCTCGCTCACCTTGCCGACCGTCGAGGTCAGCACCGGCACGCCGGTCGCGAACAGGATCGAGAGCAGCAGCGCGGCGAAGATCAGGTTGCCGAGCGGCCCAGCGACGACGATGAACGCGCGCGCCCAGAGCGGCTTCACGGCGAAGGAGTTGGGCTGGGCCGCGAGCACGGGGTCGGGCTCGCTGCCGTCGTCTTCCTGACCGATCATCTTGACGTATCCGCCGAGCGGGATCGCCGCCAGGCAGTACTCGGTCTCGCCCACGCGGCGCGAGAACAAGGTCGGTCCGAAGCCGAGCGAGAACTTCAGCACGCCGACGCCGACGCGCTTGCAGGCGAGGAAGTGTCCGAGCTCGTGCACGAAGATGAGCAGCCCGAGCACCACGATCGCCGCGACTACACTTGTCACCATATCAACGGATCTCCAGCAGCCCGGGCGGGGTTCACGGGGTCGGGCCGGCGTTCACATAGTACGCGAACACGAACGGCAAGACGAGGCTGTCGATGCGATCGAGCACGCCGCCATGGCCGGGGATGATCCAGCCCGAGTCCTTGGCGCCATAGGCCCGCTTGAGCAGGGATTCGATCATGTCCCCAGACTGCGCCAGCACCCCGATCGCGAGCGCGAGAAAGAGCAATTCTTCCAGCCGGGACCCTGGCGGGGGCAGGACCGCCCAGGCAAAGATCGCCAGTACCAGGCTGCCGACCAGGCCGCCGACCGCACCCTCGACCGTCTTGTTCGGGCTGACGCGCGGCATGAGCTTGGTGCGGCCTGCGAACCGGCCTGCGAAGTAGCCACCGGTGTCGGTCCCCATCGCACATGCGATGGCAAAGAACACCCACGCCTCGCCGCCCGGCAGGAGCCGCAACGAGATCACGTGCGGCAGCAGGAAGCCCACGTACAGCGCGGCCACCATCCCGTTGGCGAAGCGCGCAATGGCGCCCGGCATGTCGGGGTCGAACAGGGACAGGAAGAGTCCCCCGGCAAAGGTCGCGAACAGCACGACGCCGAGCGCGCCCGGGCGTCCGATCACGACCGCGGCGGCGAAGGCCAGGCCGGCGGCGACCGCCAGCACGCGCGCCAGCCGGTGGTGCGGCAACGCCATCGTCGCGAACTCGCCGAGACCGACCGCCGTGATCCCGACGATCACCCCGGCGAACACCCAGGGCGCGCTGCCGATGATCAGCCAGATCAGGAGCGGGATCGCGACCGCGGCGGTCGCGAGCCTAGTTCGCAGCACGCAGGCGGGCCTGGTCCCCGCGCCCATCCACGACGCGCCCAAAGCGCCGTTCACGCGCCTGGAACTGGCGCAGCGCCTCGAGGAACTCCGGCTCGCGGAAGTCCGGCCACAGCGTGTCGGTGATGTAGATCTCGGTGTAGGCGACCTGCCAGAGAAGGAAATTCGACAGCCGCACCTCGCCGCTGGTCCGGATCAGCAGGTCCGGGTCAGGCATCCCGGCGGTCCCGAGGCTCTGGGCAATGGTCTCCTCGGTGATCGAGTCGGGGTCGAGCTCACCGCGCTGGACCTTCTTTGCGACCGCGCGAACGGCGGCGGCGATCTCCTCGCGGGCGCTGTAGGAGAGCGCCAGGGTCACCGTCAGCCCCTTGTTCTTGCGCGTGGTCTCGACGCTGACCTTGAGCGCCTTCTGGACGTCGAGCGGCAGCTTCTTCACGTTGCCGATCACCATCAGCCGCACGTCGTTCTTCATCATGCGGTCGAGCTCGGTGGTCAGGTAGCGCTTGAGCAGCCGCATCAGCGCCGTGACCTCGGTCGCCGGGCGGCCCCAGTTCTCCGCCGAGAACGCGTACAGGGAAAGGTACTGGATGCCGATCTCGCGGGAGATCTCGACGATCGCCTTCACCGAGTCCTTGCCCCGTCGATGACCGTAGATGCGATCGAATCCGCGGCCCTGGGCCCAGCGCCCGTTGCCGTCCATGATGATCGCCACGTGCCGCGGCAACCGGGTCGGATCGATGCCCTGGAACGGGAGGTTCGCGCGGCTGGACTTCACCATCATCGCCACCTCACACCACCATGATCTCGTCTTCCTTGGCCTTCAGGGTGCGGTCGATGCGCTCGATGCCCTCGTTGGTGAGGGTCTGGATCTTCTCCTGCGCATGCCGGGCGTCGTCTTCCGTGACCTGCTTTTCCTTCTGCAGCTCCTTGATCAATTCGTTCGCGTCGCGGCGATGATTGCGCGTCGAGACGCGAAAGTCCTCGGCGATCTTCTTGACGTGCTTGACGAGGTCCCGGCGGCGCTCCTCGGTCAGCTCGGGGATCGGGATGCGGATGATCGCACCGTCGCTCATCGGGTTCAGGCCGAGCTCCGAGCCCTTGATGGCACGCTCGATCTCGGCGATCGACTTGCGATCGTACGGCGTCACGGCGATCAGGCGCGCCTCGGGAACGTTCACGGTGGCAAGCTGCTTCAGCTGCGTCCTGGCGCCGTAGTACTCGACGAAGATGCTGTCGAGCAGGCTCGCCGACGCCCGCCCGGTGCGCACCCGGGCAAACTCCTTCTTCAGCTTGCCGGCGGTGTCCTCGATCTCGCGCTTGAGGTCGGCCAGGACTTCGTCGGTCACGATGTCCCCCCGCGCACGACCGTGCCGATCGGCTCACCCAGCATGGCGCGCTTCAGATTCCCCGCCTCGAGCATGTTGAAGACAAGGACCGGCAGATCGTTGTCCATGCACAGGGAGATCGCCGTCGAGTCCATGACCTTTAGCTTCTGACTCAGGACGTCGAGGTAGGTCAACTCGCGATAACGGACGGCGTTTGGGTTCAGCATCGGGTCGGAGTCGTAGACGCCGTCGACCTTGGTCGCCTTGCAGACGATCTCTGCACCGATCTCCACCGCCCGCAAGCCCGCAGCGGTATCCGTGGTGAAGAAGGGGTTGCCGGTCCCGGCGGCGAAGATGATCACCCTGCCCTTCTCGAGATGCCGTGTGGCGCGGCGCCGGATGTAGGGCTCGGCGACCTCCTTCATCTCGAGCGCGGAGAGAACGCGGGTCTGGACGCCGTGCCGCTCGATCGCGGCCTGCAGGGCGAGGCTGTTCATCATGGTGGCCAGCATGCCCATGTAGTCGGCGGTCGCACGTTCGATCCCGTGCGTGGCACCGGCGAGGCCACGGAAGATGTTGCCGCCGCCGATGACGATCGCGAGCTCCACTCCGAGCTCGTGGACCTCGTTGATCTCGCTCGCGAAGCGCGTCAGCAACGCGTCGTCGATGCCGTAGCCGACCTCTCCGGCGAGAGCCTCGCCGCTCAGCTTCAGCAGGACCCGGCGATAGGCAAGCGCTAGAGCCACCGGGAACCGATCAGACTAGGCCTCGGCCGACGATTCGCCGAGTTGAAGGCGTACGAAGCGCGTGATCTCGATCGGCACACCCACCGTCTTGGCGGTCGCCTGAACGAGCTTGCCCACCGTGGTCTGTGGGTCGCGGATGAACTCCTGTTCGATGAGGCAGGTCTCGGCGAAGAACTTCTCGACCTTGCCCTGCACGATGCGCTCGACGACCTGCGGTGGCTTGCCCGAGGCCGCGGCCTGGACCCCGTAGATCTCGCGCTCGCGCTCGAGCTCCGCCGCCGAGACCTCCTCGCGACGAACGAAGCGCGGGCTCGCCGCGGCGATCTGCATGGCGACGTCGCGCAGCAACTTGTCGACCTCGGCCACCGCGGGGCCGGCTCCGGGCGCGCGCGCTTCGACGAGCACGCCGATCTTGCCGCCCGCGTGGACGTATGAGCCAACGACGCCCTCATCGGGCTTCACCGCGAAGCGTGCAACGCGGCGCGCCACGACGCTCTCGCCGAGCGACGCGATCGCTTCCGCGACGACGTCGGTGAGCAACTTCCCGCCGGCGACGTTGATCGCAGCCAAGTCGAGGTCCTGCACGGAGCGCAGCCCCTCGATCTCGGAACGCCCGGCGAACGAGGCGAGCACCTGACCCGCGAGCTCCTGGAACTGCGGCGTCTTGGCGACGAAGTCGGTCTCGCAGTTGAGCTCGAGCATCACGCCCTCGGACGGCCCGATAAGCCTTGCCGTGACCATGCCCTCGGCCGCGACCTTGCCGGCACGCTTGGCTGCGGTCGCGAGACCCTTCTCGCGCAGGAAGCGGATCGCTCCTTCGAAGTCGCCGCCGGAAGAGTCCAGCGCCGACTTGCAATCCATCATGCCGGCGCCGGTCTTCTCGCGCAGCTCTTTCACCTGGGCCGCTGTGACTGCCAACTGTCTTGACCTCGATACGATCGGCTGGCGAGCAGGTCGCCGAGCCCGTGTTGTTGTCGATCCCTATGCGTACAGCCGGCGCCGCCCGTGACGACGCCGATGGGACTGGCTCAGACGCTCGCCGGGGCGCGCTCGTCCAGCGCCGCGGCGCGCTCCTGGTCCCCACCCGAACCCTCGTCGCCCTGACCGCGCAGCCGCTCCTCGTACTCCTGACGGCCCTCGACGATCGCGTCCGCGATCGACGAGCAGAACAGGCGGATGGCCCGGATCGCGTCGTCGTTGCCCGGGATCTTGTAGTCCACGACCTCGGGGTCGCAATTGGTGTCGACCACGGCGACGACGGGGATGCCGAGCTTGTTGGCCTCCTTGACCGCGATCTCTTCCTTCTTCGGATCGATGACGAAGATCGCGTCCGGCAGCTTGCGCATGTTCTTGATGCCACCGAGCGACTGCATCAGCTTGTCGCGCTCGCGCGAGAAGTTCAGCAGCTCCTTCTTGGTGAAGCGGCTCGCCAGGACCGGATCGTCGATCATCTCCTCGAGCTTCTTGAGGCGGTCGATCGAGGCCTTGATGGTCTGGAAGTTGGTCAGCATGCCGCCCAGCCAGCGGTTGTTCACGTAGAACTGGCCGCAGCGCTCGGCCTCCTCGCGGATCGGATCCTGGGCCTGCTTCTTGGTGCCGACGAAGAGCATGACCCCGCCCGAGGCGGCCAGCTCCCGGACCTGCTGGTAGACGTCGCGGAACATCTTCACCGTCTGCTGCAGGTCGATGATGTAGATCCCGTTCCGGGCCCCGAAGATGTAGCGCTTCATCTTCGGATTCCAGCGGCTCGTCTGGTGTCCAAAATGGACTCCTGCCTCCAGGAGCTGTTTCATCGTCGGCTCGGGCATATTTTCCTTCCTCGAATGCACCGCTCACGCTGCCGCTGGTCTCGCGGCAGAAAACGTGGGGCTCAACCGGGGGTCGCTAGCAAAGCCCCCGCGAGCACGCAACGAACCTGCTCATTGGTTCATCGAGGCGATGAACTCGGCGTTGCTCTTGGTGTGGCTCATCTTGTCCAGGAGGAACTCCATGGCCTCGACCGGGTTCAGCTGGGACAGCAGCCGGCGCAGGATCACCACCCGGTTGAGAACCTCCCGGGGCAGCAGGAGCTCCTCCTTGCGGGTGCCCGAGCGGTTGATGTCCATGGCCGGGAAGGTCCGCTTGTCGATCAGGCGCCGGTCGAGGTGGATCTCCATGTTGCCGGTGCCCTTGAACTCCTCGAAGATCACCTCGTCCATCCGGCTGCCGGTATCGATCAGGGCGGTTCCGATGATCGTCAGCGAGCCGCCGTCCTCGATGTTGCGCGCCGCGCCGAAGAACTTCTTGGGCTTGTGGAGCGCGTTCGAGTCGACGCCACCCGACAGGATCTTGCCCGAGGGTGGCACGACCGTGTTGTAGGCGCGCGCCAGCCGGGTGATCGAGTCGAGCAGGATCACCACGTCCTTGCCGTGCTCGACCAGGCGCTTCGCCTTCTCGATCACCATCTCCGCGACCTGCACGTGACGCGTCGCCGGCTCGTCGAAGGTCGAGCTGACGACCTCCCCCTTCACCGAGCGCTGCATGTCGGTGACTTCTTCCGGCCGCTCGTCGACCAGCAGGACGATCAGAACGACCTCGGGATGGTTCGCGGTGATGCCGTGCGCGATGTTCTGCAGCATGACGGTCTTGCCGGTACGCGGCGGCGCGACGATGAGGCCGCGCTGGCCCTTGCCGATCGGCGTCATCAGGTCGAGGACCCGGGTCGTGACGTCGCGCCCGGGGCTCTCGAGGTTGAGGTGCTCGTTCGGGTAGAGCGGCGTCAGGTTGTCGAACAGGATCTTCTCGCGCGCTCGCTCGGGCTCCTCGTAGTTGATGCGCTCGACCTTGAGCAGCGCGAAGTAGCGCTCGCCTTCCTTTGGCGGGCGGATCTGCCCTGATACGACGTCGCCCGTGCGCAGGTTGAAGCGGCGGACCTGCGACGGCGAGATGTAGATGTCGTCCGGGCCGGGCAGGTAGTTGTAGTCGGGCGCGCGCAGGAAGCCGAAGCCGTCGGGCAGGATCTCGAGCACGCCCTCGCCGTAGATCGAGCCCGCTTGTGCCGTCTGCGCCTGCAGGATGCCGAAGATCAGCTCCTGCTTGCGCATGGTCGACGCGCCCTCGACGTTGAAGCCGCGCGCGATCTGGGCGAGCTCGTGGATCTCGAGGCGCTTCAGCTCCTTCAGATTGACGGGCGGTGGCGCCGACGAGGGAGCACCATTGGTTGCGGGCGGCGGCGGAGCACCCGCTGCCGGCCGGGTCTCGACCGCGGGGGCCTCCGGCTTGCGTTCGACCTGCGCCGGCGCTTCGACCTCCGCAACGACAGCGGCGGCAGCAGCAGGACGGCGGATGACGCCGGCCGCGCGCACGCCAGAGCCGGTAGCCGGCAGCGCGCCGTCGGTCGTGGCGTGCAGCGGTGCCGGGTCGAGATCGAGCGCTTCACCCTCGCCCCGAGCTTCCTCGCCGATCGCGGCGACGTCCTCCGGGAGCTCGGATGGGGCCTCGTTCCGCGAGCGTGAGCGTGGCATCTCCATCTCCTTGGCAACCCTGACGGGACTGGACTCCGAACGACGTGGACTCATGAGGTGGCTCGTTCGCCGTGGCGCGTGTTGAGGACGGAATCGTGTCTCATGCCGCCGCGCGGGGTGCGAGACCCGCTGTCCGATTTCTGGCAGTTCGCTTGACGTGTAGAAGTACGGCTGGACTCGAGCAGACGGTCGGCAGCGGCGTGCAGGGAGATTGACGGTCGAGACGGAGATGTGCTGCCCCCACCGCCCGGAGTCGCATTAAAGCAACTCCCTGTGCGAGTCAACCCCTGATCACGCGCCGTCCGCGCGCGAGGCGTGCGCGTGTTTTCTTGTCTCGTCGCCGGTGCACGCCGACGAGCGCAGCGCGGCGAGCAAGTCGCGCATGTCCGCAGCGAGCGGTGCTGCGAACTCGACCTCGCGTCCGTCGAGCGGATGCCGCAGCGCGAGCGTGGCCGCGTGCAGCGCCTGGCGCGGGAAGGACTCGATCGCCGCACGGGCCTGAGGCGGCGCGCTCGCAGGTGCACGTCCCGAGCCATAGACGCGATCGCCGACGATGGCGTGGCCGATGCTCGCGAGGTGGACGCGGATCTGATGCGTTCGTCCGGTCTCCGGCTCGACGTCGAGCAGAGCGGCGATGCCGGGGGTAGCCAAGGTCTCGCGCACGACGTAGCGCGTGCACGCGGCGCGCGTCTGTCCGACGCGTGCCTGCATGCGCTTGCGGTCGACGGGATCACGGCCGATCGGCAGATCGATCGATCCACTGTCGTCGCGCGGCACGCCCGCGACGATCGCCTGATACCGCTTGCGCACGCTGCGCGCCGCGAATTGCCGCGCGAGCGCATGCATCGCGGCCGGAGTCTTCGCGACCACGATCACGCCCGTGGTGTCCTTGTCGAGGCGATGCACGATCCCGGGACGCTGCGGGTCGGGCCAATCGCCGCCGAAGCGCCAGCGATGCAGGAGTGCCGCGACCAGTGTGCCGGAGCGCGTGCCCGGCGCGGGATGACTCGCCATGCCGGCCGGCTTGTCGATCACGATGAGCGCGTCGTCCTCGTGCAGTACGTCGAGCGCGATGTCCTCGGGCTCGACCCACGAGGGCTCGGGCGGCGGCAGGTGGATCGCGACGTCGTCGCCCTCGCTCACGGAGAAGCTCGCCTTGCGGATCACTCCCGCGACGGTGACGTGCCCCTCGCGCACCAGCGCCGCGATGCGCGAGCGCGTGGGCAGGAAGCTCTGCCGGCCGAGAAAGCGATCGAGGCGTTGACCGCCCTCGCCCGTCGGCACCACGCAATGGAAGATCTGACCGCCTGTGGGCGCTGGCGTGCCGTCGCTCACGCGCCGACGCCGAGGACCTCGCGCGCCACCATCGCGTCGCTGCGGATCTGCGCGACCAGGGCCTGTACCGAGGGGAACTTCACCTCGCCGCGCAGCCGCTGCTCGAAGGCGACGCGCAGGCGCTGGCCGTAGAGGTCGCCGTCGAAGTCGAACAGGTGCGTCTCGAGTCGCCGTCCGACCGCACCGAAGGTTGGATTGGTGCCGAGGTTCGCGACCCCTGGACGCGTCGCGAGCGAGTCGCCGATGCCGACCCGGACCGCGTAGACGCCGTCGGGCGGCAGCAGGCCACCGCGCGGAAAGACGTTCGCGGTCGGAAAGCCGATCGTCGTGCCGCGCCGGTCGCCGACCCGGACGCGTCCGACCAGCGTGTGCGACCGCCCGAGCAGGCTTGCCGCCTGCTTGACGTCGCCGGCGGCCAGCATCCGGCGCACGGCGCTGCTGCTGACCGTGTGCTCACCGACGGTGACGGGCGGCACCACGTCGACCACGAAGCCGTAGTCGCGCGCCAGCTCGGCGAGGCGCTCCGGCGTTCCCTTGCGATCGCGACCGAAGGTGACGTTGTAGCCGACGACCACGGCCGACAAGCCGAGGGCGCCGACCAGAACGTCGCGCACGAACTCCTCCGGCGTCAGCGCCGCGAACTGCCGGGTGAAGCGCTGCACGACCACCCCCGCGAGACCGGCGACGCGCAACGCCTCTAGGCGGCTCGACAGCGAGGTGATCATCGCGGGCGCACGCTCGGGAGCGAGCACCGCGATCGGATGCGGGGTGAACGTGAAGGCGACAGCGTCGCCGCCCTTCTCGCGCGCCAGGACCAGCGTCCGCGCCATGATCGCCTGGTGGCCGAGGTGCAGCCCGTCGAAGTTGCCGAGGGCGACGACCGCGGAGCGAAACGGTCGGCTGCCCGATCTCAGGTGGCGAACGACGCGCATGGTTGGCTCAGCCGCGGGGGCAAAGCTGTGCATAACACACGTGCACCCGCGCGCCGAGTACCGGGCGAGCCCCACGGACGCGTGGCAGCGGCTCGTGCACGCGACCCGCAGGCGAGCGCCGAGCGCAGCGAGCAGGGGAGTGGGGCTCTATCGGGCTCTGCCCGATGGGGCGAGGGGACGGGTCCCCTCGTTGAAATCAGTTCCCCAGCGCGAGGAGCTGGCGCTTTGCCCGGGCTGCCTCGGGTGAGGCCGGGTGCTCGGAGATCAGCTTCTGCAGGATGAGCCGCGCGTCGATCTTGTCACCCAGCTCGGCGAAAGCCGATGCCTGCCGCAGCAGGGCGGCCGGAACCCGATCGCTCTTCGGCCAGCCGACCAGCACCTCGTTATAGGCTAGGATCGACTCGTTGTACTTGCCCTGGCTGAAGTAGGCCTCGCCGATCCAGTACTGCGCGTACGGAACGACCTCGTTCTTCGGGTTCTTGTTGACCAGGCCGCGCAGCGTCTGGACGGCCTTCTGCGGCTCGCCGCGCTGGTACTGCGTCAGACCGGTGCGGTACTCCTCGCTCGTGCTGCGGCCGATGTCGGTCTCGACGGCGACCGGCAGGCCGGTCTCCGACGGGGGCGGCGGCGGTGGTGGAGGCGGGGGTGGCGAGGGTGCGGTGCGGCCGAACTCCGATCCCGGCGGCAGGGAACCCGGCGGGGGGCTCGCCTGGTAGGGATCGCCCGGGCGCGGCGTGCTCGACTCGAGGACGCGCAGCCGCTCCTCGATGTCGGTCGCGGGAACGGGGACGCTCGCTGCGCGCCCGCGCTGGCCACCTTCCTCGACCTGCCCGCGCAGGCGCGACAGCTGCACGCGCAGACTTTCGACGTCGGCGCGGGTGTCGGCGAGCCGTCGCGCGAGGTCGCGCTGCTCCTTGCGCAGCGAAGTCAGATCGACTTCCGAGGCGCAGCCGGCTGCGACGATCGCGAGCAGGCCTCCCATCAGCACGGGCCGGACGAGCACTCGACGCACGATCATCGCTCCAACCTGTCGTCTACTGGTTCAAGACCACGAAGTGCGCGCGGCGATTCTCCGCCCAGCAACTCTCGGTCTCTTCCTGGCAAATCTGGAGCTCACGGCCGTAGCTGATCGTCGTCAGCCGATCGGACGAGACGCCGAGGCTGACGAGGTAGTCGCGCACCGCGTTCGCACGCTTCGCCCCCAGCGCGAGGTTGTACTCGATGGTCCCGCGGCTGTCGCAGTGGCCCTCGATCTCGACCTTCGCCTTGGTGTTGTCACCCAGCCAGTCCGCGTTGGCGCGCAGGATCTCGCGGCCGTTGTCCGAGAGCTCGATCGAGTCGTACGCGAAGAAGACGTCCGACAGCGGTCCCTGCTCGCCGCGGCCGAGAGTACCTTTGCGGTACTGGTCCAGGCTGCCGCGTGCGGCGTCGCCCTCGCCCATGCTTCCGGAGGCGCCGTCGTAGACGTCGTCGGTGGTCGCCTTCTTCTTGCTGCAGCCCGGCAGCAACGCAAAGGCAAAAATCAAAACCAAGGCGGCGAATCGTCTCGTCATCACACGAGCCCCACCTGCCTGCAACCGCCCCATCTCGACCTCCTGCGATTCCATTCCGCTGAACGCGACGTCCTTGGCAGCGGTCACGCGAGGCGGCCGCCACGGAGAGAAGTCCGACTCGTGCCCCACACCCCTGCCTGACGGCATCAGTCGAGCCTCGGTGACCAGGCCGGACTGCTATCACTGCCCGGACTCGTTATCAATTGTCGTTGCCGGATGCCGCGCGCGTCGGAGAAGTAGAGCTGTGCCTTGCCGGCGCGCGTGGAGCTGAAGATCAGGTAGCGGCCGTCGGGCGACCACGTGGGATCGACGTTGTCGCCGCGGCTCGAGGTGATCTGCGTCGCCTCGCCGCCGTCCGCGGCGACCACGAATATCTGGAAGCGGCCGTCGACGCGGCCGGTGTACGCGATCTTGTCACCCTTCGGCGACCACACCGGCTGCGTGTTGTACGAGCCCTTGAAGGTCAACCGGCGCGCCTGCCCGCCACCCGTCCCCATGACGTAGATCTGCGGCGAGCCCGTACGTCCCGAGCAGAACGCGAGCTGGCTGCCGTTGGGCGAGAAGCTCGGGCTGACGTTGATCGTCTGGCTCTCGGTGAGCCGCGAGACCACGCTGCCCTCCGGCGAGATCAGCAGGATCTCGGAATCGCCCTTGGCACCGGCACGGGTGATCGCGATCTCGCGGCCGTCGGGTGAGAAGCTGCCGCCCATCACCATGCCCGGTCCGGTCGGGATGAGCCGCTCGCGTCCGCTCACGGCGTCCATCTCGTAGAGCTTCGGCCGGCCATCCTTGTACGACGTGAACACGAGAGCGCGCGCGTCGGGTCCCCAGCTCGGTGACAGATTGATCGTCTGGTTGCGCGTCAGCTGCCGCAGGTCCGAACCGTCCAGGTTGGTCACGTAGAGCTCTTTGAACCGCCCGCTGCGGGTGGAGATGAAGGCGAGCCGGCTGTCGAACGGCCCTGCCTCGCCGGTGAGCAGCAGCAGGATCTCGTCGGCGAAGCGGTTCGCCATGCGCCGCGCGTCGCGCGCCGTGCCCTGGTAGCGCTTGCCGCCGATCTGCCGGCGCTCGGCGACGTCGAACAGCCGTGCCTCGATGGTCAGCTCGCCACCCGCGGTGGAGATCCGGCCGGTGACCAGCAGCGGGGCGCCGATCGTCGTCCAGTTGCCGAAGTTGATCTCCTCGACCTTGGTGCCGCCGCCGGCGTCGACGAACGACGCCGGATCGAGGAGGCGGAACAACCCGGACAGGTCGAGGTCGCGGCTCAACGTCGCGTTGAACAAGCGCGCGGCTTCGCCGTCGCCCCCCTCGAGCGCCGCCACCGCGATCGGGAACGCGGTCTCGCCGGGCCCGGTGATCAGCCCGCGCACCTGCGCGCCGGCATCGAGCACCGACAGCAGCAGCGCGGCGATTCCGAGCACCAGGCCGGCTGCGTGACGAGGGCTCCGCGCGTGTAGCCGCGCCCTGCTCGCCTCGATCGACATCGACTCCTCCTCTGCAATGGCCCGTACGTTCACGGAGCCGCCTTCAGATCACCTGGTTGGAACGTGAGCTCGACGTCCGCGAAGTCCGCCCGGAACTTTTCCGGTGGCGGGCCGAGCGGGCTGGCGGCACGCACGGCGCGTAGCACCGAGGCGTCGTACGCCGCATCACCCGATGGCGTGGTCACACGGAGATCCGCGACCACGCCGTCGTCGAGGATGCGGAAGCGCACGTTCACCTCGGCGGTGGTGGCACCACCCGTGTACACCCACGCCTCGCGGATCCGTGCGAGCATCCGGTTGTAGTACAGGAGAAACTCGACGCCGCGGACCTCTCCGGCGCCGCCCCGTCCCGGGCCGATCCCGATCCGGCGATTGGGATCGGGCGCATCGGTGCCACCGACTCCGCCCGTGCCACGCGCGTCGGCTCCGGGCGCGCGCGCACCGCCTCCGCTCGCGCTGCCGCCCTCGCTGGGCGCGCTGCCCACGCTGCGCTGCACGCGCTCGAGAGCCGCCGCGATGCGCGCGTCGCTCGCCGAGGTCGGCGCCGCCTGCGGACTGGCCTGCGCTTGTGCGCTGCCGGCGCCGCGCGCGCCGGTCGGTGTCGGACGTGGCTTGACGACGATCACCGGCGACGCGGTGGGCTTCGCTGCGGGGCCGGGGCTGCGGCCGGCGGTAGGACGCGGCGACTTGACGGGTGCCTGTGCCTGGGTTGCGCTGGGACGCGGCGGCGCGCTCGTCGGCCGCGCGCTCGCGGCGGGGCGCGGCGTCGGCGTCGCGGTCGGGCGCGGGCTCGCGGTCGGCTGCACCGTCGGCCTGGGCGTCGGGCGCGCGGTCGGTGCGGCGGTCGGCGTTGCGGTGGCGACGATCAGGTCATCCTCACGCGGCGGCTTCGCCGCGGCGACTGGCTCGAGCGGGGGCTCCTCCTTCGCCGCCTCGGGCTTGGCCGGCTCGGGCGCAGGCGGCGGCTCGGCTGGTTCGGGGGGCTCTGGCGGTTCCGGCTCGGGTGGCTTCGGCGCGGGCGGAGGCTCCTTGCGCGACGGAGCCTGCTTCGGTGGCTGCCGCTTCGCTGCCTGCTCCCCGCCGAGGTCGAGCTTGGGCAATCCCGCCGGCATATGGCCGCCGAGCTCGCCATCGTCGACGATCTCGACGGTGTAGGCTTCGATCGGGGCATTCGGCCGCACCTTGAACTCGCCCATGAACGCCGCCACGCCGAGCAACAGCAGATGCGCCGCGAACGCGATCACGATCATCGCAGCCAGGCGACGATCGAAGCCCCGCTCGGTGAGGATCGATGGCGGGCGTTTCAGGCGGCCTTCACTCCCCACCCGCCCCGCCCGGCGGGGGCGCCTCGCCCGGTGGGAGCGCGGTGACCATCCCGACGCGGCGGATGCCGGCTTCCTTGATCGCAGCCATCACCGCGACCACGTCGCCGTACGGTACGCTCTTGTCGGCGCGCACGAAGACCTGCCCATCCGGACGCTGGACCGCGATCGCGCGCAGCTTGGTCTCGAGATCGGCCGGCGAAAGAGCCGCGTCGTTCAGATAGAGCTTGCCCTTCTTGGTCACCGAGACGACGAGCTGCTCGTCCTTGCCGGCGAGCGCACCCGCGCGCGCTTCCGGCAGGTCCACGGCGACGCCCTGCTGCAGGATCGGTGCGGTCACCATGAAGATCACGAGCAGGACCAGCATGACGTCGACCAACGGCGTGACGTTGATCTGCGACATCGATCCGGCGGCTGAGCGATTTCCGTCAAAGGCCATCTGTACCCCCGCAAACCCCGATCACTTGAGGAAGTGGCGCTCGGCGATGTTCAGGAACTCGGATGAAAAGTTGTCCATGTCCGCGTGCAGGACCTGCACCTGGCGGTTGAAGTGGTTGAAGGCGACGACTGCCGGAATGGCGGCGGCGAGGCCGACCGCGGTGGCGATGAGCGCCTCGGAGATGCCGGGCGCGACCGCCTGGATGCTCGAGGTCTGCGCCGTGGAGAGGCCGCGGAAGGCATTCATGATGCCCCACACGGTGCCGAACAGGCCGATGAACGGTGCGGTCGAGGCGATCGTGGCGAGAAATGTCAGCGCCTGCTCGAGCTTGGTCACTTCCTGGTTGGTCGCGCGGCGCATCGCACGCTCGACGTTGGCCGAGCCGCCGAGCTCGATCTCGGACTCGTCCTCGCCGCGCTTGCTGCCGCGCGTGAGGCGAACCAGCTCCTGGTAGCCGGCCCGGAACACCTGCGCGACCGGGCTCTGCTTGTACTCGAGGCTCGCCGTGTTGATGTTGCTCAGGCTGTTCGAGTCCCAGAAGACCTCGACGAAGCGCTCCGATTGCTTCCGCGCGCGCCGGATCTGGCCGAGCTTGTAGAACGTGATGCCCCAAGCCGACGCCGAGCACGCGATCAGCAACCACAGTACGGCCAGGACGACCGGACCGGTACCCGAGAAAAGGTGCTCGATCATCCCCCCACCATACCCTCCAGGCCCCACGGACTGTCCTAGTAAAGCTCCGCAATACGCCGACGTCAACGATGCAGCGTCCGACAAAACGCATCCTTGACTTGGAATCGGTCACGACTCATGGTCGCTGGCTTCGACGTACCGAGCCCCAGCTTGTTCGCACCGCCCAGGAGTTCCAGCCATGAAGATCATCGACCAGGTCGAGCTCGAGGGGAAGCGAACCTTCGTTCGCGTCGACTTCAACGTCCCGCTCGAAGACGCGGGCGCCGCGCGCCGGATCAGCGACGACTCGCGCATCCGCGGCGCCCTGCCGACGATCCGGTACGCGCTCGAGCACGGCGCGCGCGTGATCCTGGCCTCCCACCTCGGCCGCCCGAAGGGCAAGCCCGACCCCCGCGAGAGCCTCGCACCCGCAGCACGCCGCCTCGCCGAGCTGCTCGGCAAGGATGTGCCGCTGGCTCCGGACTGCGTCGGTGCGGCGGTGACCGAGGCGATCGCCAGGCTCGGCAAGGGCGAGATCCTGATGCTCGAGAACCTGCGCTTCCACGCCGGCGAGGAGAAGAACGATCCGGCCTTCGCGCGCGAGCTGGCGCAGCTCGCCGACGTCTACGTGAACGACGCCTTCGGCGCCGCGCACCGCGCGCACGCCTCCACCGCCGGCATGGCGGCGCTGGTGCCCGACCGGGCCGCAGGATTCCTCCTGCGTGACGAGATCAAGCACCTCGGTGCCTTGCTCGACGCCCCCGCCAAGCCCTTCATCGCGATCCTCGGCGGGGCCAAGGTCTCGGACAAGATCTCGGTGATCGACAACCTGCTGCCGCGCGTGGACGCGCTGCTGGTCGGCGGTGCGATGGCCTACACGTTCCTGCGCGCGCAGGGGATCGCCGTCGGCGGCTCGCGGGTCGAGGCGGACAAGGTCCGCGAGGCCAGCGCGACCCTGGAGCAGGCCAAGGCCCGCGGCGTGCGGATCCTGCTGCCGGAAGACCACGTGATCGCCCGGAAGCCGGAAGCAGGGGCCGAAGCGCGCACCACCGACGGCGCCGCCATCCCGGACGGCTGGCTCGGGGTCGACATCGGACCGAAGACGCGGGCGCGCTTCGCGGCCGAGATCGCGCAGGCGCGCACGGTCCTGTGGAACGGTCCGATGGGAATCTTCGAGATCGAGGCCTTCGCAGGGGGCACGGTCGCGGTCGCAAGGGCGGTGGCCGACGCCCGCGACGCCTTCACGGTGGTCGGCGGCGGCGATTCCGTCGCGGCGGTCACCCAGGCCGGTGTCGCGGACCGGATCCGTCACATCTCGACCGGCGGCGGCGCCTCGCTCGAGTTCCTCGAGGGCCAGACCCTGCCCGGAATCGCTGCCCTCGAAGGGTGACCCGCCAGGCCGAGCCGGCCGCCCGTCGCGACTGGCCGGCCAGCGGTCCTTCTGTTTAAGGTTGTGGCTCGATGGCCCGCACTCCGATCCTCGCCGGCAATTGGAAGATGCACGGCACCACCGCCGAAGCGAAAGCTCTGGCGGGTGGCCTCGCCGCACGCGTCGGCAGCCTCACCGACCGCGGCGTCGTCCTCGCCCCGCCCTTCACCGCGCTCGCGACCGTCCAGGCGGCCGTCGCGGGGACCAGGATCGTGGTCGCGGCGCAGAACATGCACTGGGCCGACAAGGGCGCCTTCACCGGCGAGGTGTCGCCCGGCATGTTGCGCGACATCGGAATCACGCACGTGATCCTGGGCCATTCCGAGCGCCGCGAGATCTTCGGCGAGACCGACGAGCTGATCTGCAAGAAGGTCGAGGCCGCCCTGCAGCACGAGCTCACCGTGATCCTGTGCGTCGGCGAGTCGCTCGCCGAGCGCGACGCCGGACGCACGCTGGAGATCGTCAAGCGCCAGGTCGACGCCGCCCTGCGCGGCATCGGCGGCAAGGCCGACGGCCGCCTGATCCTCGCCTACGAGCCGGTCTGGGCGATCGGCACCGGACGCGTCGCCACGCGCGAGCAGGCACAGGAGGTGCACGGCGAGATCCGCGGCCTGCTGCGCGCCCTCGACCTGCCCGCCGAGCGGATCGCGATCCTGTACGGCGGCAGCGTCAAGCCGGACAACGTCGACGGGCTCATGGCCGAGCCCGACATCGACGGCGCTCTCGTTGGCGGCGCGAGCCTCGAGGTCGAGAGCTTCACACGCATCGTCGAGTACCGCGCGTAGCGGGCTCGGCCGAGTTCATCGGGGAAGAGATGTCAATCGTCATCACGGTCCTGCACGTCGTCGCGTGTTTCGTCCTGATCGTCGTCGTGCTGCTGCAGACGGGCAAGGGCGCCGACATCGGCGCCGTGTTCGGCGGCTCGAGCCAGACCATCTTCGGCTCGAGTGGCGCCGGCAATCTGCTCACGCGGCTCACCACGTGGACCGCCGTGATCTTCATGGTCACGTCGCTCTTCCTGACCTGGAACTCGACGCACCACCTGACCAGCTCGATCGCCGACACCCTGCCGGACGATCCGCCGCCACTCTCGGCTCCGCTTTCGGGCGACGCCGTTCCCGCGGTCCCCGCGGACGAGACCGGCGCCGACGGCGCGGCGCAGGCACCGGCCGTCGAGTCGGGCGCTCCTGTCGAGGCTGCGCCGGCCGACGCGGCAAAGCCCGCCGACGACAAGTCCGCCTCGGCCGCCGGCGCGACCGCCCCCGCCAGGCCAGCCGAGCCGGCGGCGCCCGCGCCCGCGCAGCCATAGACGCGCGATCCCCCTGCGGCCGTAAGTCACCGTGGGACTCGTCGACGTTCACGCTCATCTGACCGACGCCCGCCTCGTCGCCGACGAGGCGGGCGTTCTGCAACGTGCGCACGCCGCCGGCGTGACGACCATCATCGCCAACGGATTGAATCCGGCCGACAACGCGGCCGTTCGTGACTTGGCGCTGCGCGCTCCCATGGTGCGGCCCGCGTTCGGCCTCTACCCGGTCGACGCCGTGCTCACCGAGCTGCGCGCTCTCGGCGTCAGCTATCCGCGCGAGGGCGAGGTCGCGACCGCGGAGGAAGGGATCGCGTGGGTGCGCGATCACGCTACCGAGGCGATCGCCATCGGCGAGATCGGCCTCGACGGCCACTGGGTTCCCGAGCCGCTCTGGGCACGTCAAGAAGAAGTGTTCCGCGCCCTGGTGACGATCGCCCTCGAGGCCGACAGGCCGGTCATCGTGCACACCCGCCGCCGCGAGCGCCGCTGCCTCGAGATCCTCACCGAGATGAAGGTGACGCGCGCCAACTGGCACTGCTTCGGCGGCAAGGTGAACCTCGCGCGCAGCATCGCCGAGCACGGCCACCTGCTGTCGATCCCCGCCAACGCGCGCCGCTCGGAGAGCTTCACGCGCATGCTCGAGAAGCTGCCGCGCGACCGCATCCTGCTCGAGACCGACTGCCCCTATCTCTCGCCCGATCGCGAGCGCGGCAGCGAGCCCGCGGACGTCGCCGGTACGGCCGCCTATGCTGCCGAGCTGTGGGGCGTTTCGCTTGCCGACGTCACCGCGCAGATCGAGGACAACTTCGCGCGCCTGTTCCGCAGCGCGGCGTGATCCGGGCGCGTTCGTGGTCGCGTTGCTGCTGGTTCAGCGCGAGCCGCGGCCGTCGATGAGCGCGCGCCACTCGCCCTCCCCCACCTCGCGCCGCTGGCGCTCGATGAACTTCCAGCCGGCCGCCTCGCGGCGCAGCCGCCAGCGATTGACGCCGAGCGTGTAGATCCGCCACGCGCCGTCGTGGCGCGTGTGCACGCAGGCATAGCCCCACGCAGTCGCGTGGTCGCCGTCGACCTCGAGATCGACCACCACGTTCGAGTAGGCGTGCTGGCTGCCGTCGCGGATCGCATCGAGGTGCTCGGCGCGCGTGAAGCGGCGCTCGATCTCCGCCAGCCCGCGCGACACGCCCAGCTTGCCCGCCTCCATCTCGATGTCCGCGCTGAACACGCTCGCCCAGTCCGGTGGCTCGCCGCAGTCCACCTCGAAGGCATAGCGCGCGATCAGCTCGCGGATCGCCTCGCGATCTTCCAGCGCGCGCAGCCGGCGCTCCAGGTCCTCGATGGTCGCCACGTCGGCCTCCTTTGCCCGTTCCTCCATGCCCCGGACGGGGGCGCAGAGCGAGCGGGCCCGCACCTACGGGTGACGGAAAACGGCCTTGAGACGCGACGGATCGGGATGTAAAGGATGGGTCTTCGCTCGGACCGGGTGTCCCTCGATTCCGGTGAGCGGGGTTCGTGCGAGGGTGGCGAAATGGCAGACGCGCTAGTTTGAGGGGCTAGTGGGGTAACACCCGTGGGGGTTCAAGTCCCCCTCCTCGCACTCTCGAAACCCGCGTCGGACGCAGGCTTCGGAGCAGTGGTCGTTCCTTGGGGGCCAGCCGGCGCTGCTCTCGCCCTCCCGGACCAGTTCCGACACCCGATCGGCGCGGCGGTCGCTTCGGGTCGTCACGTTCGCGCAACCGGCGGTTTGATGCGCTCCGGGCCGACCTGGTCGGTCCACGCCCGAAGCTCCTCCCGAGAAACGCGTCGCGGTAACACGGGATCGCCCGGTCGAATCTCGACCTGCACGACTTCAGGCGCTTTCGCCTGCGCCTCACGCTCCGCCGCCGTCGTCGGCTGCCAGCGCGGCGAGCGAAAGACCCGACCCGACTCCATTTGGAGCATGGCGCAGCGAACCAGCTCCGCGAGCGCCTCGTCGCCCGATAGCCGGGCGAGCCGGGCCGCTAGCCGGCGGATCTCACGATCGGATCTCATCCGATGCGACCGCCGCGCCGTGCGCGAGTCGCTGCGTGTCGCGCGCGAGGCGTAGCTGTGCAGCACTGCGTGACATGTAGCGAGAGGCTGGTCTCGCGAAGTTCCTGAAAGGCGCGTCAATGCCGACTCCGACTCCGAATCCGTCGCGGAAAGGCCCCTCTGAGGGACCAGCGACGGGAATTCCTCCGGCCCTGCCGGGGGATCCTTAATCTTGACAAGGTGCCGCGGAATCGCTTGATCAGAGCGTGGCTGCGGGGATGGATGACCGCCGTGGCGACACTGCCGAGGACGGTTCGAGCAACGCCGCCCGATCCACGGCTGCCCACCACGATGAGCTCGGCGTCCAAACGCGTGGCCGCGGCGAAGACTTCGTAGCGGGGCTCGCCGCATGCAATCAATATCTCCGCGGAGCCACCGAGCTCGTTGAGCAACCCACGA
>Ga0163144_10001360_pt1 | contig 57719 bp, 48 predicted proteins | sample OliLak19BULKMAT1_FD_123175 | JGI IMG/M metagenome (GOLD analysis project Ga0163144, IMG submission 123175) | Freshwater microbial mat bacterial communities from Lake Vanda, McMurdo Dry Valleys, Antarctica - Oligotrophic Lake LV.19.BULKMAT1 | ecosystem: Environmental > Aquatic > Freshwater >...
CTTGACGAGGAGGGCTGCCAGATCCCGACGCGCGGGATGGTCGACGACGGCATCCGGGGCGTAGCGGAACGTCAGGCCGGCCGATGTGGCACGCCGACCCCATTCGTTGTCGCCACCGGAGCGGAGCCCGGCCACGAAGGGGCCCACCTGATCGAAGACCGATCGGCGGACAACCAGGTTGGCTGTGGCCGCCCACCCCGCCGCCGCGTACGTCTGCTGCGGCAGGCCGCGCATGACATCCCATGCCTCACCGAGGCTCGGCGCGGCCGCGTTCCGCGGAAACACCTCGATGGCGCCGGCGACGGCGGTGCCGGCGTGACCCCTCTGCGCGGACAGTAACGCGGTGACTGCGTTGCGGAGCCAGTCCGGACGCGGCAGGCAGTCGGAGTCGGTGAAGGCGATCACCTCGCCGGTGGCGGCCGTGAGTGCCGCGTTGCGGGCCGCATACGAGCCTGCTGCCCGTTCGACCAGCGCGGTGGCACCCATCGCACGTGCCACCTCGACTTCGGCGTCCGTGGCGGACCCGTTGTCGGCGACCACGACCTGCACCGGGCCGGCGTAGTCCTGCGCCGCGATACAGCCCAATACCAGGCGGAGGCGATCCGCGTCGTCCTTGACCGGAATGACCACGGAAACCGTGGGCCATGTCACATCCGACGCTATTGCCATCCTTTCATCAGGTCCGAGGTCGGTCACGTCGGCATGGTGCCATGAACAACCGGTCGCGAGTGCACGTCACGCGACCGGGCCTGCCATCGGTCGGCGCCCGTACCCCATACTCGACCTGTGCCAATCCCCATCGCACCTGATCTCTGCCTGTTCGGCGCCAGCCCGTCCTCGGGCAACCTGGGCGTGAGCGCTCTCATGCATTCAATGGTCGCTGCCGTGCACCATTACGACCCTCAATTGCAACTCATGGTCTTCGACCACGGCAAAGGCGCCGGCTGGCGCAGCGACTATGTCGGTGGGGCGGCGGTCCGGAACCCGACGCACGGCGCCAACCTCAGCCGGCGCTACTGGCGGGCTGACAACGTGAGTGTGATGCAACTGGCGGCGCGATTCGGGCTACCCAATCGCGCGGTCACGGCTGTGCGCGAGGCGAAGGCTGTTCTCGACGTCTCCGGCGGCGACAGTTTCAGCGACATCTACGGCGCGCGGCGCTTCGCCCAGATCACAGTTCCCAAGCGTCTGGCACTGGCGACGAAGACCCGCTTGATACTGCTGCCGCAGACGTACGGGCCGTTCCGGTTGCCCGAGACCCGCCGGGAGGCGAAGCGGTTGGTGGCGGGCGCCGCTCAGGCGTGGGCGCGCGACGAGGACAGCCACGCCGCCCTGCTGGAGCTGATGGGTGAGGACGCGGATCCCGCAGTGCACCGTCGAGGCGTCGACATGGCGTTCGCCCTCGAGGTTCATGACGCCCCGGCCGAGGTTCTCGAGCCTCTGGCGGCTCGGCGTCGGGAGGGCCGGATCCTCGTGGGGTTGAACGTCAGTGGGTTGACGTACAACGACCCGGATGCGTCGGCCTTGTTCGGGTTCCGGCTGGACTACCGCCAGCTGATCCACCGCTTCATGGATGAGCTGCTTGCCGACGACCGGGTCGTGGTCCTGCTCGTGCCTCATGTGGACACCACGATGCCGGAGTCCGATCGCCTGGCGGCGTCCGCGGTCATCGAAACGCTGCCGCCGCACCTGCGGGCCCGCGTCGCCGTGACGCCCGCGGGTCTCGATCAGTGCCAGGTCAAGGGAGTCATCGCCGCCATGGACTGGTTCATGGGGACCAGGATGCATTCGACCATTGCGGGCCTGTCCACGCAGACACCTACCGCCACCGTGGCGTACAGCCTGAAGGCGCGAGGCGTGTTCGCCAGTTGCGATGCCGCCGACCAGGTCGCCGACGCGCGTCAGCTGGACCTGGAGCAGGCGATGGATGTGCTGCGACAGTCCTTCGCAACACGAGCGGATGTGCGCGCCCGGCTCGCCGTCTCCGTGCCGCCCGTCCGGGCCCGGGCGGCGAGCCAGCTGACGGAATTGCTCGACGTCGCGATGAGCGCGCCCGCCCGTCACTGAGCACAGGTGGCGCCCGGCCACTGGCTCGCCAGGCAGATGGCTCACCAGGCGGTGCGCCGACCCGTGAGGAGATCATGGGCTCGACGCGCGACCTTGCGTCTGAGCAGTCGCCATCCCTCGTAGTCTCGGAGATCGACGGAAGCCGACTGGAGGCGGACGGCCTCGGCACGCCGCCCGGCATCCCACTCCGCCAGTGTCCGGACATCATTGCGGACAGCCGACAGCGGCGCGCTGGTCCGCAGATCCTCGTCACTTCGGATCAGGCTGTGCTGCGAACGGGGATCATCCAAGTGGTCCTCGAACAGGAAAGGGAAGTAGAAGCCGTTGGTCGCGCCATGCCGGGCCAGGGACATGCACCACTGCGCAAAGGATCCGCTCGGCGGCAGGCCGCCCACTCGCACGACGTGACCTCGCTTCACCAGGTACCCGCTGCCCTGCACCCACAGATTGCGCATGACCCGATGACCGCCGGCCAGATCGACGATCTTCCGTTCCGCCAGCTCCGGGCGGTACTCGTCCGGGTAATGGCGCCAGCCGGCGACGGCACCGAGGTCGGGGTTGCTCTCGTGTGCCAGCCGGAGGGTCTCGAGCCAATCGGGACTTTCGAGGCAGTCGTCATCGACTTTGGACAAGTACCGACCGGTCGCATTTTCCCACAACCACATGGTGGGCGCCCTTAGTTTCACGTTCTCCCGGCTGTGGTGAAATCGCGCCACGCGGGGGTCCTGGGCGTACTTCTTCACGATCTCCAGCGTCTCTTCGTGTTCCCCGTTGTGCCACAGCCACAACCGGTCACCGACCGCGAGGGTCTCCAGCAGCGCCGGCAGGGTCAGTTCGACCGCCGAGGGTCGCCGGTACGTGATCATCAGGACATCGGCGCCGCGATCCGGGTGCGCGCCCCAGCCGTTCGCTGTCATCGGGCGCTCCGCGGAGCCGTACCGGTCATGGACAGCATCGATCTACCGCCGTTCCTGTCGTCGTAAGGTGTGGGGACGCCGTCGCCGCGGGCCGGCTGCTCATCGGTGGCGGCCCACGTGACCGGACGCCACGGGGCGGAACCGGCCGGACACCACATCGGTCAGGTAGGCGGCCCGCTGTCGCGGGTCGGCGCCCGGACCGGACATCACCGAGTGCCGATCCGCATCCTCCGGAGCGAGCCGCCGCCGGGCAGCCGAGCCCAGCGTGAGTGCCACACCCTGCGCGGTCTGCCGCTTGCTGCCGCCTGCGCCCCGGGCGAGGACCCGCGCCGGTGAGGGTCGCTCCGCACGCCGACCCGGTACCGGGTCCAGCCCGTCGGCCGCCGCACCGAGGGCCCGGATACCCGCGCCGGCCGCCCCGCCGAGGAGATCACGCCCCACCCAGTCCGGTACCGGCGTCCCCAGCAGGCGACGGCTGGTGTCGAGCATGAGGGCGCACGGGGCCGCGGCGTACGTGCCTGCCACGAGGTCGAGGAACCGGCTCCAGTCCGGTCCCTGTCGGGAGACCGTGTGATGGACGTCCGCGAACCAGCCCAGGCGATCGGCTCCCGACGACGCCGCGTGCACGCAGAGGTGGATCAGGCTCGCCTCGACCTGCGGGCACCAGGCACCGGGGACGCCGGGCAGCGGCGACCGGTCGTCGAGCAGCACTTCAACCGGAAGCCGCAGCCGCATCCGGTGGGGCGTGCGGTGCGTGACGTCGTGATGCAGGTCCACGACCGTTCCGTTGGGTGCTCGCAGGTGCAGCTGGCCCACGCCGAGATCGCGGGCGAGCCCGAAGTCGCGGTCGAGCAGGACGAACCCCAAGGCCTCCAGCGCTTCGACCGCGACCGCGAAGAACTCGGGGACGACCACCACGTCGAGGTCGCTATACCACCTCAGGTCGGGTCGCGGATACGACAGCAGAGCCAGGACCGGTCCCTTGATCGCCACCCATGGCACAGCGGTCAGGGCCGCCGCGACTTGCTTCAAGGTGTGCACGGATCGCAGATGCGAGCCCGTGGCGGCCTGCCGATGGCGGGCGAGCGTCTCGACCAGCGACCTGTCACGGGCCGGCCCGGCCGCCGGCCCGGCGAGCGTGAGTGCGGACTCCACGAGAAGTCCGAGCGCGGGTCCCACCCGGTGCCACTCGGCCGCCGTGGCGAGGGTGCTGCCGGACGCCCCGGTCACCGGACCCCGATCCCGCTGGACGGCGGCCACCACAGCGGCCGGGTCAAGCGGGCACGTCGCCGCACCGCGCCAACGCGCCGCCTCGACCAGGAGGCGCGCGGTGATGTTCAGCCGCCTCATCTCGACCCCATCGTCATCTCGACCCCACCGTCATCTCGACCCCACCGTCTCGACCGGCACCGGCGCGACCGGAACCACCTCGACCGGCTTGCCGGTGAACGACCGGTGGACATCGAGAACCGTCCGGCGGGCCGCCGGAACGGCGACGGTGACGACCGCGGCACCGAACGCGCCGAGGAGCAGGCCGCAGAGGACGACGACGGCGTCGCCGAGCGCCTGGTTCGCACCAGGACCCCCGACGATTCCGGCTCGGACTGCGGCTTCGCCCGCGAACCGGCCCGCCAGCGCCCCGGCGGCGGCACCCAGCGCGACCACCGCCGGAGCGGCCGCTGCCAGGAGCCAGTCATGGGCTCGAACGGCGGTGCCCCGGGCCGCGTTGGCCATGCCCGGCGCCAGCAGCGCGAGGGTGACCACCGCATACGACGCCGCCACGCCCGCTGGGCCCCAGTAGAGACCGACGGCGAAGCCGAGCACGATGACGGGACGGGTCCACAGCGCCCAGCGCACCATCGCCCCGGTCCGCTCGGAGGCCAGGTACAGCCACCCTGTCGTGGACGACACGACCTGACCACCGGCGGCGATGGCAAGCACCTGGAAGATGATCGTGGCGGCCTCCCCCTGTGGGCCGAGCACCAGCCGGACGCCGGGGTCAGCCAGTACGGCCATGAGTGCGACCAGGGGCAACCCGGCCAGAGCCGCCGTGGACAGGATGCGGCGGTAGGCCCCGCGAAAGCGGTCGGGTTGCTCTCGCATGCGGCTGAGCGCGGCGATGGTGGGAGGTCCCAGGGGTTGCGTGATCTGCTGGAACGGGACCAGGACCAGGCTGTACGCCCGCCCGTACAGCCCGAGCGCCTCAGCGCCCAGGAACCGGCCGATGAGGACGTTGTCGGCGTTGCGCGCGGCATAGTTCACCAACTGGAAACCCGTGACGTCGCGTCCGAACCTGAGCAGTGAGCGAAGGCCCGGCACGCGGATGCGGGGCATCGACGGCCGCCACGAGCACAGCAGCCACGCCGCCACCGTCCGCACGGTGGCCGCCGTCACGTAGAGCGCCACAAGGCTCCACAGACCGGCGCCGCCGAGGGCGAGACCCACGGCCACGGCCACGGCGATCCCCTGGGCGACCGCGTCGCGGACGGCGACGGAGGAGAAGCGCAGGGCGCGCTGCATGAGCGCCTGGTGTTGCACACCGAGACCTGACATCACGTAGACCGCGCACAGCCCGAGCGTCACCCACTGCACCGCAGGCTCACCGTAGAAGAGCGCCAGCGGCCGGCTGAGCAGAGCCAACAGGCCCGCTAGAGCGACGCCGAGCCCGGCGTTGATCCAGAACAGCGCACTCACCTGCGCCTGAGTGACGACGTCCCGAGTCACGACCGCATTGGCCAGCCCCGCCTCGCGCAACAGGTCCGCCAGGGCCGTGACGGCTAGCACCATGCCGACGATGCCGAATGCCGCCGGACCCAGGATCCGGAACAGCACGATCGTCGACAGGATCTGGAGCACCAGCTTGAACAACTGCGCCAGGCTGCTGGCGCGGGCTCCTCGGGCGACCGTGGATCGCAGGTGCTTCGAGGACGTGAGCGGGGCGAGCCATGGCGAGGATTCGACTGCCGCTGCCGCTGGCATGGTCAGCCTCAGCTGCCGCGTCACCAGCGGTTCGGCGATGATCGCGCGGTCGTGGCGATCCAGTGCGGCGACGGTGGCCGATGCCGGGTCGCCCTCGGCCGGCAGCGTAGCCGGACGACCGCCCGACACGGATCCGGATCCGGCTCCGCCGCCGTCGTGGGCGGGCCCGGCGGGCCCGGCGGGCGGGAGGAGACCGACGTTCAAGGTCCGTGTCACGAGGAGTTCCGCCCAGTCCGATGCCCCGGCGTGCGTCAACCCGGCAGACATCACCGAACGAGGGACCCGTGGGCGGCTGGTGACGTTCCTGCGCGGCGGCCCCGCTGCCCTCGCCACAGTCAGCCGGTACAGCCCGAACGCGGACCCCACCGCCAACCACAGGACGGTCGCAAAGGTCGCGAACGACAGGCTGTCGAACGTGACGGAGGCGACGGTGGCCCCGGCGATGACGGCCAGCAGCGCGTACGGCAGCGAGCGCTCGTGGGGTACCCGGGCCAGGCGGATGACCCTGCCGAGCGCTACCGCGGCAGCGGCCAGGATCGCAGCGATCGCGGCCAGACCGAGCGCACCCATGCTGACCAGGGTCAGCAGCACCTGGTTGTCCAGCAGGATGTACAGGTCGGGGAGAAAGGTGCCGGGACCCCGGCCCAGGATGGGCCGTTCGGCGATGTAGGCCAGGACCAGGGGGTAGTCCTCCAGGCGTCCGGTTACCGACGGGTCGTTCTCGGCCCCGACAAAGAGCGCCCTCACGGTCCCGAACAGTCCAGGACGGATGGTCTGGAAGGTCACCGCGGCACCCAGACCGAGGATGAGCGCGTTGACCCAGGTCCGCCTGGACCAGCAGATCGCGAATACCGCCATGGTGAGCGCCAGCACCAGGAAGCTGGTGCGGGACAGCGAGAAGGGGACTGCCGACAGCAACAAGGCGGAGCAGACGGACCAGCGATTGACGAGCCGGGCGCGAGGGGCCGCGCTGTTCATCCAGAAGTGCAGCGACAGCGGGAGCAGCAGCGCGGCGACGGTGCCGAACTCGATGTAGTGGGCGGCCGTGCCCGCGACCCGGGCCAGGCCACCGTCACCACGCGTCGACGTGCCGATGAGTGGAGCGTTGAGGATGAGGCCGGGGACCCGGATGAGCGGGACGATGTTGAATCCGAAGGCCTGCAGGATGCCCACCAGACTCATCACGGCGGCACTCATCACCGCCGCCTGCAACACCCGGGTGAGGACCGTGACCGACCGGACCCCTTCGGCCAGCGCGATGACCAGTCCGCTCATCGCCAGCCAGCGCAGCAGCTCCCGGTCGGCCGCCAGCGCCTCGGCAGAGGACAGCGTTCGGTCGAAACCTGAGGCGTAGGACAACAAGATGACGACCCAGAGCAGGGCGAGAGTGATCCGCGCCGCCGGGCTCGTGCTGTCCCGCCGCACCCCACGGACGAGGACGATCAACCACAGCGCGAAAAGGCCGATGGCGATGAGGGTCGACGGCCTGCCTTCGGCACCCACACCGGGAACCACGAGTCGGGCGGGGAGGACGAGTGCGAGGACCGCGGGGGCGCAGAGCAACCACATCTCGAACCGGGCAGCCGGCGGCAGCGGCCGACTGGCCACCGGACCTGACCCGGCAACCGTCCCGCCTCCCGGGTCGACCGGACGGCGACGATACGGCGCCGCCACGTCCACGTCTGTCACGGCGCGGCTTTGCGTCTCACACGTCGCATCGTCGCGTCGTCGAACTGGGTGACGGGTTCGACCGAATCCGCCGACCTCGGCCCGGTCATCCGCCGTTCACCGCCCACCTCGGCATCGAGGATGTGGGGTCCCGCGCCGGGGGCGGGCACCCGGGCGGCCGCACCTCCCGGCCGCGCGACCACGGTCACCGGTCGCGGTGACGCCAGCGGCCACTGCTCGGCGACGTCCGGGGACCGTCGCCGCGCACGCAGGACGCGGTCGAGGATGACGGCGAGCAGGACCGCCAGCAACAGCCCCGCGGCACCCACGGCGACCTGTGCCCGAACAGCGCCACTCTCGGTGATCATGGGGCCGTCGGGTGGGTCCAGCACATCGAGGGTGACCAGGTTCTCCGGGGAGGTACCCGTCGCCCCCTGGCGCTTCTCCAACTCCGCCGACAGGAAGCCCGAGACGAACGTCAGCGTGGAGATCACCGCATCCGGAGCGTCACCCGTCGCCTTGATCTTGATGATGGGGCTGTTGCGGGTGAACGACACACCGTAGGTGGTCGCGACGCCGGCCTCTCGGGCCGCCTGCCTGGCAGGCGCGCTCTGACCCACGATGGCCAGTGCCTGCGCCGTGGTATCCAGGCCGACCCCGCGATAGGGGTTGCTCACGCTGCCCGGCTCGCCGTCGACGGTCGGTGCCTCGGCCGGGCCGAGCACGAGCATGGCCATCTCGCGTTGGTACTCCGGCGGCTGACTCTGTCCGACGGAGAAGGCTCCGCCGACGGTCAGGGCCATGACGGGCAGCACCACCCACCATCGCCTGACCAGGATCTGCAGGATCTCCAGGGCATCCATACGTCGAGTATCGGCGATCACTGGTGCGGAACGTAGACATAGTGAGCATCCGACGTCGCGAAGCCGCCAACGGCACCGCCACCGACCAGGTGGAGGACCCCACCGGCGACACCCGCGGCCATGCCGTGGCGGCCGCTGGGCAACGAACGCTCCGTCGTCCACGCTCCTGTAGCGGGGTCGAACACCTCGACCGTGTCGAAGGCCAGACCGTCAGCTCTGACCTCACCACCGAGGACGAGAATCCTGCCGCCGAGGGCTGCTGCTGCCGCGGTGCGCCGCCCGGTGGGCAACGCGACTCCGGCACTCCACGCCGAGGCACCCGAGGACAGGGTCTCCACGGAGGTGAGCAGTTCCGCCGTCACCGATCCGTTGGCCAGCCTGGTCCGGCCGCCGAAGACGTAGACCGTGCCGTCGAGCACCGCGCTGGCGGGATTGTCCCTGGCGGTCGCCATGGTGGGACCCGACGTCCACGTGCCCGGGCCCGGCGTGAAGACCGAGGTGGTCGCCAGGCTTGCGCCGTCGGCACCCAGGCCGCCGATGACGTAGATGGCGCCGTTGTCCACCTGCGCCGTGGCCCCTCCCCGCGCCACGGGCATGGCGGGCAGGGATGTCCAGGCGTTGGTGCCCGGGTCATAGACCGCCGCGTTCCCCGACGCACCAGAGAAGGCGGCCGTGGACCCGCCGAAGACGTACAGCCTGCCGTCGAGCACCGCGGTGGCCGGGTTCTCGACGCCACCGCCCGGCAACGCAGGGCCGCTCGACCAGGTGTCGGTCAGCGTGTCGTAGATGTAGAGCGAGTCCCGGTGCTGGCTGTTCTTGCCGCCGACCACGTACAGCTTGTCACCGATACCGGCGCCGCCGGCGTCGAGGATCTGCGTGGGCAGTACGGATTCGGTGGCCCAACAGCCCGTCACCTTCGGTACGAGCGCCGTGATCTGCCCGCTGCCGAATTCACCCACCCAGATGGTGCCGTCGGGTTGCAGCGTGATCGGGAGCGGATCGTTGAGACCCTCCACGATGCTCTGCGAGGAGACGACGGAGCGGCCGTCCGCCGACAACTCGACGCGGACCAGGTTGTCACCCACCGAGTAGTTGCCGTAGACCAGGTTCTTGTCGAGGTCGCCGCAGAACGCCTGACCGGAGTACTCGATGATGCCGTTCGAGCTGCGGTTGGTACCAGTGTCGAAGAACGCCGCGCGGTAGTTCGCAGGTGCCGACACTCCCTGGTAAGAACCGTCCTTGAAGACGCACTCGTCCCGGGCCGGGTTGGGATGGCCGTAGTTGAAGCCCTGCTCGATGAGGTTCAGCTCGTCGTTCTGGGTGCCCGGGTTGTCACCCCCCACCGTCCATGACGTGGGATCACCGAAGCCGGAGCACGGCGCCGTGGGCTGCGGCGGATAGGTCCCGACCACTCCGAGGCCGTTGTCGACACCGTAGACGAGCCCGTTGCTGTGATGGGTGAAGTCGTAGGTGTTGCGCAGCCCGCTGGCGAACACCTCGACGTCGCAGGGCGCCGGTGCGTACATGTCGGCGAGGTTCTGGCACGAGCCGTCGAAGCCGGGCCGGTCGATGTCGGCCACGACCAGGGCGGCGGACAGTTCCTGCTCGCCGCGTTCGCCGAACTCCGAACCCGCCGTGTTGCCCGAGCCGGCACCGGTGTTGCCGCCCGAGGCCAGGTACAGCTTGCCGTCGGGCCCGAAGTGCAGCGAGTTCGGACCGTGGTTGGCGTATGACCGGGGTAGCCCGGTGACCACGTCCTCGCGGATCGACAGATTCGGACCCGAGAGCCGGGTGATCATTCCCGTGTCCACCACACCGTGATCGGTGATGGGTGAGGAGTGGGCCACGTAGAGAATGACGTTCCCAGGAGTCGACGCCGGGTCGACCGTGATCCCGAGGGCCAACCGCGATCCGAGCACCGAGAAGGTCTCGTCACCGACGACCGTGTGGTCGGGCCCGATGGTCATCCGGTGCACTCTGCCGAAAAGATCGGTGGTGTAGAGCTTGCCGTCCGGACCGAACACCATCGACGTCGGGAACTGCGAGTCGTAGGACACGCGGTTGAAGCCGAATCCGGCAGTGTCGCCGCCCGGGGTCGCGGAAGAGATTCCGAAGTCGTCGAAGACGAACTTCGTCGGCGGGCCGCTGCGGTCACTGCCGTAGATCCCGGTGAACGATCGAGTACCGATCCGCGGGTCGAGCCCCGCGGCGTCGAAGGAGAAGAACTCGCCCGGTACGTTCGCGGTCCCCAGCGTCGAGGTACCGCCCGCGGCCAGCTGGTACGCCGCCGTCGTCGTGCGGTTGACGGGGTTGGTCAGGAAGTAGAACTTGACGGGGCCATCGATCGGGTCGACGAGTCGGGTCCTCTTGTACTTCACGACGCCCGCGACGGTGACGGTGTACTCCATCCGCCAGCCGGTCGGGGTGTCCTGGATCGACACCCGGGCAAGGTTGTCCTGCGAGTAGCCGAACCACAGCCCGGCCTGCTCGTACTGACCTGTCGTCGTCGTCGGCACCCCAGCCAGCGTGGCCGCGATGGTCGTGTTGAGCAGCGGACCGTTGAACCCCACGCCCAGCGCGTTGTCCTGGTTGCCCTCGGTGAAGCCACCCGATGTCGTGTCGATGGTCAGCGTCGACGCCTGGGTGTCGACGCTCAGCTTCGAGCGGTCGTAGACCCCCGAGCCGGGACCGCGGCCGTTGAGGACGTACGTGAATCCGGTGCCGTCCCCACGGCGGTCGAGGAGGTTGCCGGAGTCGTACAGCCAGTTCAGGGTGAATGGGGTGGGCACTTTGATCAGGGAACAGGCGACGGGGGCGCACCCGCTGTCGCCGCCGACCACGACGTTGATGGTCAGCTTGCCGGTGAAGACGCCGTTGGCCATTGCGGAGAGGGTCGCGGTGTAAGTGCCCTGCGACAGGGTTCCCGGGTCCACCGTCACGTCGAGGGTGCGAGGGGTGGCGAACGTCGACCCACCGCCGACCGACAGCCAGCTCGCGTCACTGGTGATGGTCGCCGTGGCCGGCGCGGTCGATGTCAGGATGCTCTGGAATGTCTGCGGCAGCGAGCCCTGATTCGCTTCGACCGTCATCCGGTCGGGCGAGAACGTGAAGCTGTTCGTGTTGTTCGCCGTTCTGAAGGCCGCCTGGACGACGCTTTGACCGGCGGTGGTCGTCACCCTTGCCGTCAGCGTGTGGGGGCCGTCCGGCAACTGGGCCGAGTTCCAGGGCTTGGCCGTCCCGTTGGGGTTCGAACCGCCGAGGTCGAAGGGGGTCGAGTTGTCCACGCGGTAGACGGGCGTGGTCATCGACGGGTCGTCGATCCAGAAGGACACCGAAGTCACTCCGGACGGTGTCACGAAGGGAAAGACATTTCCGGTGAGTACCGCCTGGTCCAGCGGCTGCGGGTTGGCTCGGGTGGTGGTGGTGCCCCACCGCAGTTGCGGTCCGGTCGCACCCGGCTGGGTGACCGTGAAGGTGACGACCACGAAGATGTCCGCGAGGCCGGGCGAGCTGATCGTCAGCGCACCGTCGACCGCACCGGTGGGCAGACCGGCCGGGTTAGCCGTCATGGTCACGGTACGACTGGCGCCGGCGCCGGCGGCGGTCGCGGTCAGCCACGGCTGACTGCTGGTGATGTTCGGGGTGATCGCCGAACCGTTGCTCGACGACACCGTCACCGAACCGGTGGCACTAGGGCCGGTGGTGGGTGCGCCGAGCGCCAGCGCCGTCGGGGTGGCCTGCAACCTCGGGGCGCTGTTGGCGATACCGAAGGTGGACGTGACCGTCACAGTGCCGCCGGCGTGCGTGACCTTCGCGGTGATCGTGTGCGGACCGTCCGGCACGGTCGACGTGTCCCACCTGAGGGCGGCCGCGGCCGTGCCGCCCTTGAAGTCGAACGGTGCGCCGTTCTCGACCCGGGCCGGGGTGCCGGTGGCGGCCGGGTTGTCGAGGTAGAACGACACGGACGTGACCCCGGCCTCGGGGGTGAGGAACACGAACCGGTCACCGGACAGCGAGACGCCCGCGAGCGGGGTGGCGCCGCTGCGGTTGGCGGCCGGGCTCACCTGCAGCGCGAAGCCGCCACCGCCGGCTGCGGTGACGGTCAGCGTGATCGGGATGGTTACCGCGGTGTGGCCGGGCGCACTGACGACCGCGCTGGCCGAGTACGTCCCGGCGGCCAGGCCGGCCGGGTTGATCACGGCCCGCAACCGCGCCGCGCTCGGGCCGTCGGCCAGGATCGACAGCGCGACCCACGGCGCCGAACCCGTCACGGTGGCAGTGAAGGGAGCGCCGGTCGAACTACTGACGGCGACCTCGCGGTCGGTCGCGGCACTGCCCTGCGGCACCGAGACGCCGATGGACCCCGGGGCCGCGACCAGACCAGGAGTGGTCGGCGCGGCGTTGGCGATGGTAAAGGCGGCGGTGTACAGCTCTACAGCGGCGGTCTTCAGCGTCACCCGAACCGTGACCGTGTGCGGGCCGTCGGGCAACACCGAAGTGTTCCACGGCAGGGCGACCGCGACGGTGGCACCTGTCCCGGCGAAGTCGAAGGGCCCCCTGCCCTCGGACTTGGTCGGCGTGCCCGTCGCGGCCGTGTTGTCGAGGAAGAAGTCGACCTTCTGGACCGCCGCCTCGGGCGTGACGAACACGTACCGGTTGCCTGACAGCGTGGCGCCGTTCAGCGCCACCGGGGCGCTGCGGTCGGCAGCCGCCGACACCTGCAGGCTGGTGGTCTCGGCGGCACCGGCACTGACGACGCCGAACGTGCCGGCGATGAGCGCGACGACGGTCGCCAGCACCAGGGTGGCGGTCCGCCTCGGGCGGTGGGCGCGACGGTGGTGGGCGGCATGCAGCGGCAGAACGGTCACGAGGTGCCTCTCTTCGCGATCAACGCCAGGCTGACACCCGGCGGGACAGTCGTGGTCTCGCTGCCCGGCGCAGTGCCGGGGTCGAGCGGGAGAAGGGCTCGGAAGGCTTCGACATAGGCGGTCGCATAGCGGTCCCACCGCAGCTCGCCCTCGATTCGCGCCCGCCCGATGGCGCCCATCCGGGCGCGCTCGCCAGGGTCGGCCAGCAGCCGGTCGATAGCGGCTGCGAGCTGACGTTCGTCGTCGACGTAGACGGCGGCGGCGCCTGCGCAGCGGCGGGTCTCGGTGAGATCCGTGGCGACCACGGGCAGCTCGCACGCCATGTACTCCAGCGTCTTGTTCATCGTCGAGCGATCGGTGAACTCCGACTTCGGATCGGGGGTGACCCCGAGGTCGGCGCTGGACAACCACGCCCGGACCGCCTCGTGCGGCAGGCGCCCGGTGAATTGCACGTAGTCGTCGAGGCCCGACGCGGTCGCCAGTGCCTGCAGGCCCGCTAGTTCGTCGCCGAACCCGATCAGCACGAACCGGGTGTCGAGCCGACCGGCGGCCACCACCTGCGTCGCCGCCCGCAGCAGCCGGTCGACACCGTCCTGCGGTCCCATCACCCCGACGTAGACCACGAGGTGGGCGAACTCGCGGCCGCGCCACCGCCGGGCCTCGGGCACGCCCTCGCCCCGCCGGACGACGGCCGGGTCGGGGCTGCTCATGACGACGGTGGTGTCGGCGGCCGTCCTCCTGCCGCGGCTGCGCGCGATCTCCGCATAGCCGGGGTTGGGCGAGATGACATGGTGCGCCGTGGCGTATGAGGCGCGCTCCAGGGCCAGCAGGCCGCGATGCAGCACCCGCGCCCGCAGGCCTCGGCGGCCGAACCGGTCGACGAACACCTCCGGGCATAGGTCGTGCTGGTCGTAGACGAATCGCACGCCCCGCACACGCCAGAGCAGGGCCAACGCCCAGTACGTGTCCGGCGGGTTGCAGGCCTGGATGACGTCGAAGCGGGCGTCGCTCCAGGCCCGGCGGCTGAGCCGGGCGGTGTGCAGCCAGCAGTACAGGAACTCCCGGACGTAGCCGAGCACGCCGGTGCTCGCCGGTGGTGGCGGGTAGCTGTAAACGGTCGCGCCCTCGACGTCGGTGAGGTCGGGCTCGTCGACGGTGTCCTTGGGACAGATCACGCTCACCGTGACGCCCGCCCCGAGCAGCGCGTCGACCTCGTGCCGGACCCGCCGGTCAAACCTGTAAGGCATGTTCTGGATGATGACGAGGACTTGCCCAGCCCGGCCCGGTGACGACGCGACCGGTGACGACGCCCCCGATGACGTCCCGGTGTCGGGCCAGCCGTGACGCCACGTCGCCCGCTCCCGCCACAACGTCGCCATGTCGCCCCGCGGCGAGCCCGTGGCACGCAGCAGCACACCGAGGCCGAGCAGCGACCGGGCCAGGACCCGCGCCGCGCCGCGCCACTGCCGCCGCACCAGGCTGGCCCGGCCTCGCAGCAACAACCGCTGCTTGTCCAGGCTGGTGCCCGACGACGCACCCACCGCGTGCACCACCACCGCGTCCGGGGTGATCGCCGGCCGATAACCCAGCTGCCGCACCCGCCGACACAGGTCGGCATCCTCGCCGTACATGAAGAAGGCTTCGTCGAATCCCCCGACGGCCTGCCACAGCTCGCGCGAGGTCAGCAGCAGGCACCCCGTGACGACGTCGACCTCTCGGACGCTGTCGCGCTGCCAGCCGCCCATCGACTCCGGGTCGAGGACCCGGTTGCCCCTGGCCAGCCGGCTCAGTCCCAAGGCGTAGGTCGTGAGGCTCCACAACGACATCGCCGCCCAGCACGAACGCGGGTCGAGCGACCCGTCCGGCCGCAGCGTCCGGCCCCCGACGATGCCGCGCCCCGGGTCGTCGTCGTAGAAGGCCGCCAGGGCGTCGATCGCGCCTGGCTTGATGATGGCGTCGGGATTTAGCAACATGACGAGTCGGCCACTGGAGCGGGCCACGCCGAGATTGCAGGCGCGACCGAATCCGATGTTCTCCGGAAGCAGGACGACGGTCGCCCCCCCCGCGTCGGACAGGACGTCGCGGGTCGCCGGCCCGCTGGCATTGTCGACGACGATCACCTCGATCGACCGGCTCGACCGGACTGCCTCGACCGTCAGCGCCGACAGGCACCGGCGCGTCCATTCGGGGGCCTCGTAGGTGACGACGACGATTGAGACGTCAAACGTCTCGCGGGACGATGTCAGGGTCGGCCGGGCCGCCGCGACGGCGGGCGGGGACGTCACGCGCTGCCCTGCGCCGTGGCGGGTCGTGGGGCGCCCTCGCGCCACCCGACGACCGTGGCAGGAGCCCCGACGGCGATCGCTCCGGCCGGGACGTCCCTGGTCACAACCGACCCGGCGCCGATGATGGCGCCGTCGCCGATGACAACTCCGGCCCCGACCGTCACCCGCACCCCCAGCCAGACGTCCGACCCGATAACGACATCGGCCTCACGTTTCGGTTGATACATGACGGGCGCTCCCCACGTGGTGGCGTAGTTGCTGGCGGTGATGAACACGTCAGGACCCAGCAGTGCGTGGTCACCAACTGTAATCCGACCCGTGGCATCACCGGCCCATAACGCGCAACGTTCACCGATATGGACCTCTCGGCCCATCACGATGCGTTCACCGTTCCGGATACTGACCGTCGGGGACATCCGCAGGCCAGCCCCGGTGCGCAGTCGCCGCCGCTGCTCGACGTGGGCGTAGCCGTAGAAATTCGCGATCTTGAGCAGGTGCAGCCACGTCCTGGGATCGAGCAGCCGCACCGCGGCGCGCAGCGGTGCGGAGGCGCCGCTCATGACGCCGCCGCCGGCTGCCGGGTGGTCCGGTCAGCCGCCCACTCCCGCCGCCTCCCTCTGATCACCCGATACCCAGCCACCAGGCGTGCCGCCACGGCGATCCAGAGGTACGCGACGGCGTCGGGCACCGTGATCTCCCGGTCGCGGAGCAGGCGCGGCAGTCCGACCGCGGGAGTGCGCTCCGGGTCCGGCCCGAGCAGCGCAGCCAGCTGCCGGTTGCCCAGCAGGACGCGGGCCCGGCGCCGGATCAGGGCAGCTCCGGTCAACGGCGCCCGGATGCCGAACACCGCGTCCACAGCCATCCGCCGCGCGGGCGGGTACTGGCGGCGGATCCAGCCATCGTCATTGATGACGTCAGGCAGGTCCGCGATCCGCTCGGCGCCAGCGGCGCTGACGGCCAGCACACCGCTGCCGACCACCCCACCCCGCACATAGGGCAACAGTGACCACACGGTGGCCCAGCGTCGCACGACGGCAGCGCTGTTCGCCGTGCGGATGGCGACCCGAGGCACCGCTATGACCGCCGCCGGGGTGGTCACGGCGTCGACTATCGCCTGCCAGGACGCCGGCGGCATGTCGATGTCTGCATCGCAGATGACGACGGGTCTTCCCCTGACGGCGGCCAGCCCCGCCCGGATCGCGGCCGTCTTGGACGGGACCGGCAACTCGATGAGACGAACGGGCAGCCCGCTCTCCTGCTCCCAGGCGCGGACGCGCTCCCCGGTGCGATCCGCGCAGCCATTTGCCACGACGGTGATGTCGGCGGCCAGCCTGGCGAGATCGTCCAGGCACCGGACGATGAGTGTTTCCTCGTTGTGAGCGGGCACGACGACGCTGACGTGCTCGTTCCTAATAGGCACCTCGACCCCTGAGGACGGCGTCGATCGTCCGCAGCATGATCGACAGGTCGAATCCCAGCGACCAGTTCTCCACGTAGCGCACGTCCAGGCGACGGGTCTCGTCCCACGGCAGATTCGAACGGCCGTGGATCTGCCACAAACCGGTCAGGCCGGGTGCTACCAGCAGCCGCCGCCGGGTCACGTCGTCGTACTCGGCGACCTCGCGTGGCAGCGCGGGTCGAGGCCCGACCAGCGACATGTCGCCGACGAGGACGTTCCACAGCTGGGGCAGTTCGTCGAGCGAGGACCTGCGCAGGAAGCGCCCGAGGCGGGTTATCCGCGGGTCCCGCTTTAGTTTGAACAGCGGGCCCGCCCCCTCGTTGAGGGCGTCGACGGCCGCTTGCCGTTCGGCGGCATCGACGAACATCGTCCGGAACTTCCAGATCGTGAAGAGTCGACCGTCGCGACCGACCCTGGTCTGCCGGAAGATCGCCGGCCCAGGGCTGTCGAGCCGGATCGCGAGCGCGAGCAGCACGGCTGCCGGCAGGATGAGGAGGCTGACGATGAGGGCGGCGCCACGATCGGCGATCTGCTTCACCAATCGCCGTGGGCCCGACATCTCCGGGGCCGCGATCCGCAGCACCGGCAGCCCGCAGACCGAGCCGACGGACAGCCGTGGACCGATGGCCTCCACCAGGGGCGGCGCAAGGGCGAAATCCCGTCCCTCACCGTGCAGCGCACGCTGCAACTGGGCCACCGATCGCAGCCGCGCGCTGCCGCTGCTGGCCAGCAGCACCAGGTCGGCATCGTAGAGCCGGGCATGCTGGACGATGTCCTCGATGCGGGCATCGAGGGGTGCGTCCGCGCGCGCACGATTATCGAGTGCGCACTCGGCCACCACATCCCAGCCGTGATAACGATTGCGATGTATGCGATCGACCAGGCCCCGCAGCTCAAGGGTGTCACCGACCGCGACCACCCGCACCATGGCGGCTCCCGCGCGGTTGCTGCGCTGGACCCGCATTCGGATGACCCAGCGACCCCCGAGCGTGGCCAGCAGTGTCAGCACCAGACCTGCCAGCACCGGGAGGGCATCCGAGCGGTCCAGCAGCAGCCATCCCACGCTGAGCACCGCGACGGCGAGCATCCCGCCGGCGATGACGACCCGATGCACTTCGGCCGAACCGGAGAGCAGGTAGCGGGGCTCGTAGGCGCGAGCCAGGGACAGCGCCGCCATCCAAAGCACGGCCGCCATGATCACGGTCATCCCCGCCCAGCCGAACGTCTCCCCGAGAGTGTGCGCCCTACGGTCGATGAACACGCCCACCACGCCTGCGGCGGCCACGCTGACCGCTACGGCGTCGTTGAGATGCAGCACATGGACCATCCGGGCGATCGGCGCCCCGGTCGCTGCGATCCGCAGCCGCCGTGTGCCCGTCGGACGCGATGACGGTGAACGTGGGATCCTCGTATCCCTGATCGAGTCGGGGCTGCCAGCATCGATCACTGGAGCCGCGTAGTGACCTGCGATCAAACTGTGGTCGATCACTGTCGTCCTCTCTCTTGGTCGGCCGTTGCCTGGTTCAAACGGCTCAACATTGAGCACTCAGGACATCTGGAACTGTATGACGGCGTGTGTGCGCCGTGCCGACGACAAGGGAAAACTCCCCTGCGCGGACGCGCAACGATTGCTCACAGCCGGAACCGCGGCACAGAACGTAATCGCTGCACCAGGCGAAATCGGACGAATCGGGCGACGCGTGTTCGGGGGCCATTGCGGACAGCCCACGACTTGCTGCGCCTAGCATCACCGAATGACCGAGACGCTTCGCAGGACCGAAGCCGACCTCACGACGGTCGAAATCGATGGTGAGGTCAGCGCCTACAACCCCGTCACCGACCGCGTCGTGATGCTCAATGGCACCGCCAGCGACGTGTTCGCTCTCTGCGACGGCACGCTGGATGTCGAGGGCATCGCTGAGCTGCTGGCCGGCGCGTATGGCGCCGACCTGGGCGAGGTCCGGGCGGGAGTGGGCCAGGCTGTGGCGCTGCTCATCCTCGAGGGACTGGTGGAAAGGACCGGGGTGGCTCAGTGACGAGGCGAATCGCCTTCTTCCGGTCCCTGACGGTCGTCCTTGGCGGTTCGCCGTCGAGCATCGATCACGCGTCACGATTGTGGGGTCACTTTCGAATCGGGGTGGCTGCCGGGAAGCGCGGTGCGCCGGGCCCCCTCACCGCCGACGAATCCGCGGAGGTGGCGGTGGATGTGACCGATCTCGCGGCTGGCTGCGCGGAGATCAATCGGGCTGCCGTGGCAGCATGCCCCTTCCCGGCCGTTCACGCCGCCGTGGTGCAGTTGCCGGGCGGTGCCGTTGTGATACCGGCCGTGTCCGGTGCTGGGAAGTCGACTCTCGCGGCGGCGCTGTGCCGCGCCGGTGCCGGTTATGTCTCCGACGAGGCGTTCGTCATGGATGATCACGGTCGCGCGATCCCCTACCCCAAACCGCTGGCCCTGTCTGATTGGAGCCTGCGGGCACTGATGATGCGCCCGGAGCAGACGCACGGCGAACACGGTCCCCCCGGTGCGCGCGAGTTCCTTGTCGCACCGGACGCTCTCGGCGACGTGACCGCCGCGCCGACGGCAGTGGCCCACATCGTCCTTCCGCGCCGGGGCACGGTGGGGGTGGCGCGGCTGAGCGAGCTGCCCCGCCGTGAAGGCTTGTCGACGATCGTGGCGCTCGGTTTCAACCACTACCGGGAGCCCCGGCGCTTCCTGCTGTCCGCGGCTGCCACGGTCAGCGCGGCCAGGGTGTGGCGACTGCACTACGACCACCCGGTAGACGCAGCGGAGCTGCTCACCCGAGACCTCGGCTGAGCCACAGGTCGCAAGTGGGACGAAGGGATCGTGTGACACGCGGAAGACGCTAGCCATATGCCGCCACGCACGAGGGCGTGTTTACCAAAACGTCATCAAAACCTTGAAACCCAGCAACACCGACACGTGGCGACAGCGGCACGGCTACTGGTTCGGGACAGCGCAAGAGCGCGGGATGGCTCGTGCCATCCCGCGCTCTGCGCAGTGCTGCGTCAGACGCGATGTGCCGGCGCGGCCTTTCGTCCCCGGGTGAGCCACACGGCAGCACTACCGCCGAGCAGCAGCACTGCGGAGATCCCCAGGATGGCCGAGGTGCCGTCGGCGCCGGTACGAGGCAGGCTGACCGCGGCCACCGTCGTCGGCGCCTTGGTGGTGACGACGGCCGCCACCGACGAGGTCGTCGTCGTCGTGGGCCGCGTCGTGGTGGTGCCTGCTGTGACGGGAGTGCTGGACGCGCTGGTCGCCGTGGGCTCGGTCCGCTTCGTCGTGGTGGTCCCACTGGTCGAGATCGTCTCGGTCGCCGTGGTCGCCGTGGTCGCCGTGGTCGCCGTGGTCGCCGTGGTCGCCGTGGTCGCCGTGGTCGCCGTGGTCGTCTCGGATGGCTGGGTCTGCGTGGTGGCGGTCGTCGACGCGCTGGTCACCGTCGTGGGCGTGTCCGTGGGAGCCGGGCACGCAGCCACGTGGTCCTTGTACGTCTTGGTCCACCCCTTCGTACCGTCCGGATCGTCGTGGGCCGTGACGTAGACCTTGTAGTCGTACCCCTCGCCCTCGACCGGGTAACTCTTCTTGAACTCGCGGTCGAACTCGGTCTCCTCGACGACTGCCTCGTCGATGACGACCTTGACGGTGTTGGTGCCGCTGTCGTTGTACTTCGTCAAATTCACCGTCAGGAGATCGCAGGTTGCCGACACCTGCGGCACGTGCGCGCTCCCCGCGACGGTGAAGCTACCGAACCCGGCCCCCAGCGCGAGGACCCCCAGAACTGCTGACACAACTGCTTTGCGCACGAAGCCTTGCCTCTCGATCCGCGTGACCCCACCGAGCTGCCACGACCGTCACATACTGGACGTCGCAGGACCATAGCGGCATGTCGGACCTGGTGCCAGGCGTTCACCCGGAGTTCATGTCGCGTACGAAACGCCAGATAACAGTTCGAACGGGACAAGCGTGCCCCGTCATGTCGGGCGGCACATCACGATCGGCTGTGGTAGCGGGTCTGCGCGGCTTCCAGGCCGTTGAGCAGCAACAACTCCACAGCATCTGCGGCATCGACGACGATGAGCTCGACCTCGCGACGCTCAGTCGCCGAGAATCCCCGGAGCACGAAATCGGCCGGGTCCATCCGCCCCGGCGGTCGGCCTATCCCGACCCGCACCCGGAGGTAGCCCGGGTCGGCCAGGGACCTGCTGATCGAGCGCAGCCCGTTGTGGCCGCCCTCGCCCCCGCCCCGCTTGAGCCGCACGGCACCGAAGTCGATGTCGAGGTCGTCGTGGACGATCACCACGCGGTCGGGCCCGACATCGAAGAACCTCACCAGTCCCGCCACCGGCCCACCAGAGAGATTCATGTAGGTGGTGGGTTTGGCGAGCACGGCACGCGGGCCGGGGGACCCCCCCGGCCCGGTACCGATCCGGGTCTCGCAGATCGCGGCCTGCGCGCGGTGGGCCTTGAAGCGCTGCCCACCGGCGAGGGCGTCGATCACCAGCTGACCCACGTTGTGCCGCGTGCCCGCGTACTCCGCCCCGGGATTACCCAGACCGACGATCAGCCACGTCTCGCTCAGGCGCCGGCCTCGCCGGCATCGGCGTCCTCGTCGTCGCCCGAGGTGCCACGGGCCGCGCTGGAGGACACGACCACCGTCTCGGGGTCGGTGACCAGCGTGACCCGGGGCGGCAGCACGAGCTCGCGAGCGAGCACGGTGTGACCGGGCGTGAACCCGGTGACGTCGACCTCCACGCCTTCCGGCAGGTCGGTCGCAGGTGCCGAGACGGTAATCGTGGGGTGCTCGATGGTGACGATGGTGTCGGCGGTGCCGGCGCCGTGCGCGGACACCGGGATGTCGACCTCGACCAGCTCGTCGCGGCGGACCACCACGAGGTCGACGTGGGTCAGGGTGCCCCGGATCGCGTCGCGCTGCACCGCCTTGGCCAGCGTGACGTGCCTCCCGCCATCGAGTTCGACCTCGATGACGGCGTTTCGGCGCTTGAGCGACATCATCGTGCCGTGCCCCGGCAGCGAGACGTGCAGTGGCGTCATCGAGTGGCCGTAGATGACGGCCGGCACGCGGCCGTCGCGCCGGGTGCGCCGAGCGGCGCCCTTGCCGAAGTCCTCGCGGGCCAGGGCGACCAGGCGGGTTTCGTTGTTGGCCATGTGTGAGCACTCCTCGTCGTGGTGACACGGCGAGGCAGGCGTGATGAAGCTGGGCCGCCGTCGATCACGGTCGCTCGCGCGACCCTCGCCGTGGGATCGAGACGATGCTACCCCTGATCAGGCGTGACCATCGAAGAGGCTGGTCACGGAACCGTCGTCGAACACCTCACGGATCGCGCGAGAGAGCAGTTCGGCGATGGACAGCACCGTGAGCGCCGGGAACTGCTTGTGGTCGTCGATCGGCAGCGTGTTGGTCACGACGACCTCGTCGATCGGGGCGTTCTTCAGCCGGTCGACCGCCGGGCCGGACAGGATCGCGTGGGTGGCGGCGACCAGGATCCGCGCCGCCCCGTTCTGCTTGAGGGCGTCGGCGGCGGCCGCGATGGTGCCGCCGGTATCGATCATGTCGTCGACGATGACGCAGGTCCGGCCCGCCACCTGCCCCACCAGCTCGTGGGCGGTGACCTCGTTGGGGATCGAGGGATCGCGGCGCTTGTGAATGATCGCCAGCGGGGCACCCAGCCGGTCGGCCCACAGGTCGGCGACCCGGACCCGGCCCATGTCCGGGCTGACCACGGTGAGGTTGTCCCGGTCGTTGGCGTGCTTGGAGATGTGGTCGGCCAGTAGCGGCATTGCCCACAGGTGGTCGACGGGGCCGTCGAAGAAGCCCTGGATCTGAGCCGCATGCAGGTCGACGCTCATCATCCGATGCGCGCCGGCCGTCTTGAAGAGGTCGGCGACCAGCCGGGCCGAGATCGGCTCTCGCCCACGGTGCTTCTTGTCCTGTCGCGAGTACCCGTAGAACGGCGCCACCACGGTGACCCGCTTCGCCGAGGCCCGCTTCAGGGCGTCGACCATGATCAAGTGCTCCATCAGCCACTCGTTGATGGGGGCGCAGTGGCTCTGCATGACGAAGGCATCCGCGCCACGCACGCTCTCGCCGAAGCGGCAGTAGATCTCACCGTTGGCGAAGTCGTAGGACATCGTCGGCACGATGTCCACGCCCAGCCAGGTGGCGACCTCGTGGGCGAGTTCGGGGTTGGCGCGACCACTGATGAGGACGAGTCGCCGCTCGCCCTTGGTGGTGATGCCGGTTGTCATGTGTCCTGCCCCTCGACGTTGGCCGGTTCGCGATCCGGTGATGGCATGGGAATTGCCCCATTGTGCACTCTTTGTGCCCTCTCGGCCGCGACCGCCGATGCGCTTCCGGCGCGCCTGCGGATCGTCCAGTCTTCGCTGAGGTGTGTTCGGCCGCGGGCGACCACCAGGGCGCCGGGCGGCACGTCCCCCACGACGACGGATCCGGCTGCGGAGTAGGCCCCGTCGCCCACGGTCAGTGGCGCGACGAGAACCGTGTTGCTGCCGATCCTGACGTGTTCGCCCACGACGGTCCGGTGCTTGGCCACACCGTCGTAGTTGGCGACGATCGTGCCGGCACCGATGTTGCTGCCCTCGCCGATCTCGGCGTCGCCCACGTAGGACAGGTGCGGCACCTTCGCCCCAGGACCGATCACGGCATTCTTGGTCTCGACGTATGCGCCGACCTTGGCCCCGGCCGCCAGCACGGTGCCGGGACGCAGGTAGGAGAACGGCCCCACCGTGGCGCCCGGGCCGATGTCGGCGCCCTCGACGTGGCTGCGCAGCACCCGGGCCGCCGCCCCCACCCGGCTGTCGCGCAACGTCGTGGCAGGTCCCACCTGGGCTCCGGCACCGACCTCGGTGGCGCCTTCGAGGTGACAGCCGGGGTGAACGACCGCGTCCGGCGCCAACCGGACGCCCACGTCGATCCATGTCGAAGCAGGATCGATCACGTCGGCACCAGCCGCCATGTGCTCGGCGAGCAGCCGGTCGGTCAGCCGGCGCCTGGCAAGGCCGAGCTGAGCGCGGTCGTTGACGCCGTCCGCCTCGGCCGGGTCGCCGATGGGGACGCCGGCGACTCGCTGACCCAGCTCGACGGCGATCGCGACGAGGTCGGTGAGATAGAGCTCGCCGGCGGCGTTGGCGGGCCGCAACCGGGCGATCGCCGACCTGGCGAAGTCCAGGTCCAGCGCGTACACCCCAGTGTTGATCTCCCCGATCGCAGCCGTGACCAGGTCGGCGTCACGCTGCTCGACGATCCTCCTGACGCCGCCGTCGGGTCCGCGCACGACCCGGCCGTACCCGGTCGGGTCCGGCACGCTGGCCACCAGGACGCTGACCGCAGCGGCCGGCTCTGCGGCCAGCAACCGCTTCAGGGTCGCACCACGCAGCAGCGGGACGTCGCCGTAGGTGACGAGCACGCGACCGCTCGGCGGCCGGTCCCCGGCAGCCCGGGCCGCGGCATCGAGCGCATCGACGGCGCACCCGACGGCCCGGCCGGTGCCAGGGATGTCGTCCTGCTCGGCGACGATCGCGTACGGCGCGATATCGGCGACGTGCCCCGCGACCCGCTCCCGCTCATGTCTCACCACGACGACGACCCGCTGCGGTGCCGTCGCGGCCACGGCCGCCAGCGCGTGCCCCAGCAGGCTGCGACCGGCGATCCGGTGCAGCACCTTGGGGGTGGCTGAGCGCATCCGGGTACCCTGACCGGCCGCCAGCACTATCGCGGCGGTGCACAGGGCTTCGGGCACGCGGCACTCCTGCAGGGGATGGGGCGGGCGGGCTGGGCCACTGTAACGATGCCGCGGGGTCCGCCGCGCCGGGCGCTGCGGCCCGGCGGAGGCGACCAGCAGGACCGCGCAGCTCCGCCCCCCCGATTCGAACAGGGACCTCAAGGCACCAAAGGCCTGTGTGCTGCCGTTACACCAGGGCGGATCGAGCGTGGACGCCAACCGTCGACACCGAATGTTCACAGTGTGACCGATGGGGGGGCCAGGGTGGGTGCGTGGTCGACGACGCGGCCCTCGCCGCGGGCACCGATGGTACGTCCCCTGAAGGGCTCCTCGACGCGCCGTCACCGATCGCGCGGCGCCGGATGACAGCGGGCCAGCGCCGTGAGCAACTGCTCGACGTCGGACGGGCACTGTTCGCCGAGCGGGGCTTCGACGCTACGACGATGGAGGAGATCGCCGCGAAGGCACAGGTGTCCAAGCCGGTGGTGTATGAGCACTTCGGCACCAAGGAGGGGCTGTACGGGGTCGTCGTCGATCGCGAGGTGCTGGACCTGCTCTCCAGGATCACCGAGTCGTTGTCCGGGGAGGGATCGGCTCGGGTGTTCCTGGAACGGGCGGCCCTGGCTCTGCTGGACTACATCGAGTCGTCCTCCGACGGGTTCCGGATCCTGGTCCGGGACTCGCCCGTCTCGCATGCCACGGGCTCGTTCTCCAGCCTGCTCGGCGATGTCGCGACACAGGTCGAGCATCTGCTGGTCGGGGCGTTCGCCCGGCACGGCTTCGACCCGCACGCGGCACCCATGTACGCCCAGATGCTGGTGGGGATGATCGCTATGACCGGGCAGTGGTGGCTGGATTCGCGCGAGCCCGCCAAGGCGAACGTCGCGGCGCACCTGGTCAACCTCGCCTGGAACGGCTTGTCCTCGCTGGATCCCGCACCCCGGCTGATCGCCCGCACCGCTCTCGGCTGACCCACCCCACCACCCCTCTCCCCGCGCTCTCGCGCGCCCGCCCGCTCGCCCCGCCCGCCCCCCTCTCCGCCCATTGTCGACAAAAGTGCCCCGAGGCGACGCCTCGCGAGGCCCTTTGTCGACAAAGGGCGGAAGGGGGCGGATCAGCGGGCCGGATCAGCGGGCCGGATCAGCGGGGCGGGTCAGGAGGGCGGATCAGGAGGCGGCCTCGGCGACCGTCATGACGGCCAACCACTCCTCCTCCAGCTCGTCACGCATCGCCGTGACCTCGCGAAGCTCGCCGTCCAGGCGCATCACGGTCGCCGCGTCCGTGGCGTGAGCGGCCAGTTGATCGTGCAGCCGGGTGATGTCCGCCTCCGCCTTGGCGATCTGGCGCTCCAGCCGGGTGGCGTCCTTGCGGGCTGCCCGCGCCTGTGCGGCCGACGACCCGGCAGGTACCTGCGCGGGGGCGACGGGCCCGGCGGGCGCTGACGCCGATACCCGCCGGATCGCCAGGTACTCCTCGACGCCCCCTGGCAGGTCCCTGACCCGGCCATCGGGAAAGACCCCGAGATAGCGATCGCAGAGCCGTTCCAGCAGGTAGCGGTCGTGGCTGACCACGACCAGCGTGCCCGCCCACCCGTCCAGCACGTCCTCCATGGCGGCAAGGGCATCGGTGTCCAGGTCGTTGGTCGGTTCGTCGAGCAGCAGCAGGTTGGGACCCCCCAATAGCAGGCGCAGCAGCTGCAGCCGCCGCCGCTCGCCACCGGACAGCGAAGCGACCGAGGTCCACGCCCGCTCCTTGGGAAAGCCGAGCTGTTCCACCAGCTGGGATGCGGTGACGTCCTTGCCGCCGATGTTCACCACCTCGGCGACGTCGGCGACGGCCTCGACCGCGCGGCGGTGCGCGACCTCGTCCAGCTCGGCGACGTCCTGGCTCAGCATTGCCGGGCGCAACGTCTTGCCGCGCTTGACCCGTCCCGCATCCGGCGCCCGGTCACCGGTGAGCAGCCGGAGCAACGTCGTCTTGCCGACCCCGTTCGGCCCCACCACGCCGACCCGGTCCCCGGGTCCCAACCGCCAGGTGACGTGATCGAGCAGGGTGCGAGACCCGCTCGCGACCGGCACCCGGGCGGTGACGTCCTCGAGGTCGACGACGTCCTTGCCGAGTCGCGCCATCGCCAGGCGCTGCAGCGCGAGACTGTCGCGCGCCGGCGGCTCATCGGCGATGAGTGCTGTTGCGGCATCGATCCGGAACCGCGGTTTGGAGGTTCGGGCCGGCGGCCCCCGACGCAACCACGCGAGCTCCTTGCGGAGCAGGTTCTGTCGGCGATCCTCGGTGGCCGACGCGACCCGTTCCCGCTCGGCGCGGGCCAGCACCCAGGCCGCGTAGCCACCGTCGTAGGCGTCCACCGTCCGGTCATGGACCTCCCAGGTGGTGCTGACCACCGCATCGAGGAACCAGCGGTCGTGGGTCACCACAGCCATCGCCCCCGTGGCACGCTCGGCCCGCCCGCGCAGGTGGTCGGCCAGCCACGCCACCCCGTCGACGTCGAGGTGGTTGGTCGGCTCGTCCAGCAGCAGCAGATCCGGGTCGTCGATGAGGATCTTGGCCAGCGCCACCCGCCGCCGCTGACCGCCTGAGAGCAACTCCATGGGCGCGTCCAGCCCGCCCACGCCGGCCGCGTCCAGACCGCCGAGCAGGCCGGTGAGCACCTCCCTGACCCGTCGCTGGCCCGCCCACTCGTGCTCGGCGACACCGCCCAGCACGACGTGCCCGACCTTGCGGTCACCACCCGGGTCGCGCTGGTCGAGCATTCCGATGCTGGCGCCACCGCGCAGGCTGACGCGTCCGGAGTCGGGGACCCGGGCACCGAGGAGGACCTTGAGCAGCGTCGACTTGCCGTCCCCGTTGCGTCCGACCACGCCGATCGCGTCGCCGTCGGCGATTCCCAGGCTCAGCCCGTCGAGGAGCACGCGCTCACCCGCCAGCACGCGGACGTCGGTGCAGTTGATGACATTGGCCACCGCTCAGGCCACCATGTCCGTGACCCGGCACCCCGGTGTCGGGCCTTCGGCCCGTAGCAGCCGCTTGATGCCCGGCAGGCCGTACAGGGCGATCATCAGCTCCTCCGCGTGATCGCCGTCCTCGGCAAGCACGGCAACCGTCGGCCCGCTGCCCGAGACCATCACCCCTGGGACACCGAGATCGCGAGCCATCTGGATGACGTGCTTCAGCGAGGGCCGCAACGAGCAGGCCGCTGGCTGCAGGTCGTTGCGCAGCATCGCGCCCAGCGCCACCGGATCGCCCGACCGCAGCGCCACCATGAGGGACTGGGAGACCGCGGGCGCAGCGGTCCCGCGACCCGAGCGGAGCCGGTCCAGCTCCTCATAGACCTCGGGTGTCGACAACTCCCCGTCAGCGACCAGCAGTACCCAGTGCCAGGGCCCGCCAGCGAGCGCGGGTGTCAACCGGTCGCCGCGACCCAACCCGACGGCGGTGCCACCGAGCAGCGCGAACGGGACGTCCGCGCCCAACCGGGCGGCCGCGGCCTGCAACTCGCCGCGGCTCAGCCGGAGCTGCCACAACGCGTCACACGCCAGCAGTGCCGCGGCCGCGTCGGCGGAGCCCCCGGCCATTCCGCCACCGACCGGGATTCGCTTGTCGATGTGAAGCGCGACGCCCAGATCGGCGGCGTCGTCGGGGTCGACCATGTCCAGCAGCAACGCAGCGGCACGAGCAGCAAGGTTGCGGCCGTCGCGAGGAACTCCGGTCGTATCGATGCCCGCGCCGGTCACGCTGACCGAGATCTCGCCAGGCGGCGCCCAACTGGCCGTCACGTCGTCATAGAGGGAGACACCCTGGAAGACAGTGGCCACCGGGTGGTAACCGTCCGAGCCGGGCGGGCCCACGACCAGCTCCAGGTTGATCTTCGCGGCCGCCCGTACTGTGACAGTGCTGGGTCGGCTCACGTCAACTGACGCTAGCGCCCGCTGATTCGTCTCGCCTGGGGATGCGGCTCGCCTCCTGGGCGATTCGGGCGAAATCGGCCACAGCCAACTGCTCACCGCGGGTCAGCGGCGCGATATCGCAGGCCTCGAGCACCGTCTGGGCAGCCGCGGCCGAACCCATCAGCGGCGCCAGCGCCGACCGGAGCCCCTTGCGCCGCTGACCGAAGGCGGCGTCCACGCACGCGAAGGTCATCGCGCGCAGGGCGTCCGCCGCGGGTGGGTCCCGACGGGTGATGGCGACGAGGCCGGACTCGACCCTCGGCACCGGCCAGAAGACGCTGGGCGAGACGGACCCGACCTGACGTGCCGCCGCGTACCAGGCCAGTTTCACCGAGGGGGCACCGTAGACCCGGCTGCCCGGTCCCGCGGCAAGCCGGGCGGCGACCTCGGCCTGGACCATGACCACGCCGGACTGCACCGTCGGGAAGTGCTTCATCACCTGCAGCACGATGGGGACGGCCACGTTGTAGGGCAGGTTGGCGACGAAACGCGTCGGTGCCACACCCAAGTCGTCCGCGGTGCTCGTGACACCGTCGGCGATGACCACCCGGAGCCGGTGGGCGTCCGTCGGTGAGTGCTCCGCCACGGTGTCCGGCAGCCTCGCCGCCAGCCGGGGATCGATCTCGACCGCGGTGACAGCGGCACCAGTGCCGAGCAGGGCCAGCGTCAGCGATCCAAGTCCCGGCCCGATCTCGAGCACCGTATCGGACGCTCCCACCTCGGCGAGCCGGGTGATCCGCGCGACCGTGGTGGGCTCGACGACGAAGTTCTGACCCCACCGCTTGCTGGGGTGCAGGTTGAGCTCCGCGGCCAAGCGCCGCACCTCCGCGTGACCGAGCCCGTGACCGGCACGACTGACCGGGCCCGGTCGACCCGAGCCCGGCGGCAGCGCTCCCCGACGGCTCAGCAGCGGTGCCTCGCGACCCTCACGTGAACAGCTTGCGACCGCAGACCGGCCACGGGCTCGCACCGCGAGAGGCGTACAGCGTCTTGGCGCGGGCGGTCTGCTCGCCGGCCGGAGCCTGGCTGGCCACGCCGGAGCCACCGACCGAACGCCAGGTGCCGGCGTCGAACTGGTAGAGGCCGTGATAGAGCCCGTTGGACGACACGATCGATGGGTTGCCACCGGACTCGCACTGCGCCAGAGCCGCCCAGTTGAGGCTGTCCACATCGCTGCCCACCGGCGCGGGAGCGGTCCCGCTACCCGGGGCCGCCGGCGCAGCAGCCGGCGCCGGAGCGGGCGGCGCCTTGGTGCCCTTGGCGACGACCTGCTCCACCGGCGCGGTGGCCACCGCCCGGGACGCCTCGACCCGGGACTCCTCGACGCCGTCGACCGCGGTGACGGTGAACGTCACCTGCTCGACACCGTCGCTACCGCGCTGCACGACCTCGCTCTCGCCCCGGAGCAGGTCCGCGTTGTCCACGGTGCGGGTCGGCATCGGTATTGCCACGTCCTCGACGACCTGGGCCACGTCGACCTTGTGGTAAGTGACGGTGATGCCCCCGGTGACCACGGTGTCCGGAGCCGGCGATACCCGATCGTCGGCGTCCACGGTGACCCCGGCGTCGGTGAGCAGCTCGGCGACGGTCCGTGCCGTGGTGGCCAGCGGCTCCGAGGCTCCGGCCCGGACCAGCACGGCGTCCTTGCGGGTGACCACATCCAGGTCCAGCCCGCTGCGGCCGATTCCCGACGAGCGCGACGTCGACAGCTCCGCGCCGTCCAGGCGCAACCCGATGGCGAGGATCGCCTCGTCGACGGTCCGTTCATGGGTCCAGTACGTCTGCTCGACGCCGTCGACCGACACCGTGAAGGGCCGGGCGTACGCCACGGTCACCGTGGCGCCGTCGGCGATCCGCTCGCCGACGGCAGGCGTCACGAGATCCCGCTCGCCCGGTTCCAGTCCAGCCGCCGCCAGCGCGTCACTGACCTCCGTCCCGAAGATTCTGACCTGCTGCGCCTGACCGTCGACGTCGACCGTCACGGTCCGGTCGAAGACCGCCCAGGTTGTCAGCCCGGACACGAGAACCGTGATCACAGCGCCACGGGCGAGGGCCGCCTGGCTGTTCGAGCCGAGCAGCACCCGGCGGGCGCCGGTGAGGCGCTGTCCAAGCCGGCTTGATCGGTCGGGCACGAAGGTGTCCGCCGGACGCGCAGGTGCCCACGGTTCGGACGCGGTCGAATCAGCATCGGCCGAAGCACCACGGAAAGGGTTGGGACTCGTCACGCACACCACCAGCTAGCAGGACCGGGCACCCGACGTCACCGGCTGGCGGTGGCAGGACAGCGGTCGCTGTCAGGGGTGTCGGGCCCCGGATGTCCCAAGGACCGTAATGCAATCGTGACAGTTGGCCAAGCTGACACGGTGAGTAGGAGGTCATCGACGCGGCGCGATTGACCTGCCTCAGCCCCAGGCGCCGTACACCCGGGCGGTATTCGCCGCCAGCGCGCAGCACAATTCCTCCAGGTCATCGGCCCGAATCTCCGCCATGGCCCGCACCGTGAGCGGGATCAGATACGAAGCATTCGGGCGACCGCGAAACGGGTGCGGTGTGAGGAAAGGCGCATCCGTCTCCACGAGCAGCAACTCCGATGGCACCACTCGCAGCGCCTCCCGCAGCAGGGCCGCATTACTGAATGTGACGACTCCGGCGAAGGACATGAACCAGCCCTCGGCAGCGCAGTGCCTCGCCATCTCGATGTCGCCGGAGAAGCAATGGAAGACGGTCCTTTCCGGCGCCCCCTCACTGTGGAGAATCCGGATCACGTCGGCATGGGCGTCCCGATCGTGAATCTGGAGGGCGAGACCTCGCCGCTTGGCGATGTCGATGTGCCGGCGGAACGAGTGTTCCTGTGCCTGCCCGCCCTGCGGGCCGGTCCGGAAGTGATCCAGGCCGGTCTCGCCGACGACCCGCATCCGCGGGTGGTCGAGCAGCAAGTCGATCTCCTCGACGGCCTCGTCCAGGGCGGCCACCCCCTGGTCGGCGACGATCCGAGCTGCGTCGTTGGGGTGGATGGCCACGCCCCCGAGCAGGTCGTCCCGGCTGTCGAGAAGCCGGTGGGTCCACCGAGCCGCGGGCAGGTCGCACCCGATCTGAACGGCATGCGGCACATTCACGCGCGCCGCGGCCGCCATCAGGTCGGCCACTCCCGAGGAGTCACCATCGGCGATGTCCAGGTGCACGTGGTTGTCCGCGACCGGCAGCGGCAGCGGCTCCGGCTCGGGCGGCAGCGACAGGTCGCGCCGCCGGCCCGAGCCTGCTTCCAATTCGCTGCGGGTGCGGATGGGCCCGGTCACAGCCGGGCAGTCTGCCAGGCGTGGCCCCTCAGTTCCCGGTGGCGGAGCTATGGGTGTGGCTGGGGTCGATGACGCCCGGCTCGGTGCCAGGTGCCACGACGACGAACTGGCCCATCAGGCCGTCGTCCTCGTGGCTGAGCAGGTGGCAGTGGTACATGAACGGGTGATCCGGGTCGGTCTCGTCGCCGAAGCGGATGAGCAGTCGCGCCGTCCCGCCCGGTGGAACGAAGACCGTGTCCTTGCGCCCCGAGGCGACTGGGCCGGGGTCCTCGCCGTCGACATCGAGCACCCGGAACTGGACGTCGTGAACGTGGAAGTTGTGGGGGTAGCCGTCGCCGTTGGTCACCTCCCAGATCTCCGTGGCACCGGCGCTGATGACGGTGTCGATTCGGCCCATCGCCATGGTGCGACCGTTGATCTCGTTGCCCTGCAGTTGGAAGTAACGGGTCTCGGCGGCCTGATCCGCGCTCAGGTCACCGAATATCTCACCGCCCAACACGGGTGGCAGATCGGTGCCGGGCGCCAGGACGTCCGCGGCTCGAAGCTCCAGGACGTCGAAGTCGTCGTCGCCTCCACTGAAACGGTTCTGGAGCGCGAACGAGGCCAGGTCGGGTTCGTCACTGCGAAGCACAACGCTGTCCGACGGGCTCATCGTCACGATGATCTCCGCCCGCTCACCCGGCGACAGCTGCAGCCGATCGATCGAAACAGCGCGCGGCAGCAGCCCGCCGTCCGTGGCTATCAACGAGAACTCACGATCGTCGTCGAAGCCGAGGTTGTAGACCCGGGCCGTGGACGCATTCACCAGCCGCAGCCGAGTGCTCGCGGCGGTCACGTTCACATAGCCGCCGATAGTCCCGTTGGCCATGACCTGATCGCCCAGCAGGCCGGTCAACCGCATGAAGCCCTCCCCCTCATCCAGGCTCCCGTCGGCCCGGAACTTCCGGTCCTGGATGATCACCGGGATGTCGTCCACGCCGTAGTCGGACGGCAGCCCAAGAGCGGCGGACCGGTCGTCATCGACGATGATCGTGCCTGCCACGCCGCGGTACACGTGCTGCGTCGTCGTCCCGTGCAGGTGAGCGTGGTACCACAGCGTCGCCGCTTGCTGGTCGACCTGCCACGTCGGCGACCAGGTCTCGCCGGGATCGACCATCTGGTGCGGTCCGCCGTCCATCCGGGCGGGTAGGTGCATGCCGTGCCAGTGCAGATTCGTCGGCTCCCCCACCTCGTTGGTCACGTTCATCAGCACCTGCTCGCCGTCTCGCATCCGAAGCGTCGGCCCGAGCAGGTCGCCGTTGACTCCCCAGGTCGCAGTCGGTGACGGATACCCGAAGTCCGTGCTGCCCGGCTGCACGGTGAGGTCGAAGACCCGGCGGCCGGCAGCGTCGACGGTGCCCTCGGCGATCGGTGGGATGGCCAACGGGGTCTCGAAGGGCACCTGGCCGACGGTGCTGACCGCGGCTCGGGAATAGGTGACCGCGAGAGCAGTCCCGAGGCCACTGGCTGTCAGGACGGTCACGGCGGTGACGACAAGCAGGACGGCCAGCAGCCCCCGACGCCGGCGTCGGGGCACGGAGGGGACCACGGGCGGGGTGTCGGCCATGTCCACGAGGCTGCCGGGGATGCGCGGGCAACCCCATCCGGTAGTCCGCCCGATCCGGTATCCGGCGGTCCCGACCATAGCCGGGGGGCTGGCACCAGTGCGTTTGGTGCGGGGATGCCCGGAGTCCTACTTGGCGGCTGCCTTGGCTTTCTTCTACGCGATCACGGCCTCGGCTGTGACCGGAACGAAGAGCAGGAAAGTGACCGCCGCGAAGATTCCGGACTGCGAGCTCCAGGCGTAGAATCGGAATCCGAACGCCACCGACGCGGTCGCGAGATTGCGCCACCAGGCACCGTAGAGAACATCGTAGGCGAGCCGCAGCACTCTCCACGAGAGGATCGCGGTCAGCGCCACGACGAAGAAAGCGATGGCCGCCATCCACGGCGTGTCCGGAAGTCCGAAATCGGACAATCTCGGTAGGCCCAGTGCGTCGATTTGGTCGAGCACAGTCCCCACACCCGGAGCCTACGCAGCGTGTTCCTTATCATGATTTAGGTTGAGATGGACGCGCCGTCGCGTCCTCGAGACGCCGCTCGCGGGGGCGGAACTACGGCCGGTCTCGACACGTCGCCCCGGCATGACGACCATGGTCTGTCCCAAGTGCCGGGGCGCGATGCATTCCTACGAGCGCAACGGTGTCACCGTCGAGCAGTGCAGCGATTGCCGCGGCTTGTTCCTCGATCGCGGCGAGCTGGAACGCCTGGTCGCCGCCGAGGACACGTGGGCCGGTGCGCGTCCGTCTCCGGTCGCCGCGCCCACCGGGCAGGGCTACCCGCCCCGCCGGTACGGCGACGACGATGACGACGCTCGCTACGAACGGGGTCGCCGCCGCAAGCGCAAGTCCTTCATCTCCGAGCTGTTCGCCTAGCCGGCGGCGCTCGCCTCGCGGTCAGGAGGTGTCGTCGGGAGGACGAACGCGAGGACCTCATTTCCTGATCGGTCAGTCGGTGCCTGCCCGCATGCGTTCCAGTTCGGCCTCGACGATCGAGTCGTCGAGCTTGGTGAAGATCGGTGCGGGCTTGCCGACGGGGGTGCCGGGAACGATCGGTACCTGCTGCCACGTTCCTCGCGAACCTTCGTAGTCACCCATCAGGACGGGATACCCGGCCCCACCGTCGAGGTCGTCGACTTCTCGGAGCTGCGGCATCGGGACACTCGCGCCCGGTTGCGTCACCCCGAACCCGCCGAACGCCTGATCCACCGCGAGCGTCGAGTGCGGCAGGAACGGCGCCAGCAGGGTCCGGCAATCACTCACCGCTTGTGTGGTGACGTGGAGGATCGTCCGCATCCGGTCAGGGTCTGACACGGTCAGCTTGAACGGTGCCTGACCGGAGATGTAGGCGTTGACCTCGCTGACCGCCCGCATCGCCTCGGCGATGGCCTGCTTCTGCCGGTGCGTGGCCAGCAACTCCCCCACGGTGTCGAAGGCGGCGGCGGACCCCGCGAGCAGCGCACGGTCGGCGTCCAGCAACACGCCGGCTGCCGGGATCTCCCCGATGTTCTTGTGCACCAGGGTGGCGGTGCGGTTGACCAGGTTCCCCCATCCCGCCACAAGTTCGGTGTTGGTCCGGCGGACGAACTCCGACCACGTGAAATCGGAGTCGGCCGTCTCGGGCCCCGCCGCACAGATGTAGTAGCGCAACGCATCCGGCTGGTATCGAGCCAGCATGTCCCGAACGTAGATCACCACACCCCGCGAGGACGAGAACTGCTTTCCCTCCATCGTCAGGAACTCGCTGCTGACCACCTCGGTCGGCAGGTTGAGCTCGCCGAAGGCGCCGGGCGCCCCGCCCAGGGTGCCGCGCCCGGCATAGGCCAGCAGCTCGGCCGGCCAGATCTGGGCGTGGAAGGTGATGTTGTCCTTGCCCATGAAGTAGTGGCTGACGGCCGCCGGGTCGGTCCACCACGCCCGCCAGGCATTCGGGTCACCCGTGCGGCGTGCCCACTCGATCGACGCCGACAGGTAGCCGATGACGGCGTCGAACCAGACGTAGAGCCGCTTGTTGGGGTTGTCCTGCCAGCCGGGCAGTGGCACCGGGATGCCCCAGTCGATGTCTCGGGTCATGGCTCTCGGGCGGATGTCATCGAGCAGGTTGGCTGCGAACTTCAGCACGTTGGGCCGCCAGTCGGAGCGGGTCGCCAGCCAGGACCCGAGCGCGTCGGCGAGCGCGGGCAGGTCGAGGAAGAAGTGCTCGGTCTCGACGAATGCCGGCGTCTCGCCGTTGATCCGGCTGCGGGGGTTGCCCAGCTCGGTGGGGTCGAGCTGGTTGCCGCAGTTGTCGCACTGGTCGCCCCGGGCACCGTCGTAGCCACAGATCGGGCAGGTGCCCTCGATGTAGCGGTCGGGCAGGGTCCGCCCGGTCGACGGCGAGATCGCTCCCATCGTCGCCCGGGCGACCATGTACCCGTTGCGGTGCACGCCGCGGAACAGCTCCTGCGCCACTGCGTAGTGGTTGCGGGTCGTCGTCCGGGTGAACAGGTCGTAGGACAGCCCGAGGGCGTGCAGGTCCTCGACGATCACCCGGTTGTAGCGGTCGGCGAGCTGCTGTGGGCTGACCCCTTCGCGCTCGGCCTGTACCAGGATCGGGGTGCCGTGCTCGTCGGTGCCCGAGACCATCAGCACGTCGTGACCCGCCATCCGCATGTGCCGGCTGAAGACGTCCGAGGGCACCCCGAACCCGGCGACATGGCCGATGTGACGGGGGCCGTTGGCGTACGGCCAGGCGACTGCGGAGAGCACGTGGGTCATGGCCCGTCACCCTACGGCGCCGATCATGCAGTCCACAGCGTCGATAGCGGCAGCGCCGTCACATGGGGACGAAGCGAGCGCCGCGCTCGCCGACACCGTCCCCGCTGCCTTGATCTCGATTCCCACGATGCTCAGGGGCCGCCCGACTTGCTCCGAGCGACCGGCGGGTGGCCGCGGTCCCGTGCTCAGCTGGGCGGCGCCGGGATCGGGTTAGCCACCAGCGCCCGGGCGACGGCCACCAGGTTCGAGGCCATGGTCTTGCCGGTGGAGATCGACCACTCGTGGCCCTCGTCGGTGTCCGACCAGGTCGGGCCGGGACCCGGGCCCTTGTTCCAGTACGTCCAGGCGTTCCCCGGGATGGTGTAGCCGACGTCCTGCAGGCCGCCGGTGATCTCGCTGATGCAGTGGTGGGCACCGTCCTCGTTGCCGGTCACCACGACCCCGGCCACCCGGTTGTAGGCGATGGGCGCGCCCTGCGGGCCTTGCTCGGAGATCATCCCGTCCATCCGCTCCAGCACCCGCTGGGCGATGCTGGACGGATGACCCATCCAGGTCGGTGTCGCGATGATGAGGATCTCCGAGGCCACCAAGCTGGCGTGGATTGCCGGCCAGTCGTCGCCGGCGCCCATGTCGGTCAGCACGCCGGGTTTGACGTCTCGGTCGACGACCCGGATCAACTCGACCTCGACGCCGTGATCCCGCAGCGCCGAGACCACATGGCCGGCCAGGTCCTCGGTGTTGGACGGCTCGGGATGGGGCTTGAGAGTGCAGTTGAGGACGGTTGCTCGCATGATCGGCGAATACCCCCGGCGGACTGCCTTCATACGGTGCCGCCCTCATACCGTTGCGCGTGCGGTGAGCACCGCCTGGTAGAGCTCGTTGCGGCGGGCACCGGTCCGGGCGGCGATCTCGGCCACCGCTTCCTTCAGCCGTTGCCCCTGCGCGATGAGCGCCTCGACGTCGGCGACCGCGTCGACCGCCGCCACGGCGGGTCCCCGCGGGGCGCCCGCGACGACCACTGTGATCTCACCGAGCACCGGGGCAGCTCCGGCCCAGACCGCGAGCTCGCCGAGCGGGCCGCGGCGGACCTCCTCGTAGGTCTTGGTCAGCTCTCGGCAGATCACGGCGGGGCGCCGGTCGCCGAAGGCGTCCACCATGGCCAGCAAGCTGGCACCCAGGCGGCGGGGCGACTCGAAGAAGACCATCGTGCGGGCCTCGGCCGCGAGCCAGGCGAGGGCAGCGGCGCGCTCGGCCGCCCGGCGGGGCAGGAAACCCTCGAAGCAGAAGCGGTCGGTGGGCAGGCCGGCCACGGCCAGCGCGGCCACGACCGCCGACGGGCCCGGCACAACGGTCACCGGCAACCCTTCGGCCGCGGCCGCCACGACCAGCCGGTAGCCGGGGTCGGAGACCGTGGGCATGCCGGCGTCGGTGACGACCACGACGGACCGCCCGGCTCGCAGCTCAGCCAGGAGATCGGCGAGCAGCAGCTGCTCGGTGTGCTCGTGGTGGGCGACGATGCGGCCCAATGGCTCGACCTCGAGCGCCGTGCACAGCCGCCGCAATCGGCGGGTGTCCTCCGCGGCCAGGATGTCGCCCTCGCGCAGCCAGCGGCGCAGCCGGGGGCTGGCATCCGCCGGGTCGCCGATCGGAGTGGCAGCCAGTACGAGCACGATCGTCACGGTAGGGCCCGTACCATCGCCGCGTGGCCGCGACGACCCTGGACGAACCGCGGGCGGACGTGGCTGTCGGGCCGGCTGAGGACGCGGCAGCGATGCAACGCGAGGCACGGCTGGCCCGGTTCATCGACATCCGCCGCCGGCTGCGGGACCGCCTGGGGGTGGACCACCCGGAGCCGCAGTGGTGGGTGTGGGTGGTCGCCCTGGGCCTCGGCGCCATCGCGGCGGCACTACGGTTCCTCAACCTGGCCAACCCCGGCAAGCTGGTCTTCGACGAGACGTACTACGTCAAGCAGGCGTACTCGTTCCTGCTGACCGGCGGCGTGGAGTGGCAGTGGAGCAACGAGACCACCCCCAGCGCCGACGCCCGGTTCACCCAGGGAACGCTCGACGTGTTCACCCGGCAGGCGGATTTCGTCGTCCACCCGCCACTCGGCAAGTGGATGATCGCGGCAGGCATGTCGCTGTCGGATCCTGCGCAGTCGGAGAGCTGGCGCATCGCCTCGGCGGTGTGCGGCTCGCTGATGGTGTTCATCCTGGTCTTCGTCGCCCGGCGGCTGTTCAACTCGACGCTGCTCGGGGGCGTGGCTGGGTTGCTGCTGGCCGTCGACGGGCACCACCTGGTTCACAGCCGTACCGGACTGCTCGACATCTTCCTGGCATTCTGGATCCTCGTCGCCTTCGCATTCCTGCTGGCCGACAGGTTCTGGATGCGCGCCCGGCTCGCTGACACGCTGGCCCGGCGGATCAGCCGCGATCCGGACAGCCGTTCCCGGCAGTTGTACTGGGGGCCGGTCACGTGGTTCCGGCCGTGGCTGCTGGCGACCGGCATCGCGCTCGGCTGTGCCACCGCGGTCAAGTGGTCCGGGCTGTGGACGATCATCGCGTTCGGTCTGCTGGTCGTGGCGTGGGACATCGGAGCACGCCGGGCGGCCGGAGTGCGCCGCTGGCTGTTCGGCGGCTTCTATCGCGACGCGCCGATCGCGTTCCTCCACCTGGTGCCGGTCGCCTTTGTCACCTACCTGCTGAGCTGGATCGGCTGGTTCCGTTCGACGGACGGCTACAACCGGTACTGGGCCGCCGACAACCCGGACTCGATCTGGACACGGCTGCTGCCCGACTCGTTCGCAAGCCTGGCGCACTACCACCAGCAGATATACGACTTCCATCGTGGGCTTGCCACGCCTCACGACTACATGGCCAATCCCTGGTCGTGGATCGTCATGGGTCGACCGACCTCGTTCTTCTACGAGTCGCCGTCGCTGGGCCAGCTCGGCTGCGAGGTCGACAAGTGCTCGCGCGCGATCACGAGTGTCGGTAACCCCGTCGTCTGGTGGGGCGGGGCGATCGCCATCGTCGTAACGCTCGTGGTGTGGCTGGTGCGCCGCGACTGGCGGGCGGGCGCACTGCTGGTCCCGTTGGCGGCGGGCTGGCTGCCGTGGTTCGCCTTTCAGGAGCGGACCGTCTACACCTTCTACGCCGTGGCGTTCGTGCCGTACGTGGTCCTCGCCCTGACCTACGCCCTCGGCCTGGTCATGGGCAGGCCCGACGCGGACGCGATACGACGATCGTGGGGAGCGTCGGTCGCGGGGATCGTCGTCATCCTCGCGGTGGGATGCCTGGTGTTCTTCTACCCGGTGTGGACCGCCGAGGTGATCCCCTACGGACAGTGGCAGTTGAGGATGTGGTGGCCCAGCTGGATCTGACCCGACCCGGGTCCACGTCGATTGCCCGGCCCATGACCGGGGCCACCACCAGCCCCGCCCCTGCCGGCGGAATCGGCCCGATGCGCGCCCGGCTTCGGCGCCGGCTCGGCGTCGAGCACCCCGAGCCGGCCTGGTGGGCCTGGTGTGTCGCGCTGGTGCTCGGCGGTTTCGCGGCGATGCTGCGGTTCTGGCGACTCGGTGACCCGCCGACGCTGATGTTCGACGAGACGTACTACGTCAAGCAGGCGTACTCGCTGCTGCTGTCCGGCGACGTGGAGTGGCGATGGACCAACGATTCGACGCCTCCCGCCGACGACATCTGGAACGCCGGCACCCTTGACGTGTTCACACGGGAGGGCGATCCGACGATCGTCCACCCGCCGCTGGGCAAGTGGATGATCGCCTTGGGAATGCGGGTGTTCGGCCCCGAGGACCCCGCCAGCTGGCGGATCGCGTCCGCCATCTGCGGCGCCCTGATGGTCGTCATCCTGGTCCTCGTCGCCCGGCGGCTCTTCGACTCGACCCTGCTCGGCGGGATAGCCGGGTTCCTGCTGGCGATCGACGGCAACCACCTGACGAGCAGCAGGATCGGGCTGCTGGACATCTTCCTGGCGTTCTGGGCACTGGTGGCTTTCGCCCTGCTCCTGGGCGACCGCTACTGGCTGCGCGCCCGGCTCGCCGATCGCGTCGCCAAGCTGACGGCCGGCGGCAGCGGGCCGCCGCGCTACGGGCCATGGTTCGTTTTCCGGCCATGGTTGCTGGCGGCCGGCGTGGCCCTAGGAGCGGCGAGCGCCATCAAGTGGTCCGGGCTGTGGTTCATCGTCGCCTTCGGCCTGCTGGTCGTGGCCTGGGACGTCGGCGCACGGCACACCGCGGGGATCAAGCGCTGGTTCACCGCCGGCGTGCTGCGCGACGGGCCGATCGCCTTCCTGCACCTGGTGCCGGTGGCTTTCCTGACCTACGGCGTGACCTGGATCGGCTGGTTCCGCTCCGACGATGGCTTCAACCGGTACTGGGCGCGGGACAACCCCGACTCGATCCTCGCCCGGCTGCTGCCCGACCCGATCGCGAGCCTCGCCCATTGGCACCAGGCGATGTGGCAGTTCCACGTCAACGTCACCGACGACCACATCTACCAGGCGAACCCGTGGTCGTGGCTCGTGCAGGGTCGCCCGACGCTGTTCGCCCATCAGGACGTCAGCCGCGGTCAGGCGGGGTGCAGCGCCGACACCTGCAAGCTCGACGTGCTCAACGTGGGCAACCCGGTGATCTGGTGGGGGGGCGCCATCGCCATCGTCATCGTCGCCCTGGTGTGGCTGCTGCAGCGCGACTGGCGGGCCGGCGCCGTGCTGGTCCCGCTTGCCGCCGGGTGGTTGCCCTGGTTGATGTATCAGGAGCGGACCATTTTCAACTTCTACTCGGTCGCCTTCGTGCCCTACGTGGTGCTGGCGCTGACGTTCGTGCTGGGCATGCTGCTGGGTCCGCCGGGCGCCGACGTCCGCCGACGCACCTGGGGAGCGGCTCTGGTCGGTGCGTTCGTCGTGCTCGCGACCGCGGTGTTCGTGCTGTTCTGGCCGATGTGGGTGTACAGCGCCATGACGATCGAGCGCTGGCAGCTGCTGATCTGGCTGCCCAGCTGGCGGCAGTGACGTCCCACGGAGCGGCCCCCGACTGCGTGATCATGGACGAATTGCGGCTGTCATCGGAGTGTCGCCGACGCTTCTCCATGATCACGGCGGTTGAGCGGCGAGGGTGAGACGGATGGGCCACGAGCACAGCCACTCGACCGGGTCGGGGCCGGCGGCGGGCCGTCACCGGCCGCGGCTGGTCGCCGTGCTCGTCATCACCGTGTCGGTCGCGGTGGCGCAAGTGGTCGGCGGCGTCCTGTCCGGATCGCTCGCGTTGCTCGCCGATGCCGGCCATATGGTCACCGACGCCGCGGGGGTCGCCCTCGCCCTGATCGCAGGATCACTCGCCCAGCGGCCGGCCTCGGCGGCGAGGACGTTCGGCCTGCAACGAGCCGAGATCCTCGCGGCCCTGGCCAATGCCCTGCTGATCGGCGCCATCGCGGTGTGGGTCATCGTCGAAGCGATCCGGCGCTGGGCCGACCCACCCGAGATCAGCAGCAGCCTGATGATCACGGTCGCCCTGGTCGGGGCGATCGCCAACGCCACCAGCCTGCTGTTGCTGCACGACGGCCAGCGCGACAACCTCAACGTGCGGGGGGCCTACCTGGAGGTCCTCGGTGACCTGCTGGGCTCCCTGGCCGTCATCGCAGCGGGCATCGTCATCGCGACCACGGGTTACCTCCGGGCCGACGTCCTCGCCTCGGTGCTGATCGGCCTCATGATCCTGCCGCGGGCGTGGACGCTACTGCGCGCAGTACTCGACGTGCTGTTGGAGGCAACACCCCGGGGCGTGGACCTGGACGAGGTGCGCCGCCACATTCGCGAGGTCGACGGTGTCGTCGACGTTCACGACCTGCACGCCTGGACCATCACCAGCGGCGTGCCCGTGCTGTCGGCCCATGTGGTCGTGGACGAGGACTGCATCACGCTGGGCCGATCGGGTGAGGTGCTGGACCGCCTCGGGCTGTGCCTCGCCGGGCACTTCGACGTCGAGCACTGCACCTTCCAGCTGGAGCCGAGGGGCCACCGCGACCACGAAACCACTCAGCACGTCTGAGCCGGCCGCTGGGAGTTCGAGCACTTGCCACAGCGCCGCACGAGCGCCACTATTCACGACAGCATGACTACTCATCCTGTAATGAATCCTCGATCGATGGATCCGGCGATGCAGCCCTCGGTGGACGAGCGGCTGCTCCGTCTGCTTGCCGACCCACTCCGCGCGCGCTTGGTGAGCCTGCTCGCTCGTGAGCAGCTGTGCACCTGCCATCTGGCGGATGCCACAGGTGCGCTGCCCACCACGGTGTCGAACCATCTCCGGCAGTTGCGCGAGGCCGGGGTCGTCGAACGAGAGGTCGCCGGTCGCTACACCTACTACCGCCTGGTACCCGAGGTGGTCGACGGGCTCGGCGCGCAACTGCGAGATCTGGCCGAGACGGCGCGCGGCGCTACCCGGCGCGAGTGCTGATGGCCGCCGCGCCGGGCTTGCTGCTACGGCGGCTGCTCGCCGAGTTCGTGGGTACCGGCCTGCTGGTGACCGTCGTCGTCGGGTCGGGCGTGGCGGCCCAACGGCTCTCCCCCGACGACCGCGGGCTGCAGCTGCTGCAGAACTCCACGGCGACCGCGCTCGGGTTGACGGTCCTCATCCTCATCGCGGGGCCGGTGTCCGGGGCGCACTTCAATCCGGTCGTGTCCGCGGTCGACTGGTGGACAGGCCGACGCACCGCCGCTGGGCTGGGGGCGGTGGCACTGGCTGGTTACATCGCAGCGCAGACGAGCGGAGCCGTCGCCGGAGCCCTCCTGGCCAACGTCATGTTCGCCGTCCCAGCGGGGATGTCCACCGCGGCTCGTGACGACTGGCGGCTGCTGATCGCTGAGGTCGTCGCGACGGCGGGCCTGATCCTGGTGATCCTCGCCCTGACGAGATCCGGGCGCGCGGCTTGGGTCGCTCCCGCCGTGGGCGGCTACATCGGCTCGGCGTACTGGTTCACCTCCAGCACTTCCTTCGCCAATCCGGCCGTCACCGTCGGCCGGATGTTCAGTGACAGCTTCGCCGGCATCGCCCCGTCCTCCGTGCCGGGATTCATCGCCGCCCAAGCTGTCGGCGGGGTGCTCGCAGCGGCCCTCGCAACCGTTCTCTATCCGACTCGCTATCCGACCGTCATTGGAGAGGCACCATGAGCCGACCGAGCGTGCTGTTCGTCTGTGTCCACAACGCGGGCCGGTCCCAAATGGCAGCCGGCTGGCTGGCCCACCTTGCGGGCGAGGCCGTCGAGGTCCGCTCCGCCGGGTCCGAACCCAAGGACCGAGTCAATCCCGCCGCCGTGGCCGCCATGGCTGAGGTCGGCATCGACATCTCCGACCAGCGACCCAAGATCCTCACCACGGATGCCGTCGAAGCCTCCGACGTCGTCATCCTCATGGGGTGCGGGGATGCCTGCCCAGTCTTCCCCGGTAAGCGCTATCTCGACTGGGAGCTGGACGACCCCGCGGGAAGGACTGTCGAAGCGGTCCGCCCCATCCGCGACGACATCCGCGCCCGCGTCGAACAACTCGTCCGTGAGCTCATCCCCAGGACCGCCAAGAACTCCTGACGAAAAACTGTCAGGTTCGCCCACCTGACACGTCTCCTCTTTCGAACCCGGCACACGCGACCGGGACCAACGAAGGAGGACCCCATGACACATACCATTACCCGCCCCCACCGCATCCTCGTCACACTGGCGGCGGCCGCCGTGGTCGCTGCTACCACCAGCGTGTGGTCGGCCAGTGATGCCGGAGCTGTTCCCGTCGACATCGACCAGTTGGCACCCGCGACGGTCGAGCCCGATTGGCCCCAGCCCGACCCGGACCCGGACCCGGCGCCCAACCCGGGAGCCGCAGGTGTGGACGACTTCGCTCCGTGTCTGCTCGACAACGAGGGTCAGAACACGTGTGACCAGCCCACCGACGAGCCCACCGACGAGCCCACCGACGAGCCCGAGCCCGGCAGCTGCGACAGCACCGTCGACCAACCGACAGTGACTCTCGCCATCCCCAGCGCCGGCGGCTCCGATGTCCTCGTAGCCGTCCCCACGGACGACTGCGAGGACCCCCGCCCCGGCACCCCCAGCTTCACCGGATGACCCACCCGGTCCCGCCCGCCGCACCACCCTGCGGGCGGGACTGTCGTCCCCCGCAGCCCACCCCAGAGTCCTCACCCGTAGCAGCCGTAGCCAGCCATATCTAAAGGAGCACACCATGAGCCCAATCCCTTCCCTCGCCGTCCTCGCCATCGCAGCTCTTGCTCTGACCGGCTGCGGCGATGCCGTCCGATCCATCCCGGAACCCACGGGCCAAATCTCCTTGACGGAGTCCACCACCCCACCGGCGGCCGATGTGGGGACAGCGGCCGATGCCGCATCCTCAACCGCCCACCCCATTGCGACCATCGCGTCCGCCGTGACTGTTCACACGGGGCCCGCCATCGACACCCCTGCCGTGTCGGTGAGTGCCACGACTCCCTACGGCACGTCACGGACGCTGCGGGTCGTCGAGGCGACCACGGATGGCCAGTGGTTACGAGTGGTCGTCCCGGCACGCCCCAACAACACGACCGGATGGGTCGCGGCAGCCGACGTCGACCTCCGCGCCGTCACACACCGGATAGCCGTCGACCTCAGCGACCGGACACTCGTGCTCACCGACGGGGCCGAGGAGGTCATCCGGACGACGGTTGCCGTCGGCACGGCCGAGAACCCGACTCCGACCGGTCAGTTCTTCGTCACCGACAAGATCGCCACAAACCCCGACGGCGCCTACGGGCCCTTCGCCTTCGGCGTCGCCGCCTGGTCGGACACCCTGTCAGAGTTCGGCGACGGCGACGGGCAGATCGCCATTCATGGCACTGACCAACCGGCCGTCCTCGGCACTGCCGCGTCCCACGGTTGCATCCGGGTGCCCAACGATGTCGCAGACCGACTGGCCGCATTGCTGCCGCTCGGCGTACCCGTCGACATTCAGGCCTGAGGAGCGGGCGGAAGTGGGAGGATCCCCGGGTGTCCGAGTCGCCGGATTCCGAACTCGCTCTTGCCGCGGCCGCAGGCCAACGCGAGGCATTCGCCGCGATCTACGACCGATACGCCGACCGGATCTATGGACTGTGCCTGCGGCAGCTGCGCAACCCCGACGCCGCGGCCGACGTCACCCAGGAGACGTTCCTCATCGCCGCCCAGCGCCTGGCGGGCCTCGCCGACCCGTCACGGCTGCGGTCGTGGCTGTTCGCCGTGGCCCGCAACCAGCTGATCGACCACGTCCGGCGCAACCGCCGGTACGTCTCTGACGAGGGCGTCGAGATGGCGACCGAGGACACCACCGCGTCCACCGTCCTATCCCGGGTGCGTTCAGCCGAGCTGGCCGACCTGATGATCGGGGCGCAGGCCGGGCTCGACGACCGCGACCGGCTCGTCCTTGACCTTGCCTATCGGGAGGAGTTGGCCGGCATCGAACTCGCCGACGCCCTCGGTGTTCGCCCCGACCACGTCCACCAGCTCCTCAGCCGGGCACGCAGACGCCTGGAGATCTCGTTGGGCGCCCTGCTGGTGGCCAGACAGGGCCGCGAGGACTGCGAGCAGCTGGCCGACCTGCTCCAGGGATGGGACGGTCGGTTCTCGACCCTGTGGCGCAAGCGGGTAGCGCGTCATGTCGAGGACTGCGCGGTCTGCACCCGGCTGCGCGGGGTCGTCCTGTCGCCGGCATCGCTGGCGATGGCGATGCCCTTGGCTGCTGCCCCGCCGGAGCTGCGAGACCAGGCGCTGGCCGGATTCGACGAGTGGATCGAAGCGGGTCATGCCGAAGGGGTGGCTTCGACCGGCGCTTGGCGCCCCGACGGCTTCCCAGGTCGGGTCCGGTCTCGACGACTTCTCGTGGGGTCCATTTTCGCCGGCGTGGTCATGCTGGTGGTCGGGGGCTCCGTCCTCGCCATGACGACGCTCATCGGGACGACCGGCGGGCCCACCGCCGCGGTCGGGCCGGCCTCGCCGGACACGGCCGGCCTCCGGCAGGTCACGCCGACCCCTCTGATGAGTCGCACGTCGGCGTCGCTGCCGTCGTCCAGTGCAGCCTCGCAATCGCCAACACTCACGTCGACGACCAGCACCAGTTCCACCAGCACCACCCCGACGACCACCGACTCGACGTCTGAATCAACGCCCGGGGCCCCCGCGGGGGGCTCCCTGGTCGCCAGCCCCGCCGCCGTGACGATCACGCCGGCAGTGGGTTCGAGGGCGACATTCCAGTTGTCGCACACCGGGTCGGCCTCGATGGACTTCATCGTGGCCGCTTCCGTCGGGCTGTCGGCGACGCCGACGAGCGGGACGCTCGGCCCCGGCGCGTCGGTGCCGATCGTCCTGACGCGGGTGGGCACCCCGACTCGGCCCACGAGCGGGGTGGTGACCGTGAGCAGCGCCACCGCCGAGGCGGTCGAGGTGACCGTGCAGGTCGTCGCTCCCCCCGCATCGCTCACCGCATCGGAACTGTCCAACCCGTTAGGTGTGCCGCGGCCGACGTCCGCGACCTTCCGGCTCAGCAATACGGGCGGCGCAGCTGCCGACTGGGCCGCGAGGGCATCGCAGCCCTGGTTGGGGGTCACACCTGACGTCGGAACACTGGAACCTGAGCAGACCACGACCATCACGGTCTCGATCACCGGGCCGCCCGCTGACAGATCACAGTTGACGCCGGCCCAATTCGTGACAATCGGGTCCAGCGCCCTCGCACCAGTGATCGTTCAGGTTCCGATACTGGCGCCCAGCTGACAGCGCCGCGCGGACCGCCTCCGACAGCGGGGCTCGCAAGCCTGGCGAGCATCAGGAAGGCCAGCGGACACTCCAGATGACGACGTACGTCGCGGTCCACGAACGCGCCGACGACAGCGCCTGGGGGCACACCTGCCCGACCTCCCTGGCGTGGCCGAGCGTGCGCTGCCGCTTCGCTCGTCGGCCTGACCACCGAAGTCGTGAAGTTCCTCGTCGATGGGTGCCTCTCGCCGAGGCTCGCGCAGCTCCTTCGCGACAGCGCCCACGACGCTGTCCATGTCATCGAGTGTGGCCTGGCCGGCGCCCCCCGACGAGGACGTCCTGGCTCGAGCGGTCCTGGACAATCGGGTACTGATCTCTGCCGACACCGACTTCGGCGAGATCCTCACACGAACCAGGCAACCCGCGCCCAGCATGATGCTCTTTCGTCGCCGCGACCGCTCATGCAGCGCGCTGATCGGCGCCCTTGTCATGAACCTGGACTCGGTCGAAGGCGACCTCGCGATATCGCGATATCGCCAAGGGAACACTCCGGGGCATCCTCCGCGACATCGGTCTATCGATCGACGAGCTGGGGCCGTAGGGGGACATTCGGGTCCAGCGACGCGGAACGAGATCTCGAAGTGCGTGGAACAAAGGGACCCGAACCCCTAACCCCTGCTCGCCAAGTCGCGGCGAGAGGGGTCGGTGCGGACATCACCGCTGCTCGGCAGCCGTCGTGATGTGCGCGTCGACCCCCCGTGCGCCGTCGGCCCGTCAGGCATCCAGAGTGAATGAGGGGTGCGCAGCGCGGTCGTCACCACCACCGGCGACCTGCGCGGTCCCGGTGAGGAAGCGGCCTTCCGTGAGCTGACCGTCGACCACAGCAGCACCGTGGCCAGTGTCGAGCAACAGCGAGACCGCCACGACGAGGTCGAAGGCGTTCAGCCGGGACGGTGCCTGCTTGGAACTGCCCGGGGCAGGACCACCAGGCTGACGAAGGCCACCGGCCCCACCACCAGTAACCGGACGGAGTCGGGTCAGGTCGGGTCACCACCCCGGATGCCGCGGCCCACCGGCCGGGAGGGCCGGCAGACCCCGAGGCGCTGCGGCCGGTGGCCGCGTCACGTGCCGTGCCCGGCCGTTGTCGTCCCGGGCGTGGCGCCCGCGTCCTCGCGTGCCGCGCGACGGGCCTCTGCCCGGGCGAAGGCGTGCGCGATGGGGACGTCGGTCGAGGAATGCGCCAGGATCGAGGCGAAGATGACCAGCGCGATAAGGTGGAATAGCTCATCGGACCGGGACAGGCTGGCCTCGAGCACGATCAGCCCGTAGACCACCGAGGCGAAGCCCTTGGGCCCGAACCACGCCGCGACGGCCTGCTCGGCAGCGGGCAGGTGGCTGCCCAGCAGCGCCAGCACGATTGCCAGCGGGCGAGCGAGCAGCAGCGCGAGCACAGCGAACACGTAGCCGCTGACCGGGATCTCGGCCAGGAATCCCAAGGAGATCAGCGCGCCGAAGACGAGGATCGCAGCGAGCTTGAGCAGCTCGGTGACGAGCTCGCCGAACTCGCTGAAACTGTGCTCGACCTCCGGCGCCAGCGTCGCGATGGTGATCCCGGCGGTGAACGCGGAAAGAAAGAGGTTGGCGTGCGTCAGCTGGGCCAGCCCGAGCACCATCAGCCCGATCGACAGCCCGCCGAGCGAGGCGTAGAGCCGGGTGGCGGAGGTGTACCGGCTGCGGATCAGCAGCACCGCCAGGCTCGGCACGCCGACCCCGAGCAGCACACCCAGGCCGAGCTCGCCGGCCAGCTCCAACCCCGACACGCCCTCGCCTTCGAGGACGGCGAGCAGCACGAGCACGACCGGCAGGGCCAGCCCGTCGTTCAGGCCGCTCTCCACGTTGAGCAGTGACCGCAGGCGTCCTGGTACCTCCTCGCGACCGACGATCGCGGAGGCGAACACCGGGTCCGTGGGCGCCAGCACCGCGCCGATGAGCATCGACTCGGTCCAGGGCAGCCCGGCAACCCAGTGCGCGAGCACCGCGGTGATGCCGAACGTCAAGGGCATCCCAAGGATGAGGGCCCGCCCGGGCAGTCGCCACGCCGAGCGCAGGTCCTGCAGGCCCACCCGCATCCCGTCGGTGTAGAGCACGCTGAACAGCGCGAGCTCGGCGAGGCTCACGACTATCTCGTCGTTGGGCTGTAGGTCCAGCACCCCGGTAGCGCCCTCACCGAGCAGCAGCCCCGCGAGCAGGAACAACACCGCAGTCGACAGGATCGTGCGGTGTGCCAGCCCGGACAGCAGCACGCCGGCGAACAGCAGCACGGCGAACGCCAGCAGCAGCTCCATGCCTTAGTCCTATCAGGCGGCGCACCGCAAGGCAGAGGGCCAGCCGCCCTCGATGGCGCCCTCGTCCATGACGGCTCGATCACCGTGCTTGCCCTAAGACACCACCTGCCGGACGTCGTCCACACTGACGGCGCCACGATGCGTGCGGCTGGGCCAACTCCTCCCTCCGCGCTGACCGCCTTGTGTCGTCCACGGGGCGGCCCACGTGTCACGGTGATCCTGCGCCGTACCCAATGACCGCAAGAGCACCCGCTCGGGCTGACGCCGGTCCAACTCGTCCCGGACGAAGTCACTCACGTCGACGTCGTTGACGACCAGGCGGTCGAAGTCCCCGCTGATCACCCCATCCCCGATGATGCAGTCGATGATCCGCAACCCGGTGAGGTCACAGTCCCGGAACCTCACCCCGCTCAGATCTGCATGGGTGAACCGTGTCGTTGCTCGTTCCTCGAGGTCAGGTCACCCTGGCGTGATCGTGGTAGCCGAATCGCTTCCGCGGGATCCGTTGACGGCTCTGCGGGTCCTGACCGAGAGCGAACACGAACTCGACCGAATTCGCCGCACGCAGGTCATTGCCGCACGAGCCGCCGGGGCGTCCTGGCAGCAGATCGGCGACGCGCTCGGTGTCAGTCGTCAATCAGCATGGGAAAGTTTCACCGCGGAGACACGAGCAGCGCTGGCCTCCAACGTGGACCCGAACGACGACTACCTCATTGCGTTGGCGAGAGCGAACGACGCCGAGGTCATCATCTCGGGCGACAAAGACCTGCTGGACTGGGAGCTACAACAGCCGCCAGTGGTGACGCCCGCCCAGTTCGAGCAAGGTGTCAGCGCCACGTAACGTCGCTCGGTGATCCCGGTCACGACGCGAACGACCCACCCGGGAACGGACCCACCTGAGTGCCCCCAATCGCTCGCCCCTGGACGAACCGAGGCGTCCTCGAACGCCGGTTGAGGGGCTCCAATCGCGACGACCCTCGAATTCGCTGCAACCCGGGCCTCTTCGCGGCTGGCGCGATATCGAGTGTGGGTCCATCCGGGCCAGAGGTTTGTGAGGAACTTGGATGGCGTGATTAAGTATCAGCTCGCTGTGTTCGATCCAAGGTCGTGGACGAGTCGGTCCAGTAGGTGAGCGAGGCGGGCTTGATCGGCTGATGTCCAGGACTTGGTGGCCTCTTGGATAAGTTCACCGCGGCGTTCCTGAATGCGGCCGAGCAAGTTGTTGCCATCGACCGTGAGTTGTAGACCACTGAGCCGGCCGTCGTGTTGGACCGAGATTCGGGTTACCAATCCGAACTCGACGGCAGATCTGACCCGTCGACTCGCCTGCGAGGGATCGAGGGTCAGTTCCCGGGCGATGTCACCGACGGTTGTCAACTCAGTTCGATCTTGCACGACGTCTGCGACTTCGCTCGCGTAGATCTGTTCGATCGGAGTGGTGCCCGCGAGTGCGCTGCGTTGCTGGCGTCGGCGAAGACTGGCGAGGGAACGCGCGATCGAGTTGGCTGAGTCGATTCCGACGGTCACGTGCTCTCGATCCAGCCAAGGTTGCGGCACATCAGACTCAGCGTCGAGACGGTGGTGTCGTAGTCCGTTTGCGTCAACCCGTCGCTGATTCTCGCTCGCGCCTCGTTGATCTCCTCTCGAGCCGATCTCAGTCGAGCCTGGCCCGACTTCGAGAGGCTGAGGGAGCCATTGGCTGACTGCAGCCATCCGGTGTCGATGAGGTCGTGCAGAACTGCGCTGGTGTCCTCCGGTACGGCGAGGAACGGAGCGAGTTCGACCGCGATCTCGTCACTGGTGCGCTGCAGTGGTTCAACAACGTTCAAGATCTGCCACTGTCGGCGACTGATGCCGAGATGTTGCAGGCTGACTCCGAGGTCGGTTTCAATGAGGCTGTCGAGGAGCTTGATCCAGTAGCCGATGGGTCGTTGCTTACGCATGCATCGAGCATATACATGCGTGACACATAGGTCTATCTCGTCTCCACCCCTGCCGACGGCTGCAATCATCCGGCCACAGATCCTGCAGCTGTCCGGTTAGTAGTCCTGCGATCATCCGTCTAGCAGTGAACGTCCTGCAGGGGCCCGACCCGGTGCTGGACTGGGTGCGCGGAACCGGACTACGCCCCGTGCTCGCCGCGCTGCCCGAGGACAGGGCCGCCGATTTCGAGGCCGAGTACGCGCGATTGCTCCGCAATGCCTACCCGGCCGGCCCATACGGCACTGTCTCCGGTTCCGGCGGGTTTTCGTCGTCTCCCGCAAACCGTGACAACCGGCAGGCCCCACCCGTGTCGCCCGTGTCGCGGCATCATTCGTAGTTGAGCCCCTGGCGAGCCGCCTTGCGAACAGCATCGGTGCGGGAGGTGAGGAGTTCAACCGTCCCGAGGACACACCGTAGGTGTACTTCGGAGGTGGGCAGGTCAGGAGCCGCACTTCTGGGGGGAGAAAGGGCTCCTGACCTGGGTGGAGCTGAGGGGATTCGAACCCCTGACCCCCTCGTTGCGAACGAGGTGCGCTACCAGCTGCGCTACAGCCCCCCCGCGACCGCATCAACGGTGGCGAGAACTGCAAGAGGGTAGCACCGCTTCCCGGCGACTACCGGGGCCCGAGCCTCGGCGATGATCAGCCGGCGGCGGCCCGGCGACGCTCCGCCGGGAAGAGTGGCGCGGCCTCGGGTTCGTCGAGCGGCTGCGGCGCCGGGCGCGGGGCCGGAGCGGTCTCGACCCATGGCAGGACCGGGGCGTGCGCCACCCGGGGCGCCATCGTGTACATCGGGCGGGGGATGGTCACTGGCGTCCAGGTGCCGTCGGACGGCCGTCCGGACTCGCGTGGCGCCACCGGTTCGGCCCCCGCCCCACGGTCGAAGAGCGGCACGGCCCTACTGGTGGGGTACAGCGACGGCGCCGGCTGCAGCGTGGTGGCCGAACGGACCCGGGCACGGGCGGCGGCCAGGACCTGGCGATCATGCGCCGCGCCCAGAACTCCTGAGACGCCAGCGGTCGTCACCCAGATTCCGGCAGCAAGGATCGACCACCACGGCGCCGCTGCCAGCACCGTCGCCGTGGTCGACCCGACGATCGCCAAGAGGCCAAGCAGCAGTCCCAGTGAACGGCCGGCGCGGCGGCGCCGCATCGCCCGGCGCTGGGCGGCGAGGTCACGCTTCGCCGATGCGAGGGCACCGATCTTGGCCGACGTCGTCATCGTCGGACGCCCGGCCGACAGCAGCACCCGCGGCTGACTTCGGTCTGATCCGCGAAGCTGCTCGGCTTCCAGCCTCGCCTCTCGGGCCGCCGCAGCGTTGGCCCGGTCGCGCGCCCAGACCGGGACAAGATAGACAGCCCACAGCACCACGATCGCGAGGAAGATCAGGCCGCCGGGGGTCACCGTCAGACGGTAGGCCGACACCCCCGTCCGGCGGCGGAGGCACGAGGGTGTGTCGCCGATCGGGCACGTCAACCGGGGCGTTGACCGCCCGATATGCCCACTCGGGCGATCATGCCGCTCGGGCCGACCTCCTCGGCCGTGATGGCGAAGGACACGTGGTCCCGCCAGCGGCCGTCGATGTGGATGAAGTCGCGGCGGATCCCCTCCTCGCGCAGTCCCAGCTTTCGGGCGACGGCCAGGGACGCGGTGTTCTCGGGCCTGATGTTGACCTCCAGCCGGTGCAGCCCCAGTACCCCGAAACAGTGGTCCATCACGAGCGCGACGGCGGTCGGGATGATGCCCCGCCCGGCGACCTCCTGATCGACCCAGTACCCGATGGACCCGGTACGGGCGGACCCCCACACGATGTTGGAGACCGTCACCTGCCCCCGCAGCCGTCCGTCGACCTCGACGACCAGGGGCAACATCCGCCCGGCGCGGGCCTCACGCCGGAACCCGCGCACCACCGCGCCGAAGGACGGCGAGTTGCCCTCCTCAGGATTCGTCGCCTCCCAGGGGCCCAGCCAGCCCCGGTTGCGCGTCTGTACCTCGGCCCAGTCGCCGACGTCGGTGACCCGCACCGGCCGCAGTCGCAGCGGCGGATGATCAAGCACGACCGGCCACCCCCGCCTGCTGCTCACCTGTGGTGATCCCTCTGATCTCCGCGCTGCCAGTCCCCACTGCGCCCACCGCGCTTCTCGACCACTCGAACATCGGTGATCTCCGCGTCGCGGTCCAGCGCCTTGATCATGTCGATGACCGCGAGGCCCGCGACGGCCACCGCGGTCAGCGCCTCCATTTCCACTCCGGTCCGGTCGGCGGTACGCACCTCGGCCCGGATCGACACGCCGGCGTCGATCACCTCGACCCGCACGTCAACGGCGTGCAGCGCCACCGGGTGCGCCAGCGGGATGAGGTCCGGCGCCCGCTTCGCACCGGCGATTCCGGCGATCCGGGCTACCGCCAGCGCGTCCCCCTTGGGCACCGCGCCGTCCCGCAGCGCCGCCACCGCCTCGGCCGAGCATCGCACCAGGCCGGTCGCGACGGCGGTCCGCGCCGTGATCTCCTTGGCGGAGACGTCGACCATCCGGGCGGCCCCCCGGTCGTCGAGGTGCGGGAAGGCAGCCGGGGTGTGAGTCACCGGCGCATTCTCTCCAGCACGAGACATTCCAGCACATCGCCCCCGGAGACCTCGGTCACATCCTCGGGCACCTCGGCGAGTGCGTTGGCGTGCGCGAGCTGCGCCGCCAGGTGTGAGCCCTGCCCGCTGGCGGGTTCGGCTACGTATGGCGTGGCCGCACCGGCGATGGCCGTCGCGTCACGCATCAGCAACACCCGGGCGTACTGCCGCCGCCCGGCCGGCGAGGACCAGCCCCGCAGCATCCGCGCCGGCACCCGACGGCGGTGCAACCGGCTCTCCCCGAGCATCGCACGAAGCGCGGGGCGCACGAAGATCTCGAACGAGACCAGCGCGCTGACGGGGTTACCGGGCAGGCAGAAGACGGGCACCCGCTCCTCGCCGAGCGTCCCCAGCCCCTGCGGACCACCCGGCTGCACCGCCACGTTGCGGAACGTCACGTCGCCGATCTCGCCGAGCACAGCCTTGACGATGTCCGCCGCACCCATGCTGACCCCGCCGGAAGTAATGATGACGTCAGCCCGGCCGACCTGGTCCTCGACCGCAGCGCGCACCGCGCGGGGCTCGTCGTCGATGATGCCGACCCGTTCGGCTCGCGCGCCCAGTTCCTGCGCGGCCGCGACGAGGCCGATGCCGTTGGAGTCGTACAGCTGGCCACGCTGCAGCGGCTGACCCGGCTCGACGACCTCACTGCCGGTGGACAGCACGACCACCCTGGGCCGGGGGTGGACCTGCACCCGCGTGCGTCCCACTGCCGCCAGCAGCGCCAGCTGCCGCGGGTTGAGCCGAGTGCCCGCCCGCAGCACCGTGTCGCCGGTCTCGACGTCGTCTCCGGCACGCCGGACGTGCCGGCCCGCAGCAACCGCAGCCCGGATCTCGACCTCGGCCAGGCCGCCGTCGGTGTTCTCCACCGGCACCACCGAGTCGGCACCGTCGGGCACCACCGCACCGGTCATGATCCGCATGGCGGTGCCGGGCGCCAGCCGGGCGCTGCCGGCCGCGCCGGCGAAGACGTCACCGGTGACCGGCAACCGGACCGGCGACCCCGGCGCGGCACCGGTGACGTCCTGAGCGCGCACCGCGTACCCGTCCATCCCCGAGTTATCGAACCCGGGCAGCGGGGCCTGCGCCACGACATCGGCGGTCAGGACGCATCCGAGCGCCTCCAGCAGCGGCACCTCGATGGCCGACAGCGGCGCGACAAGCGCGAGGCAGTCGGCGATATGGTCCTCGATGCTGACCCGACCGGCCTCGGCGGGCGAGAGGTTGCCCCGGGCATGCGGCACGGCCTAGGCCACCGGCAGTTCGGCGACGAAGTCGCGCAGGAACTGGTTGAAGTCCGGGCCGAGGTCCTCGCGCTCACTCGCCAGTCGCACCACGGTCTTGAGGTAGTCCAGCCGGTCCCCCGTGTCGTAGCGCCGGCCACGGAAAATCACGCCGTGCACCCCGGAGCCCGGACCGGTGCCCACGGCGAGGGTCTGCAGGGCGTCGGTCAACTGCACCTCGCCGCCGCGGCCCAGCGGGGTCTCACGCAGCACGCCGAACACGCTGGGATCCAACAGGTAGCGGCCGATGATGGCCAGGTTGCTCGGTGCCTTGTCCACCGACGGCTTCTCGACCAGGCCGGTCACCTTGACCACGTCGGGAGTCCCGGTGGCCTCGACGCTGGCGCACCCGTACAGGTGGATCTGGTCATGTGGCACCTCGAGCAGCAGCACGACCGACCCGCCGTGTTCGGCCTGCACGTCGACCATCCGGGGCAGGATCCGGTCCCGTGGATCGATGAGGTCGTCCCCGAGCAGCACGGCGAAAACCTCGTCGCCGACGTGCCGGGCGCCGCAGAGCACGGCATGACCCAGCCCGCGGGCATCGCCCTGCCGGACGAAGTGGATGTCGGCCAGGTCCGTCGAGCGCTGTACCAGCGCGAGCCGCTCGGAGTCCCCCTTGGCCTGCAGGATGGCCTCGAGCTCGGCGGCGCGGTCGAAGTGGTCGGCGAGCGCCCGCTTGCCCCGACCGGTGATCATGAGAATGTCCGTCATCCCCGCGGCGACGGCCTCCTCCACGACGTACTCGATCGCAGGTGTGTCGACGACGGGCAGCATCTCCTTGGGAGTGGCCTTCGTGGCAGGCAGGAATCGGGTGCCGAGGCCGGCAGCGGGAATGATGACCTTGGTGACCGGCGTGCTCATGCCGTCACCCTAGTGAGCCCGCACCGGGCGCACCCGCGACCGGGCGCAGTCGGTCACGTCGCCCCCCTGCTGCCCTTGGGGCCCTTGGCGGCCTTCGTACTCCTTGCTCCCTTGTCTTGTCGCGATGGCGCTGAGACGACACGATTGCGGCCGGCTCGCTTCGCCTCGTACAGCGCCAGGTCCGCCACCCGCATCACCTCGGGACCGGAGCGGCCGTGAACGGGGTGCGCCGCGATGCCGACCGAGATCGTGAGGTTGATGTCCGGTGCGCCGGCACTGCTGAACGGCTCGCCCGCGATGACGGTGAGCAGCCGGTTGGCGAGCACGGCCGCGCCGTCACCGTCGGTCTCGGGCAACACGAGGCAGAACTCCTCGCCGCCGTAGCGGGCAACGGTGTCCACCTCGCGCACGCAGCCGGCGAGCCGGCGTGCCACCTCGACGAGCACCTCATCGCCGCGGGCATGACCATGGGTGTCGTTGATCTCCTTGAAGTGGTCGAGGTCGACCATCAGCACCGCCAGCTTGTGGCCGAACCGGATCGCCCGCTCCACCTCCCGGGTCAGCGTGGCGGTCAGGTGTCGCACATTGCCGACGCCGGTCAGCGGGTCGGTGACCGACAGCTTGGCGGTCTCCTGCAGCCGGCCGACATTGACCAATGCGGTGGTCACGTTGACAGACAACCTGGCCAGCGAGACCAGCGCCGCGGTCTCCGGGCTGCCCTGCCCGGGCCGGCGGGTCACCCCGATGTGGCCGATAGTGGCCCCCAGGTGACGCATCGGGAGCAGCGCGGCCCAGCCCTCCTCGGCCTCGCCTGCGTCACCCGGCGCCATGTCGCGCAACTGCCGGATACCGGCGGTGGCCGCCGTCAGGTCCTCGGCATCGGTCAGGTCGATCTCCTGCGCCGGACCGTCGAGCAGCACCGGCGGCCGGCCGCCGACCCGGGGAGCCAGTAGCGTGACGGTCACCCCTGTGGGTGCCACTTCCGAGGCGGTTGCCGGGTCGACCTGGCTCACTGCCGCCACGCAGCCGTCGACGGTCAGCAGCGCCGCCTCGCCGACCGCCCGCAGGAATGCCACGCGGTCCGGCGTGCTGTCCAGGGCGAGCCCGAAGCGCTCGAAGGACGCCACCAGAGCCTCCCGGGCGCGCAGCACGTCGGCCTCCGAGGACTCCAGACCGCGGCGCAGGTCAAGCAACGTGGTGCGCACTACCGCGAGCTCGTCCGGCTGCTCACGTTCCAGCTGCCGAGCCGAGCGTCGCAACTCGGTCAGTTCCGCTGCAGGCAGCCCCGCCTCGGTCACCGGGTCACTGGGATCGTTGATCCGGCGGGCGAGCCGGGTCAA
>Ga0163144_10001361_pt1 | contig 57711 bp, 48 predicted proteins | sample OliLak19BULKMAT1_FD_123175 | JGI IMG/M metagenome (GOLD analysis project Ga0163144, IMG submission 123175) | Freshwater microbial mat bacterial communities from Lake Vanda, McMurdo Dry Valleys, Antarctica - Oligotrophic Lake LV.19.BULKMAT1 | ecosystem: Environmental > Aquatic > Freshwater >...
ACAAATGGCGGGCAGGGAGGCCCACCCAGTAGCCACTAGTCGACAAATGGCGGTGAAGGGGAGGTTCAGTGGGCGGCGTCGAACCAGGAGTGGCCGACGCCGACGGACACGTCAAGGGGGACGGTCAGCTGGGCAGCGCCGGCCATCTGCTCGCGGACGAGCGACTCGACGGCCTCCCGCTCGCCGGTCGCGACCTCCAGCACCAGCTCGTCGTGCACCTGGAGCAGCATCCGGCTGCCCAGCCCGCCATCGCGCAGCCGGGCGTCGACGCCGAGCATGGCGACCTTGATCAGGTCCGCCGCCGATCCCTGGATGGGTGCGTTCAGCGCCATCCGTTCCGCGATCTCGCGGCGCTGCCGGTTGTCCGACGTCAGGTCCGGCAGGTACCGCCGCCGGCCCAGGATGGTGGCGGTCCACCCGGTGCGGCGGGCCTCATCGACCACTGTCCGCAGGTAGTCGCGGACCCCGCCGAAGCGCTCGAAGTACTCCCCCATCAGCCCCCGCGCCTCCTCGACGTCGACGGTCAGCTGCCGTGACAGCCCGAAGGCCGACAACCCGTAGGCCAGCCCATAGGACATCGCCTTGACCTTGGCCCGCATCGGGGCAGTGACGTCCGCCGGCTCCACGCTGAAGACCCGCGAGCCGACGAAGCGGTGCAGGTCCTCGCCGCTACGGAACGCCTCGATCAGACCTTCGTCACCCGACAGATGAGCCATGATCCGCATCTCGATCTGCGAATAATCCGAGCTCATCAGGCACTCGTAGCCCTCTCCGACGACGAAGCCGGACCGGATCCGGCGGCCCTCCTCGGTTCGGATCGGGATGTTCTGCAGGTTGGGATCGACGCTGGACAGCCGGCCGGTCGCCGCGATGGTCTGCTGGAAGGTGGTGTGGATCCGGCCGTCGGGGGCCACCGAACCGAGCAGGCCCTCCACCGTCTGCCGCAACCGGCTTGCATCGCGATGGGCCAGCAGATGCAGCAAGAAGGGGTGCTCGGTGCGGGTGTACAGATCCTGCAGCGATTCGGCGTCGGTGGTGTACCCGGTCTTGATCTTCTTGGTCTTGGGCAGGCCCAGTTGGTCGAAGAGCACGACCTGCAGCTGCTTGGGCGAGCCCAGATTGATCTCGCCCTCGATCACCTCATAGGCGTGCTTCGCGGCCTGCGACACCAGCATCCCGTAGTGCGATTCGAGATCGGCGAGGTGATCACCGTCGACGGCGATCCCCGTGCGTTCCATCCGCAGCAGCACCCCGACCAGGGGCAGCTCCACGTCGCGGAGCAGGTCGGTCGCCTCCCGCTCGGCCAGCTCGGCCGCCAGTACAGGGTCCAGCGCCAGCACCCCCGCGGCCCGCACCATCGCCGCCGAGGCGACCGCGGCGGCGTCGTCCGCTTCCGTCCCCAGGCCGAGGTCCAGCTCGTCGGTGGTAGCGGCCGCCACCGGCTCGGTGGCCGGCGCATCCAGCCGCAGCGCCCGCCCGAGGTGGCGCACGGCGAGGTCCGCCAGGTCGTAGGACCGCTGGTCGGGCCGGGACAGATACGCCGAAAGCGCGGTGTCGGCGTCCAGCCCGGTGACCTTGACGCCGGCCACGTCCAGCGCGTGCAGTTGCGGCTTCGCGTCGTGCAGCACCACCCGAGTGCCCGGGTCGGCCAGCCACGCAGTGACGACCGGAGTCGTCTCCTCGTCCAGTGGGAGGTACACCGAGGCGTCGTCGCCCGCGGCGACGGCTACCCCGGCGGCCCGGGCCGCGAAGCCGGCGCCGAGGGTGTGCACCGCCAGCGCCACCCGTGTCCCACGCGCGTGCGCGTCCAGCCACGCTGCTGCCTCGGCACCGCTCAGTGGGCCGCCGTGGACGTCGAAACCCTCGCTCGCCTCCGGCTCCGGCGCGCTCAGCGTGGCGAACAGCCGGTCACGCAGCACCCGGAACTCCAGGCCGTCGAACACCCGGTGCACCGCGTCGCGGTCCCATCCCCTCCAGTGCAGGTCATCGATGGCCAGCGGCAGGTCCAAGTCGTCCACGAGGCGATTGAGCTGCCGGTTGCGCAGCACGTCCGAGAGGTGATCGCGCAGGCTCCCGCCCGCCTTGCCGGTGATCCGGTCCGCGGCGCCGACCACGCCGTCCAGGCCGTCGTAGGCCAGCAGCCACTTCGCGGCCGTCTTGGGCCCGACACCCGGCACCCCGGGAAGGTTGTCGCTGCTCTCCCCCACCAGCGCCGCCAGGTCGCTGTAGAGCTCCGGCCCGATGCCGTACTTGGCGAGCACCCCGTCGGGTGTCATCCGGGTCATCTCCGAGACCCCGCGAACCGGGTAGAGCACGGTGACGTCCGGGCCGATCAGCTGAAACGAGTCGCGGTCCCCAGAACAGATGACGACGTCCATGGGCGCGCCGGCGTCCTCGATCGCCCGGGCGCGCCGGACCAATGTGGCGATGATGTCGTCCGCCTCGTACCCCTCCAGGCTGAGGGTCGACACGGCGAGGGCGTCGAGGACCTCACGGATCAGCGGCACCTGCCCGCCGAACTCCGCCGGTGCAGCCGAACGGGTCGCTTTGTACTCCTTGTAGACGGCGGTGCGGAACGTCGTGCGGGAGACGTCGAACGCCACCGCGACGTGCGTCGGTTTCTCGTCCCGCAGCACGTTGATGAGCATCGCGGTGAAGCCGTACACCGCATTCGTCACCTGCCCCGTCGACGTCGAGAAGTTCTCGACGGGCAGGGCGTAGAACGCCCGGTACGCCATCGAATGACCGTCCACCAGGAGCAACCTCGGCACGACCGCCACCCTACGGCGCGCTGCCTACACTGCGCGGGTGAGCGACGAGGTGGGCACGGGGTCATTGCAGACGACGGCGGGGCTGCTGCCCGACGGGTCATCGACCGCCGGCACCCTCATCGAGCGGATGGGTATCCGAATCACCGAAGCCGCACCGGACCGCATCGTCGCCACGATGCCGGTGGCCGGCAACACCCAGCCCTATGGGCTGCTGCACGGCGGGGCCAGCGCCGTGCTCGCCGAAACGCTGGGTTCTTATGCGGCCGCCCTGCACGCCGGCGTGGACCGCATAGCGGTGGGAATCGAGCTGAACGCGACGCACCATCGAGCGGTGCGTCAGGGCCTGGTTACGGGTACCGCCACCGCGCTGCACCTCGGTGGCACCGTGGCGACCTATGCCATCGAGATCCGTGACGAGTCCGACCGGCGGGTGTGCAGCGCTCGGCTGACCTGTCTGATCAGGGCTGTCCCTCCCGCATGACGTTCCGTGCGCGAGTCAACACCTGGTGTTGCGCGTCACACTGATGCCTCTGCAGGGTGACACGACAGGACTATGCTGCGCCGCCAATGCCACATCGGTCAGGACCGACCTCCTGATCCCGCTCGATCCAGACGAGGAGGCCGCGTGCCCCGAACCCTTCGGGCCCTGCTGTTGGCGGTGGCCCTGGCGGCCACGCTGCTGCCCACCTCCGTAGCAGTCGGGGCGGTCACACAAGCCACCCCCGCCCCCTCGGCCGAGGAGTCCACCAGCGGTGGGGAGGTCCTCAACGTCAGGCTGCGCGGCGAGGACCGGGCACCTGTCGAGGGCGTCACGGTCATCGTGACCTCGGAAGGCGAGGAGATCGGCCGAACCGAGAGCGACGCCGAGGGGGTCGCCAGCTTCGACGTGCCGGCACCAGGCCCCTACACCGTCGAGGTCGACGTCACCACGCTGCCGCCGGAACTCGAAGGCCAGTCGCTGGCCCAGAACCCACGGGATACCCAGGTCGATCCAGGAACGCCCCGCAACCTCAACCTGCTGTTCTCCTCTGATCCGGGCGGTGAGCGCCGGACCTCCAGCGGCTGGTCGACCATCCCTCAGCTCTTCGTCTCCGGGTTGCGGTTCGGCCTGTTGATCGCCCTTGCGGCCCTCGGACTGTCGATGATCTTCGGCACCACCGGGCTGACCAACTTCGCGCACGGCGAGTTCGTGACCGTCGGCGCGGTGCTCACGTATGTGTTCAACAACCTCCTGGAATTGCCGTTCATCGTCGCAGGATTGCTGGCGATCGCGCTGACGGCAGCCTTCGGATGGGCCAACGACGCGGGCCTGTGGAAGCCGCTGCGACGACGCGGGGCTGGGCTCATTGCCATGATGATCGTGTCCATCGGATTCGGGATCCTGGCGCGCTATGTCGTCGCCTTCTTCTTCGGCACCGAGACCTTCCAGTACCGCGAGTACGCCATCCAGGCAGGGATTCAATTCGGCCCCGTGAGCCTGAAGCCGGCGGACGCGATCGGCATGGGCATCGCGGTCGTCGTGTTGATCCTGGCCGGCCTGGCCCTGCTGTACACCCGGATCGGCAAGGCCACTCGCGCGGTGGCGGACAACCCCGCGCTGGCGGCAGCATCCGGCATCGACGTCGACCGGGTGATCCGCGTGGTATGGATGGTGGGTGGTGGCATGGCCGGGTTGGCGGGGGTCCTGTTGGGGATCAACCAGGGCGTGTCGTGGAACCTGGGGCAGGTGCTGCTGTTGCTGATCTTCGCGGCCGTCACCCTGGGCGGTCTTGGCACCGCGTTCGGAGCCGTCATCGGTGCCCTCATTGTCGGCATCCTCATCGATGTCAGCACGGCCCGGATCGAACTCGGCGGTATCACCCTGGGAATCCCGACCGAACTCAAGTACGTCGGTGCGCTCGTGGTCCTTATCATCATCCTGTTGTTCCGACCGCAGGGGATCCTCGGCCGTCGCGTGAGAGTGGGCTGACCGTGGACTTCGACAGCGTGTTGCGCAACGGCCTGCAGGCCGCGGTCGGCGTCGACGCGATCGTCTTCGCACTGGCGGCCATCGGCCTCAACGTCCACTTCGGTTATGCCGGCCTGCTCAACTTCGGCCAGGCGGCTTTCGTACTGGTCGGGGCCTACGGCATCGGTATCGGCGTGGTCTACCTCGGCCTGCCGCTGGGTGTCGCCCTGTTGTTGGGGTTGGCGGGCTCGATCGTGCTGGCCCTGCTGCTGGGTATCCCGACATTGCGATTGCGCGCCGACTACCTGGCGATCGTGACCATTGCTGCGGCCGAGATCCTGCGATTGGTGGCCCGGGCCAACTCCTTCCGGGACGTCTCCGGTGGGTCAGACGGGCTCAGTGGTTTCGCGGGCTCCTACTTCGCACTCAATCCCTTTCCGCCGGGCGACTACGGTTTCGGTTACCTGACGTTCGACGAGCGGGGCTTCTACAACATCGTCGTCGGCTGGTCGCTGGTGGCGATCTCGGTGCTGGCCGTCTTCCTGTGGATGCGCAGTCCCTGGGGCCGCGTCCTCAAGGCGATTCGCGAGGACGAGGACGCCGTCCGGAGCCTCGGCAAGAACGTCTTCTCCTACAAGATGCAGGCGCTCATCATCGGTGGGGTCATCGGCTGCCTGGCCGGTTTCGTCTACAGCCTGAGCCGGTCCTCGGTACAGCCGGACAACTACGGCACAGCGTTCACGTTCTTCGCCTACACCGTGTTGTTATTGGGTGGCGCCGCCAGAGTGTTCGGGCCGGTGCTCGGTGCGATGATCTTCTGGCTGGTGATCTCGCTGACCGACACGTTGCTCCGTCAGGGCGTCAACAACGACATCATCCCCAGCTACATCCTCAATGGCACGCAGGTCGGTCAGGTCCGCTTCATGCTGGTGGGACTCGCCTTGATGCTGCTGATGATCTACCGGCCGCAAGGCATCTTCGGCGATCGACGGGAGTTGATGCTCGATGCACGATGAGCAGGCACAGTCGCGGACCACCAGTCGCAAAGACGTCGCGACTGCCGCTCTGGCAGGCGTCGCGACCGAACCCGGCGTGGCCAAGCCCGATCCCATCCTCGTCGCCGACACCGTGGTGCGCCGATTCGGCGGACTCACCGCCGTCGACGTCGACCACTTCGAGGTGCAGCGCGGGGCGATCACCGCGCTGATCGGACCGAACGGGGCCGGCAAGACGACGTTCTTCAACCTCCTCACGGGTTTCGACCAGCCGGACAGCGGGGAGTGGACCTTCGAGGGCAAGCCGGTGCAGAAGGTCGCCGCCCACCGGGTGGCCCGCCGTGGCATGGTGCGGACCTTCCAGCTGACCAAGGCGCTGTCACGGCTGACGGTGCTGGAGAACATGCGGCTGGGCGCTACCGGTCAGCGTGGCGAGAACTTCGCTGCCGCGCTGCTGCGACCACTGTGGCGCAGCCAGGAGGCCGCGATCACGGCACAGGCCGATGACCTGCTGGCCCGCTTCAAGCTGGACACCAAGCGCGGCGACTTCGCCGGCTCGCTGTCGGGCGGGCAGCGCAAGCTGCTGGAGATGGCGCGGGCCCTGATGACCAATCCGACGATGGTCATGCTCGACGAACCGATGGCCGGCGTGAACCCGGCGCTGACCCAGTCCCTGCTCGGCCACGTGAAGGACCTGCGCGAGCAAGGCATGACAGTGTTGTTCGTCGAGCACGACATGGACATGGTCCGCGACATCTCCGACTGGGTGGTGGTGATGGCCGAGGGGCGCATCATCGCCGAGGGCCCGCCGGAGTCCGTGATGACCAACCCCGCCGTCATCGACGCCTACCTGGGTGGTCACCACGATCAACCCCTGGTGTCGGCGCCGGCCGTGGACAAGGAGGAGCGAGGATGACCACCGACCCCACCGTCGATCCCGGGGTCGAGCCGGGCACTGACCCCGCCCTTTATACCCGCGCGGGGGCGGACGCCGTCATCACCGGCCCGGACCCGCGGGCCGATCATCTCGCCGGCGCCGACGGCGCGCTGCTGCGGGCCGATGAGATGGTCGCCGGCTACGTGCCGGGCGTCAACATCCTCAACGGCGCCGACCTGTACGTCCGCGAGGGCGAGCTGGTCGGCATCATCGGTCCGAACGGGGCGGGCAAGTCCACCCTGCTCAAGGCGATCTTCGGCCTTGTCAAGGTGCGGACCGGCACGGTGACGCTGCGCGGTGACGACATCACCGGACTCAAGGCCAATCGACTCGTGAGCAAGGGAGTCGGCTTCGTTCCGCAGACCAACAACGTGTTCCCCTCGTTGACCATCGAGGAGAACCTGCAGATGGGCTGCTACCAGTCCCCCAGAGTGTTCACCGAGAGGTTCGCCGTCGTCGCCGACTTGTTTCCCAAGCTGGCGGAGCGCCGCTCGCAGCGGGCCGGGTCACTGTCCGGCGGGGAGCGCCAGATGGTGGCCATGGGCCGGGCGCTGATGATGGGGCCCTCGGTGCTGCTGCTGGACGAACCGTCGGCAGGTCTGAGCCCCGTCATGCAGGACGAGGTCTTCCTGCGAACCCGAGAGATCAACCGCACCGGCACATCAGTGATCATGGTGGAACAGAACGCCCGCCGCTGCCTTCAGATCTGCGACCGAGGCTACGTCCTCGACCAGGGGCGCAATGCCTACACCGGCACCGGGGCGGACCTCGCCAAGGACCCGAAGGTCATCGAGCTGTACCTGGGAACGCTGGCGGTCGTCTGAGCCGCGGTCCAGGGCGACCAGAAGCCCCCCGGCCCCAAGGGCCGGGGGGCTTCGTCGATCAGTGACAAGCCGTCAGCAGGTCACTCGACGGTGCCGGGGAGGAACTCGAGCGGAGTGTTCTTGTTCTGGTCGTCGTACTGGTAGATGCCGATGGTGGCCGAGGACGGGTCACCGGACTCGGCGAACTCGATAGGACCGGACTGGCCGTCGTAGTCGATGTCCGTGCCGGCATCGAGCAGGGCGATGCAGGCGGCGAAGTCTGTGCACTTCTCGCCGTCACGGGACACCGCGACGAGGTTGTCGCGAATGGTGACGCCGTCGTCAGAGCCACCGGCGACAGCAGCCAGCGCGATGAGGATGGTCGCGTCGTAGGACTCGGGTGCGTAGGCGAACGAGGTCAGCGACGGGTCGGTCTCGAGCAACCGAGCCTGGAAGTCATCCGAGGTGTCCGCGCCCGGGAGGGTGCCCTTGACGCCGGTCAGCGTGCCCGGGGGCAGGTTGGGGTCGGCGTCGGCCGAGTAGTCCGCCAGGTTGCCGTCGACGAAATAGGTAGGCAGCGCCGACGGGCCGATGCCCTGCGCCACGAGTTCCTGGATGACCTGGACGGTCTCGGCGAAGCCGATGATGATCAGGCAGTCCGGGTTGGCCGCGGCGACCTGGGTGACCTCGGCCGAGAAGGTGCTGGCCTCGGGGTCGTAGACCACCGGGTCGAGCGCGAGCGCCGCGCCGCTGGCCTCCAATGACAGCGTGGCGTTCTCGGTCAGGCCCTCACCGTAGGAGTCGTCCAGCGCCATGATGGCAACCGCGGTGCAGCCGTCGGTCGCGACCAGGTCCCCGAGCACGCGGCCCTGCAGCACGTCGGACGGCGCGGTACGGAAGTAGAACCCGTCGTCGGCGTAGTCGGTCAAGGTCGGGGAAGTGTTGGCCGGGGACATCTGGACGACCTGGGCCGCAGCGATCTTGTCGATGACGGTCAGCGTGACGCCCGATGACGCGGCGCCGATGATGGCGTCGACGCCTTCACCCAGCAACCTGTCGACCGACTGGTTGGCGATGTCGGTCGAGGTATCGCCGGAGTCGGAGTCGCTGACCACGACGTCCTGTCCCAGCACACCTCCGGCCGCGTTGATCTCGGCCGCGGCCAGGTCGACACCCGCGAACTCGGGCGGCCCGAGGAAGGCCAAGCCGCCGGTCTCGGGCAGCAGGGTCCCGACGGTGAGGGTGCCGTCCGCCTCGTTGACGGGCGGGGCCGCTTCCGCCGAGCTCTCGGGCGCACTGCTCTCTGCGCTGGACTCGGGCGCTTCGGAGGTGTCCGAACTGGTGGCTTCGCCGGAACCTTCATCGTCGCCGCCACAGGCAGCGAGTGCGAGGCCGGCAATGCCGAGGACGGCGATTGAACGCCATCCGCGAGCGCGTCGGATCATCGATGGTCTCCTTCGTGTCGGACCGCGGGTACTCGCGGGCTCGACGGGCAACCTACCCAAGCCGGGTCACGACAAGGTTGCGGCAGTAGCCGAATCGACCAGCCGTTGCCGAGTCGTGACCTGCGGAGGCTTCCCTACCCCTCGCCGGGACCGGTGGAAGCCGCCGCCGGCTGGCCGCCTCGCTTGGCACCCGCCGCCGCAAGCACCCCGGCAGCCACCTCGCGCATGGAGAGCCGGCGGTCCATGGACGTCTTCTGGATCCAGCGGAACGCCTCGGGCTCGCTCATCTTGTAGGTGGTCTGCAGCGCAGCCTTCGCACGCTCGACCAGTTTGCGCGTCTCCAGCCGGTCGGCCAGGTCCGCGACCTCGGCCTCCAGGGCCGCGATCTCACCGTGCCGGCTGACCGCGATCTCGATGGCCGGCAACAGGTCGGCGGCGGTGAACGGCTTGACGACATAGGCCATGGCACCGGCGTCGCGGGCCCGCTCCACGAGCTCGGTCTGGCTGAACGCCGTCAGCAGCACCACCGGAGCGATCCGAGCCGCGGCGATCCGCTCGGCGGCGGAGATCCCGTCCAGCTTGGGCATCTTGATGTCGAGGATGACGACGTCCGGCCGCAGCTCCTCGGCCAGCCGCAGCGCGCTCTCGCCGTTGCCGGCCTCGCCGACGACGTCGTAGCCCGCCTCGGTCAGCATCTCGACCAGGTCCAGGCGGATCAGTGCCTCGTCCTCGGCCACGACCACACGCCGACCGCCCGTGCCCGCGGCCGCGGCCGCTGGGGCCGCTACCGGGTCCGGCGAGGTCACCGCGCTGGGTTCGGGGGGAAGGAAGTCAGCCGTAGGGACGGCGCCGTCGCTGCTCACCGCCCGATAGTAAGGGCCGCTACCCTAGGTGCGCTCCCCCGGCCGGCTTGGTGGAATCGGCAGACACGGCGCACTCAAAATGCGTTGCCTTCGGGTGTGCGGGTTCGAGTCCCGCAGCCGGCACCGGGTAGAGGTACTGTCCGCACCCCTGGTCACGCTGGACGGGCGGTTGGCCCGATCGCCGGGGCACAGCCCCCCGGTCGACCTCGTCTGAGTCCCTCAGGCGTAGGCGGGGACGACCGCGTCGACGGCATCGCCGATGCGGTGCACCCGCATCGCGTTGGTGGATCCCGGAATGCCGGGCGGTGACCCGGCGACGATGACCACGAGGTCACCGCGCTGGCATCGGCCGATGTCCAGCAGCGCCTCGTCGACCTGGCGGACCATCTCGTCGGTGTGCTTGACGTAGGGCGTCAGGAAGGTCTCGATGCCCCAGGACAGGCTGAGCTGGGACCGCACCGCGGCTTCAGGCGTGAAGACCAGCAGCGGGATCCGGCTGCGCAGCCGTGACATCCGGCGCCCGGAGTCACCGCTCTGGCTGAAGCAGACCAGGAAGGACACCCCCAGCAATTCACCGACCTCGGCGGCCGCGCGGGTGATGGCACCGCCCTGGGTGCGCGGCTTCGTGCCGAGCGGCGGGATCCGTTCGTGCCCCCGCTCCTCGGTCACGGTGATGATCCGCGCCATCGTCTCCACGGCGACCAACGGGTACTCCCCGACACTCGTCTCGCCGGACAGCATCAGGGCGTCGGCGCCGTCCAGCACCGCATTGGCCACGTCGGAGGCCTCGGCCCGGGTGGGCCGGCCGGCGGAGATCATCGACTCCAGCATCTGGGTGGCCACGATCACCGGCTTCGCCTGCCGGCGGGCGAGCTCGACCGCCTGCTTCTGCACCAGCGGGACGTCCTCCAGCGGCAGCTCGACCCCCAGGTCGCCGCGGGCGACCATGATGCCGTCGAAGGCGTCGATGATCTCGGCGAGGTTCTCCACCGCCTGCGGCTTCTCGATCTTGGCGAGCACCGGCACCCGGACGCCCTCCTCGGCCATGATCGCCCGAACGTCGTCGACATCGCGCGCGTTGCGGACGAACGACAGCGCCACGATGTCCACCCCGAGCCGCAGCCCGAACCGCAGGTCGTCGATGTCCTTGACATCCAGCGCGGGCACACTGACGGCGACCCCGGGCAGGTTGATGCCCTTGTTGTTCGATGCGGTCCCGCCCACGACGACCTCGGTGACGACGTCGGTGTCGGTCACCTCCACCGCGCGCAGCATGATCCGGCCGTCGTCGACGAGCAGCGGGTCACCGACGTTGACGTCGCCCAGCAACCCCTTGTGCGTCGTGGAGCACCGCTCGACGGTGCCCGGGACGTCTTCGACGGTGATCGCGAACCGCGCCCCCGGCACCAGCAGGACCGGCCCGTTGGCGAAGCGGCCGAGCCGGATCTTGGGGCCCTGCAGATCCTGCAGCAGGGCGACGCTTCGACCCGTCGCATTCGACGCGGCCCGGACGTCGTGGTAGTTCCGCTCGTGCTCGGCGTGCGAGCCGTGGCTGAAGTTCATCCGGGCGACGTCCATGCCCGCCGTCACCAGGCGGGTGATGCGCTCCGGGCCGGCCACTGCAGGGCCGAGGGTGCAGACGATTTTGGCTCGACGCATATGCGCGACCATAGCGCGCCCCGTAGGAGTCGGCACCGCGTCAGTCGGCGGCCACGATGCGCTGCCACACGACCTCCCCGTCCGGGTCCAGCCCCTCGGCCACCGCCGCCTGCCGGATGCCCACGACCCGCGCGTACTCGCGCGCCACGACCTTGCGCAGCCGCTGCCGAAGCAGCACCGGTTCGAGCACCAGGTCCTCGGCCACCAGCGACCCGGTCTGCTCGACGTGGCGTCGCAGCAGGGGCAGCAGCGTCTCAACGTCGGTGTCGTCGAGCTCCAGGATGTCGACCAGTTCGGTGTTGATGCGTGCCTCGCGCATGTCCAGCACGTAGGCGATGCCGCCGGACATCCCGGCGGCGAAGTTGCGCCCGGTCCGGCCCAGCACCACCACCGTGCCTCCGGTCATGTACTCGCAGCCGTGGTCGCCGATGCCCTCGACGACGGCCGTCGCACCGGAGTTGCGGACACAGAACCGCTCGCCCACCTCGCCCTGGATGAGGATCTCGCCGCTGGTCGCCCCGTAGGCGATGACGTTTCCGGCGATGATGTTGCGCTGGGTGTTGAAGCGGCTGCCGCGTGGCGGGCGCACCACGATCCGCCCGCCCGAGAGTCCCTTGCCGACGTAGTCGTTGGCGTCGCCCCACAGCCGCAGCGTGATGCCCCGGGGCAGGAACGCGCCCAGCGACTGCCCCGCCGACCCGGTCAGGGTGATGTCGATGGTGCCGTCAGGCAGCCCCGCGGCGCCGTAGCGAGACGTCACCTCGTGCCCCAGCATGGTGCCGACGGTGCGGTTGATGTTGCGGACCGCGACCTCGAGCCGGACCGGCCGGCCATGGTCCAGGGCGTCCGAGGACAGCTGCAGCAGACTGACGTCCAGCGCCTTCTCCAGGCCGTGGTCCTGCTCCACCAGCCGCCGGCGCGGCGCGTCCGCAGCCACGTGCGGCGGCCCCGGGACGGCGAGGACCGGCCGCAGGTCGAGTCCCTCGGTCTTCCACCGCCCGACGGCGCCCTCGACGTCGAGCAGATCGGCTCGCCCGATCGCCTCGTCGACGCTGCGCAGCCCGAGCGCACCCAACTGCTCCCGCACCTCGGCGGCGACGAAGCGGAAGAACGCCTCCACGTGGTCGGCCTGCCCGGAGTACTTGGCCCGCAGCTTCGGGTCCATCGTGGCCACGCCGACCGGGCAGGTGTTGAGGTGGCAGACCCGCATCATGATGCAGCCCGACACGATGAGCGGCGCGGTGGAGAACCCGTACTCCTCCGCACCCAGCAGGGCCGCCACCACGACGTCACGACCGGTCTTCAGCGCCCCGTCGACCTGGACGGTGATCCGGTCGCGCAGGCCGTTGAGCACCAGCGTCTGCTGGGTCTCGGCCAGTCCCAGCTCCCATGGCGCTCCCGCGTGCTTGAGGCTGTTCAGCGGCGAGGCACCGGTCCCGCCGTCGTTTCCCGAGATCAGGACGACGTCGGCGTGCGCCTTCGTCACCCCGGCCGCGACCGTGCCGACGCCGATCTCGCTGACCAGCTTGACGTGGATGCGGGCGGCCGGGTTGGCGTTCTTGAGGTCGTGGATCAGCTGAGCCAGATCCTCGATGGAGTAGATGTCGTGGTGCGGCGGCGGGCTGATCAGGCCCACGCCGGGGGTCGAGTGCCGGACGTCGGCGATCATCGGCGAGACCTTGTGGCCCGGCAACTGGCCGCCCTCCCCCGGCTTGGCGCCCTGCGCCATCTTGATCTGGATGTCGGTGGCGCTGCTCAGGTAGAGGCTGGTGACGCCGAACCTGCCCGAGGCCACCTGCTTGACGGCGCTGCGCCGTTGCGGGTCCAGCAACCGCTCGACGGCCTCCCCGCCCTCGCCGGTGTTGGACCGCCCGCCGATCCGGTTCATCGCGATGGCGAGCGTCTCGTGCGCCTCCGGACTGATCGAACCGAAGCTCATCGCGCCCGTCGTGAAGCGCCGCATGATGGACTCGACGCTCTCCACCTCCGACAGCGGCACCGGCGAGGCGGCACGGAACCTGAACAGCCCGCGCAGCGTGCCGATCCGGTGCGCCTGCTCATCGATGCGCCGGGAGTACTCGCGATAGACATCCTCGCGGCCGCTGCGGGTGGCGTGCTGCAGGCGGAACACCGTCTCCGGGTCGAACAGGTGGATCTCGCCGTCGCGGCGCCATTGGTACTCCCCCCCGACCGCCAGCCGCCGATCGGCGGGGGTGGCCCCTTCGGGCGGGTAGGCGTCGGCGTGCCGGCGCGCCACCTCCTCGGCGATGACGTCGAGGGTGATGCCGTCCAGCTGGCTCGTGGTGCCGGTGAAGTAGCGGTCCACGAGGTCCGCCGACAGCCCGAGCGCCTCGAAGACCTGCGAGCCGCGGTAGGAGGCGACCGTGGAGATCCCCATCTTGCTCATCACCTTGAGCACGCCCTTGCCGAGCCCGACGATGAGGTTGGCGACGGCCTGCTCGGGGGTGACCGTGGTCACCGTGCCCCGGCGCACCAGATCCTCGACGCTCTCCATCGCCAGGTACGGGTTGATCGCGGCCGCCCCGTAAGCCAGCAGCAGGGCGGCGTGGTGCACCTCGCGGACATCCCCGGTCTCGACCACCAGGCCGACACCGAGCCGGGTGCGGCTGCGGATCAGGTGATGGTGGACCGCGGATGTCAGCAGCAGGGACGGGATCGCGGCGAGGTCGGCGGTGGCGTCGCGGTCGGACAGCACGACATAACGCGCGCCGGCCGCGATCGCCTGGTCCACCTCATGGCAGACGCCCTGTAGCCGCTCCGCCAGTGCCTGACCGCCGCCGTCGACCCGGTACAGGCCGCGGATGACGAGCGTGGCCGGGGTGCCCGGGGCGGCGCCGGCGGTCTCGGCGCTGATGTGCACGATCTTGGCCAACTGGTCGTTGTCGATGATCGGGAAGGGCAGCACGAGCTGCCGGGCGTGCTCCGGCGTAGCGGTGAGGATGTTCAGCTCGGGGCCCATGCTCGCTTCGAGGCTGGTCACGAGCTGTTCCCGGATGGCGTCCAGTGGCGGGTTGGTGACCTGGGCGAACAACTGCGCGAAGTAGTCGAAGAGCAGTCGCGGCCGCGACGACAGCACAGCCAACGGGGTATCGGTGCCCATCGAGCCCAACGGTTCGCTACCGGCGCGTGCCATCGGTGCGAGCAGCACCCGCAGTTCCTCCTCGGTGTAGCCGAAGGCCTGCTGCCGCCGGGTGACCGAGGCGGGGGTGTATACGACGTGCACCCGGTCGGGCAGATCCGAGAGGTGGATGACGTTGTCGGCCAGCCACTGCTCGTAGGGCTGCTGGGCGGCGAGTTCGGCCTTGATCTCGGCGTCGTCGATGATCCGACCGTGCCGGGTGTCGACGAGGAACATCCGGCCCGGCTGCAGCCGGCCCTTGCGGACGATGCGAGACGGCTCGATGTCGAGCACACCGACCTCGCTGGCCATGACGACCAGGCCGTCAGTGGTCACCCAATAGCGGGCTGGGCGCAGCCCGTTGCGGTCCAGCACCGCACCGATGACGTCACCGTCGGAGAACGTCACCGAGGCCGGCCCGTCCCACGGTTCCATGATCGAACTGTGATAGGCGTAGAAGGCCCGCCGCGCAGGGTCCATCTCGGCGTGGTTCTCCCAGGCCTCGGGAATCATCATGAGGACCGCGTGCGGCAGCGTCCGGCCCCCCAGGTGCAGCAGTTCGAGGACCTCGTCGAAGCTCGTGGAGTCGCTGCCGCCGGGCGCGTTGATCGGCAACAGCCGCGAGATGTCCCCGGGGATGTGCGAGCTGACCAGCATCGACTCCCGGGCGCGCATCCAGTTGCGGTTGCCCTTGATTGTGTTGATCTCGCCGTTGTGGGCCATCAGCCGGTAGGGATGGGCCAGCGGCCACGAGGGGAAGGTGTTGGTCGAGAAACGGCTGTGGACCAGCGCCAGCTCGGTCTCGTAGCGACGGTCGGACAGGTCGGGGAAGAACGGCTCCAGCTGGTTGGTGGTGAGCATCCCCTTGTAGACCAGCGTCCGGCTGGACAGCGATGGGAAGTAGACCCCGGCGCTGTTCTCAGCCCGCTTTCGCACACAGAACGCGAACCGGTCCAGGGCCAGGCCGGTGAGCCCCGCGGCCGGCCCGCCCGGGGTGGGCGCCAAGAACACCTGGCGGAACACCGGCATGTGATGCCGGGCGGTCGGGCCGACCAGATCGGCGGCAACGGGCAGGTCCCGCCAGCCGAGGACGCTCAGGCCCTCCTCGGCGGCGATGGTCTCGACCGCGGACTGCGCGAGCGAGCGGCCATCGTCATCGGTGGGCAGGAACGCGATTCCCACGGCGTAGCCGCCGCGGCGCGGCAGCGTGAAGCGCAGGTCATGGGACAGGTCCCGAAGCAGCCGGTCGGGGATCTGGGTGAGGATGCCGGCACCGTCACCGGAGTCCACCTCGCTGCCGACGGCGCCACGGTGGTCCAGGTTGCGCAGGGCGACCAGGGCATGTTCGACGATGTCGTGCCCTGGCGTGCCGCGCAGGGTGGCCACGAAGGCCACCCCGCAGGCGTCATGCTCGGCAGTGGGGTCGTACAGGCCCGCAGTGGCAGGCGTTCCGGCACCGGGGCGGGCAGCGAATCGGTGCATCGCAGACAGCGTCAACTCCTCACCATCCTGACAATCGAAAGACGGGCGGCAACGCTGCCGATCCCGGTCGCCCACTCCCGGTCGCAGGGCCGGGACACAGGCGATCGGGGCGGGCCTGGCGACCCGGTCCGATCACGATAAGGCCGCCGGGCCGAAAGTCGACCATCAGCACGGAATGGCGGCTGATGCCGGCGTCGCGCTCTGCTGATGCGGTGGTCAGGTCCTGGTGACGACCCGGCCGGCCCGCACTCCCGCGGCGAGGTCGCTGACGAGATCACGCACGGCGGCCAGCCGGTGCGACGCGCCCGATGTGGCACGGTCGGCGCCGGCCAGGACCGCGACGAGTGCGGAGCCGACGATGACGCCGTCGGCGTACCCGGCGACCTCGGCCGCCTGCGCGCCGGTGGACACGCCCAGTCCGACGCAGACCCGGTCGGCGCCGGCGTCCCGGACACGCTGCACCAGCGCCTGGGCGGCCGGGGCGACGCTCGACCGGGCGCCGGTCACGCCCATCGTCGATGCCGCATAGACGAAGCCGGTGCTGGCCTGCGCGGCCAGGGCCAGGCGCGGTGCCGGGCTGCTGGGCGCGACCAGGAACACGCGCTCCAGGTCGTGGGCCGTGCTGGCACTCAACCACTCCTCGGCGCTGTCCGGCAGCAGGTCCGGGGTGATCAGTCCGGCGGTGCCGGCCGCGGCGGCGCGCGCGGCGAACTCGGCGACACCGAGCCGGGCCACCGGGTTCCAGTACGTCATGAGCAGCACGGCGACGCCGGGAGCGTGGGTGGTCACCGCTGCGGCCGCAGCGAACGCGTCGGCCACCCGGACCCCACCGCGCAGCGCCATGTCCACGGCGCCGGCGATGACGGGCCCGTCCATCACCGGGTCGGAGTAGGGAATGCCCAGCTCGATGATGTCCGCACCGGCGGTGGCCATCGCCTTGGCCGCCTCGACGGATGTCGCCACGTCGGGGTAGCCGACCGGCAGGTAGCAGATGAGGGCCGCTCGGCCCTCGGCGCGGCAACGGTCGATCACCGTCGCCGAGCGGGCGCCCGGCCGGCCCCCGACCGCGGCCGTGGCCGGCTGGGTGGTGCTCACCCTCAGACCCCGAACCACGCCGAGGCGGTCTCGACGTCCTTGTCGCCGCGCCCCGACAGGCAGACGGCGATCACCGCACCGGGACCCAGCCGGCGGCCCTCCCGCAGCGCACCGGCGAGGGCGTGGGCGGTCTCGATCGCGGGAATGATCCCCTCGGTGCGGCACAGCAGCCCGAAGGCCTCCATCGCGTCGGTGTCGGTCACCGGCTCGTAGCGGGCCCGGCCGATCGCCGCCAGCCAGGCGTGTTCCGGCCCCACGCCCGGGTAGTCGAGGCCGGCAGAGATGCTGTGCGACTCGATCGTCTGCCCGTCGGCGTCCTGAAGCACGAACGAGCGGGTGCCGTGCAGCACCCCGGCCGCCCCACCGGTGATCGAGGAGGCGTGGCGGCCGGTCTCGACGCCGTCACCTCCCGCCTCCAGTCCGAGCAGCGCGACGTCGTCGTCGAGGAAGGCGTGGAACATCCCGATGGCGTTACTGCCGCCGCCGACACATGCGCTGACCACGTCGGGCAGCCGGCCGGTCAGGGCCAGGATCTGCTCCCGGGCCTCGAGGCCGATGATGCGGTGGAACTGCCGGACCATGGTCGGGAAGGGGTGGGGGCCGGCAACGGTCCCGAGGATGTAGTGGGTGTCCTCGACGCTGGCGACCCAGTCGCGCATCGCCTCGTTGATCGCATCCTTCAGGGTCCGAGACCCCGACGTCACGGGGATCACCTCGGCGCCGAGCAGGCGCATCCGTGAGACGTTGAGTGCCTGTCGACGGGTGTCCTCCTCGCCCATGTAGACCACACAGTCCAGCCCCAGCAGGGCCGCGGCCGTCGCGGTGGCCACTCCGTGCTGGCCGGCGCCGGTCTCGGCGATGACCCGGGACTTGCCCATCCGCTGCGCGAGCAGTGCCTGCCCCAGCACATTGTTGATCTTGTGGCTGCCGGTGTGGTTGAGGTCCTCGCGTTTGAGCAGCACCGTCGCCCCGCCTGCCAGCTCCCCGAAGCGGGCGGCCACGGTCAGCGGTGTGGGACGGCCGGAGTACGTCCGCAGCAGGTCGTCCAGCCGGTCTCGGAAGGCGGGGTCGGCCGTCGCAGACGTGAACTCCGCATCCAACTGGTCCAGCGCCGGCACCAGCGCCTCCGGAACGAATCGGCCGCCGAAATCCCCGAAGTACGGGCCTTGCGCCTGTCCCAGCACTCCCAGTGTGACGGCTGTCACCGGCGCGTCACCCGTAGCGCCGGGTGCGAACCCGCTGCCACGAGGTCGGCGACGGCCGAGCGCGGGTCGCGCCCGGTGACCAGCGTCTCGCCGACGAGGACGGCGTCCGCACCGGCCCGGGCGTAGTCCATCACGTCGTGCGGGCCGCGGACCCCGGACTCCGCGACGCGCACGATGCCGTCGGGGACGTGCGGCGCCAGCCGCGCGAAGGTGGCCCGATCGACGTCCAGTGTCCGCAGGTCGCGAGCGTTGATCCCGATGATCCGGGCACCGGCGTCGACCGCGCGGCCGATCTCTTCCCGCTCGTGGCATTCGACGATTGCCGTCATCCCGAGGGACTCGACGCGTTCGATCAGGCTGACCAGGGCCGGCTGCTCCAGCGCCATGACCAGCAGCAGCACCAGGTCGGCCCCGGCGGCGCGCGCCTCCCATACCTGGTAGGGCGAGACGACGAAGTCCTTGCGCAGCACCGGCACGTCGACCGCGACGCAGACGTTGCGCAGGTCCGCCAGCGAGCCGCCGAAGCGGCGCTCCTCGGTGAGCACACTGATCACGGACGCGCCGCCGCGCTCGTACTCACCGGCCAAGGCCGCCGGGTCGGAGATGTCGGCGAGCGCCCCTTTGCTGGGACTGGCCCGCTTGACCTCGGCGATGATCTTCACGCCGCTGTGGGCCGTCAGCGCGGCCAGTCCGCTGCGGGCGGAGAGCCGCCGCTGTGCCTCTGCCTTGAGGTCGGCGAGGGGGGTCTCGACCTCGCGCCGGGCGAGGTCTTCGCGGACTCCCACCAGGATGGAGTCGAGGACGCTCACGTGACCTCCGTCGTCGGTGCATACCGTTACGGGTGCCGCCATCCGGAGGACGACGGCATGAGGATGAGTGCGGTGTTGGTGAGGTCGATGCTACGCGCGTTGCCGGCCGCTCATCGCCGCCGCCGTCATGGAGGGGTTACAGCGCTCGCCGTCAGGACGGGGCGAGCCATCCCATTCCGGGCAGATTGCGGGCCACCCAATACGTGACGATGACCACGAGGTAACCCCAGATCACCCATGAGGGCACAACCCTCCGTCGGATCGGCCAGATCCCCGGGGGCACCACCACCATTCGTGCGGCCCAGGTCGCCCACCAGGTCGCCAGCACCACACTCATGACGACGGTCAGCGGGTTCATCGACAGCGCGGTGCCTAGATCGCCATGGGTCAGTGCATGCAGCGCCCGCAGGGTGCCGCAGCCGGGACAGAAGGTGCCGGTCACCATCAGCCAGGGACACGTCGGGTAGTTGCCGGCTTCGTTCGGGTCCACGATGTGGACCAGCAGCAGGCCGCCGGCCGTGGCAAGTGCGACGGCTGCCGGAGCCGCCAGCGCGGCGGCCCGAACCCGCACGACGGGACCGGACCTCACGGCAGCAGCAAGGGTCGGGGGTCAGGCGGTGGTCGGCAGTGAGGCCAGCCCTGCCGCGGAGAGGCCGAAGATGACGATGAGGCCCACGACGCCGACGACGGCGGCGATGATGGACCACAGTCGTGCGTTCGCCGAGGCACGCCTGGCACCGTCGAAGTCGCCCTGCGCCCATTTCGAGTTGACCTGCGCGGCGTAGACGATCCCCACGATGCCGATCAGGCTGCACAGCAGGGTGGTCAGGATCGCCCACACCAGGTTCGACGACGGTGGCTGGGAGAGTGGCTGGCCAGACGGCGCAGGCGAGTAGCTCATGACGGCAGAAACTACTGCACCGGGGGGCCTAGCTCGACCGGTCGTCGGCGGCCCGCTGCGCCCGCCCGATCAGCCCGCCGGCGGCCAGCCCGACCAGCGCCACCGGCACCGAGGCCACCGCGAGCGGTATGGACCCGATGATCACGCCGGCGCCGGCGACCACTGAGGCGGCAATGACGCCGCCGCAGGCCGTCCACGCCGCCAGCGTCTGGCCTTCGGAGTCGTGCACCGGCTCGGGCGGCGGCGCATGCCCGGTGGTGCTCTCGCTGTCGCTCATGGCTGCATGGTGCCAGGGGCGGTGCCGCCGCCGGTGACAGGATCGCCTGTGAGGCGGCGACCCGCCACGGGCCGCAGCCGGCGGGCGCGTGATGCGGCACGCAGCACGGCGGCGGCCTTGCTGCGGCACTCCTCGTGCTCGGTGGCAGCCACCGAGTCCGCCACGATCCCGGCGCCGGCCTGCACGTGCAGCACGCCGTCGACCATCACACCCGTGCGGATCGCGATGGCGAGGTCCGCGTTGCCGGCGAAGTCGAAGTAGCCGACCGCTCCGCCGTACACGCCGCGCCGGGTCGGCTCCAGGTCGTCGATCAGCTCGATCGCCCGGACCTTCGGTGCCCCCGACAGCGTGCCGGCCGGGAACGTCGCCGCCAGCACGTCCACCGCGTCGACGTCCTCGCGCACCCGGCCCCGCACGGTCGAGGCGATGTGCAGGACATGACTGAACGGCTGCACCTGCATGTACTCCTCGACTGTCACCGTGCCCGCCCGGCAGACCCGGGACAGGTCGTTGCGGGCCAGGTCCACCAGCATCAGGTGCTCGGCGAGCTCCTTCGGGTCCGCGAGCAGGTCCCGGGCTCGCTGCGCGTCGACAGCGACATCGCCCGAGCGCGGCCGGGTGCCGGCGATCGGCCGGGAGGTCACGCTGCCCTCAGCTACGGTGACCAGAGCTTCCGGCGAGGAGCCGACGACATGGAAGGGCCTGCCGTCGGCGTCGGTGAGGTGCAGCAGGTACATGTACGGGCTGGGGTTGGTCGCGCGCAGCGACCGGTACAGGCCCAGTGGCGTGATGTCGCCGGCGTCGACGCTGAACCGTTGCGAGACCACGATCTGGAACGCCTCGCCGTCGCGGATGGCCTGCTTGGCGCTTTCGACCATGTCGAGGTATCGCTGCCGACTCACCCCGCTGCGCACCTCGGGTTCGTCGATGCCGCCCGCGGCTGCCCCGGAGTCGTCCGGTTGATCGACCAGTGGGGGCAGGGGTGGGCCGGACCCGGCGACGTCGTCGGTCATCCGGTCCAGTCGTGCCACGGCGTCCGCCCACGCCTCGTCGACCCTGGCGTCGCTGCCGTCGTGGTTCACGGCGTTGGCGATCAGCCATAGCGTGGCCGCCCGGTGGTCGACGACCGCCAGGTCGGTGGCCAGGCACAGGCTCAGCTCGGGCAGCCCGACGTCGGACGCTGCGGCGCGCGGCAGGGATTCCCACTGCCCGGCCATGTCCCACCCCAACACTCCGACGAGGCCACCGGTCAGCGGTGGCAGGCCGGGTACGGCTGCCGTGCGCAACTGTGACAGGGCGGCCCGCAGCACCTCCAGCGGTGTCCCGGTGCCGGGGATGCCGGCAGGGGGCGACCCGACCCACCGGGCGACCGGCGGTGAGCCCGCACAGGTCAGCGTCGCCGAGGAGCGCACCCCCACGAAGGACCACCGGCCCCACGTCCCGTCACGCTCGGCGGATTCGAGCAGGAAGCTGCCCGGCCGGCCGGCCCCGAGCCGGGCGAAGAGCCCGACCGGAGTGTCGGTGTCGGCGAGCAGGGTCCGGACCACCGGGACCACCCGGTGGTCCCGGGCCAGCACCCGGAAGGTCTCGAGGTCGGGCCAGACCTGCCCGAAGCGCAACTCCTGTGGTGGACGGACGTCGCCGGTCGCGGGCGCGCTCGTCATGCCACCACCGCCGGTGTCACCGGCTCGGTGCTGTCGGTGCTGTCGGTGCTGTCGGTGCCGTCGGTGCCGTCGGTGCCGGTGCCGTCGGTGACGGTGCCCGCGGCCTCGTCGGCCTCCTGGGTGTCCGCCGTGAAGACCACCCGCTCGAAGCACGACCGGGTGCCGGTGTGGCAGGCGGGACCGGTCTGGTCGACCTCGTACAGCACCGTGTCGGCGTCGCAGTCGATGCTGACCCTGACCACCCGCTGCACGTGCCCGGACGTGGCCCCCTTGCGCCACCGTTCACCCCGGCTGCGCGAGAAGTAGGTGCCCCAGCCGGTGCGCAGCGTCTGGGCGATCGCGTCGGCGTCAGCCCACGCCACCATCAGCACCTCGCGCGTGTCGTACTGCTGGGCGACGACCGTCACCAGTCCGTTCTCGTCGTACCGGAGCTGTTCCACCGCTGCCTCCTGCGCTCGCTGCCTCACGTCACGCTCGCCAACTCCGACCGCCACGATCGGTGCAGCATGGCGTAGTGCCCGTGGGCGGTGAGTAGTTGCTCGTGCGTCCCGGTCTCCACCAGTCGGCCGTGCGCCATCACCAGGACCAGGTCGGCCGCCTCCGCGGTGGACAGCCGGTGGGCGATGGTCACGGTGGTCCGGCCCCGGGTCAGGCCCGACAGGGCACGCTGCAGCCGCACCTCGGTGGCAGGGTCCACTGCCGACGTCGCCTCGTCCAGCACCAGCAGGTCGGGGTCGGCCAGATAGGCCCGGGCCACGGCGACCAGCTGCCGCTCCCCGGCGGACAGCGCCTCGCCCCGCTGCCCGGCACTGGTCTGCAACCCGTGCGGCAACGAGTCAGCCCACGGACCCAGGCCGAGTTCGGTGACCGCCAGCTCCACGTCGGCCGCGGTCGCATCCGGTCGGCCCAGCGCGATGTTGGCCGCGATCGTGGTGTCGAACAGGAACCCCTCCTGCGGCACGAACATCACCCGGCGCCGTAGCTGGTCGAAGGCGACCCGCCGGATGTCGACGCCGTTGAGGGTGACGCTGCCCTCACCCGGGTCGTCGAAGCGGGTCAGCAACTTCGCGAGCGTCGTCTTCCCGGAGCCGGTGTGGCCCACGACCGCGATCGAGGAGCGGGCGGGGATGACCGCGGACACCCCGGTGAGGACCAACGGGCCGCCCGGGTACCGGTAGCTGACATCGCTGACGTGGATCGAGATAGGCCCGCGTGGCAGCTCCACTGCCGTTCCCGCCGGCCCCGGGTCCACGACGTCCTTCGCGGTGTCGAGCACCGAGATGACGCGCTGCCAGCCGGCCGCCGCGTTCTGTGCCTCGTTCAGCGCCTCGGTGAGCACCTGGAAGGGCTGCGTGAACAGCTGGACGATGAACAGGAACGCCAGCAACTCCCCCAGGCTAACCCCGCCCCCCGGTCCGATGACGAGACCGGCCAACACGACCATGGCGAGTGCGAAGCCGGACAGGAAGGTCCCGATGCTGAAGATCGACGCCGACGTCACCCCGGCCCGGCTGGCCGCCCGCCGGTGGTCCTCGATCGCGGCCGCCACTCTGGCTCCGCTGCGAGCGGTGACGCCGGCGGCCCGGATCGTCTCGGCCCCGACAACGGCCTCGGACAGGCCGGCCAGCATCGTGCCCACCCGGACCCGGACCAGCGCGTAGGAGCGCGACAGCAGGCGTTGCAGCGGGCGCAGGCCGAGCAGCAGCGGCAGCACCGTCACCCACACCACGGCGGCCAGCAGCGGCGAGTAGACGATCATCAGCACGGTGGTGGCGAGCATCTGCCCGAGTGAGATCAGCAGGATGATCCCGCCGAACTGGACGAACGCCGAGATGGTGTCGACGTCACTGGTGACGCGCGAGACCAGCGCGCCGCGGCGCTCGGTGGCCTGGGTGAGCGCGGAGAGGTCGAGGATGTGACGGAACGCCGTGGTGCGCAGGGTCGCCAGGCCCGCCTCGGTGGCCCTGAACAGCCGGACGTTGACCGCGTAGTTGGCGAGCGCCGCGATCAGCACGACGAGAACCGCGGACCCGACGAGCTGCGCCACCAGGACCGGGTCCGGCCCGCCGGGACCGGAGATGCCCCGGTCGAGGGTCTGCTGCACGGCAACCGGCACCGTCAGCCGACCTCCGGTCGAGACCACTGCCAGCAGCAGCGTCCAGCCCAGGCCCTGGACGATCTGCGGCGAGATCTCCACGCCGCGGCGGATGGTCCGGATCACCGAGCCGCGCGGCGGCGGGACGAGCAGGCCGTCCGCTCCCACCGTCTGGGCGCCGCCACCGATCCTGGTCCCGGTGCGCCCGCCGCGCTGTGATGACGTGCTCATGACGTGACCTGCGACGGCGCCGTGGCGCCCAGCTCGGCGGCGCGATCGGCGGCCTGCCGGGCGTAGGCCTCCACCAGCGTCCGATAGCCCTCGTCCCGGCTCAGCAACTCCTCGTGGCCGCCGGCGTCGACCACTCGGCCGTGCTGCAGGTGCACCACCGAGTCCGCCAGCCGGATCGTCGACAACCGGTAGGCGACGACGAGGACCGTCACCGGCCAGGCGTGCCGCAACCCGCCGAGCACCTCGGCCTCGACCGTCGCGTCCAGGGCGCTGGTGGCATCGTCGAGCACCAGGACACGGGGCCGGGTCGCCACGGCCCGCGCGATACCGAGCCGCTGCCGTTGGCCCCCGGACAGGGTCGCGCCGCGCTCGCCCACCTCGGTGTCCAGCCCGCCGGGCAGCGACCGGACGAAGTCGGCCAGCCGGGCGAGTTCCAGCGCCGACCAGACGGCGTCCCGCCCTGTCCCGCCGGGCAGCGGCCGGCCCAGGCTCACGTTGTCGCCGATGCTGTCGTCGAAGACGAACACGGTTTGCGGAACGTACCCGACGGCGGCGGCCAGCGCACCGGAACGCAGCTCACGCAGGTCTGTCCCAGCCACCTCCACCAGGCCGCCCGCCGGGTCCAGCAATCTCAGCAGCGCAGCCGCCAGCGTGGTCTTGCCGGCGCCCGTGGACCCGACGACGGCGATGACCCGGCCCGGCGCTGCCACCACGTCGACACCGTGCAGCAGCCGGTGCAGGCTGCCGTCGGGGTCGACGACGTCGACGTCGAGAGCCGCGGCCCGCAGCTCCAGCGGTCCATCATCAGGCAGGTCCGCCGAACCTGCCGGCGGGTCGCCCTGCGCATCGAGCACGGTGGCGACCCGGCGCCAGCCGATCACCGAGCGCGGCATCTCCGCAAGCACCCAGCCGAACGCCCGGACCGGGAACGCCAGGATCGCCAGCAGATAGGCGACCTGCACCACGTCGCCGATGGCGGCGCTGCCCTGGTCCACCCGCACGGCGCCGACAGCGAGGACCGCGAGGCTGGCCATGGCCGGCAGCAGCTCGATGATGGGCTCGAAGACGCTGCGGCCACGGCCGACCGCGACGTTGGCGTGGCGCAGCTGCTCGGCCCTGGCCGAGAAGTGGTGCGCCTGCGCCGCCTCGGCACCCAGCGCCTTGACCGTGACCGCGCCGTCGAAGGTCTCGTGGGCGACATCGGACACCTCGGCACGCAGTTGCTGTGCCCGGGCCACCCGGACCGACATCCGGCGCTGGTAGAAGATGTTGACGGTGAACAGCACCGGGATGGCCGACAGCGCCACGAGGGCCAGCACCCAGTCGGCCAGCAGCATGAGCACGGCGGAGATGCCGATCAACGCGATGACCCCGATGGCGAACGGCAACGGCGCGAACACCGCGAAAGCGGCCTCGGCGTCGGAGTTGGCGATGCTGAGCAGCTGACCGGCCGGGTGGCGGCGGTGCCAGGCCAGCGGCAGCACCAGCAATCTCTCGGCCACCTGCCGCCGGTAGCGGGCCTGCAACCGGAAGGTGAGGATCGTCGCGACCACCCGGCGGACCACCACACCGACCGTGGTCAGCAGCGCCACGGCGGCCAGTGCCGTCGTCGCGGTGAGGATCTGCCTGGCGTCGGCGCGCCCGGCCCGGTAGGCGTCGGCGATGATCGTGTCGCTGATCCGGCCCAGCACGAAGCCTCCGGCGGCCAGGCCGGCCGCGAAAACGATGCTGCCGATCACCGACCAGGTGAACAGCACGGGTTCGTCGCGGATGCCACGGCCCATCACCGAGAGCCCGTCGGCGAAGCTGGGACGCGGGGGCGGTGCCTCCGTCACGCCGACCTCACCCCGACAGGGTGCCACGGGCCGCCGGCGGCGAGGATGCTCGGGTGAGCCGATCGCGATCGACCGTTGCCCAACTCGAGCGCGCTGCGCTCGCCGATGCCCTACTCGCCGCCGGCCGGGACGCGCCGACCCTGTGCGAGGGGTGGACCGCCCTCGACCTTGCCGCGCACGTGGTCATCCGGGAGCGCCGCCCGGACTCGCTGCCGGGATTGGTCGTGCCGCCGCTGGGCGGCTGGACGGAGGCCGTGCTGCGGCGGGAACGGCGCCACGGGTTGCCCGCGCTCGCCATGGCGATCCGCAGCGGGCCGCCCTGGTGGTCGCCGTTCGCGTTACCGGGGGTGGACGAGAACGGCAACCTCATGGAGATGCTGATCCATCACGAGGACGTCCGCCGGGGCCGAGGGGCGGGCCCTCGTGAGGCAGGTGTGACGCTCGACGCGGTGGAGGAGGCAGTCTGGCGATCCATGGCGTCGGCCCAGGGTCGGATGCGGCTGCTGCGGGCCGGGACCGGGGTCGTGCTCCGCCGGACACCGCGCGGTGTCGACCCTGGCTCGCCCGGGGTGGGCCTGGGCGAGGTGGTCGCTCGCCGTGCCCGCCGTGGGCAGCCGACCGTGACCATCAGCGGCGCTCCCATCGAGTTGGCCCTCTACGCCTTCGGCCGCCGTGGTGCCGCGCGCGTCGCCTTGATCGGCCCCGAAGAGGGCATCCGCCGCATCACTGGCGCCAAACTCCGCGCCTGACACACCTCTCCGCGTCTTCATGCACCCCCTCCGGCCACCACCCACCCGCCACCGCCCACCCCACCCGCCCCACCCGCCAGCCCCACCCGCCATTTGTCGACAAATGGCGGGTGGGAGCCTTCCCCCGACGCACTTTTGTCGACAAATGGCGGGTGGGGGCCTTCCCCCGACCCCCGACGCGCTTTTGTGGACAAATGGCGGGTCCGGAGCTACGCCTAACGGGCGTTTGTCGACAAATGGCGACGAGGAGGGTTGCTCAGCGAGGGGCGCTTAGGCAGCTGGGCCCCAATGTCAGGCGCGGGAGGTGGCCGGGCCAAGCCGCTTTGAGGACTCGCGCCGGCGGTGCAGCGCGCCGCGGACGCGATCAACGACGCTGGTGAGATCCCTGAGATCGGCAGCCGTCACGAAGACGACCGTCCAGCCGGCTTCCTGGATCTTGTTGAGGCGATCACGATCCTTTGCGAGCTGACCTGGTTCTGCGTGATATCCACCGTCGTACTCGACAGCCACCCTCTCGGCAGGGAAGCCCAGGTCGACTCTCGCGACGAAGGTCCCAGAGCCGTCAGTGATGGTCCATTGCGGACGAGGTCGTAACTCGGCTGAGACAAGGGCAAGCCGGACCCGCGACTCGGGAGGAGATTCGGCCCGCCCGTCAGCGAGCGAGATGGCGAGCCGAGCCCTGGCCGCCCCCCAGCAGCGGACCCGGTCCGCGGCATAGCCGGCCAGCAGTTGCCAGTCGATGATGCCCTTGTTCAGCATGTCGTCCAGGGCGACGACTGCGTTGTCTAACCTCTCGATAGCCGCGATGTCCCAGGCCGTCCTCAACGGCGTGGTCATGCGCAAGCCGCAGAACTCCGCGACGTCACAGGCTGACACGTCGAAGCGGTGCACCACGACGCCTCGCCGATGAGGGACGCTGAGGCCGATCGGAACAACCAGCCGCACCGGGTCCGCATCCCTGCGCCCTGCTTTGGCCCCGAAGATCCATGCCGCTGATGTTCCGCCGACTGCGGCCTCGCCCGGCGCAACCAGTAGGGCGGCGCGGCAGGAGACCAAGTGGTCGAGAGGAACGGTCCCGCCCGTGTACACGCCGTGGATGACGCGACGCCAATCCGGCCCGCGCAACTGCGTGCGGGTGAGGGCCCCGGACGTCACTGCGATGGATCCCAGGAACACCTCGCCTCTGGCTGGCTTGCCCACCTGGCCGACGGTCACGGCGACATCGTGCCCTCATCCGGCTTGCTGACCCCGGAGTTATCCACAGGTGCTGTGGAAGACCGTCGATGCGCTCACCCAGCCCACTCCGCTGTTTGTCGGCAAATGGCGACTTGGGGATGGCCAAACACACCCACTTGTCGACAAATGGCCAATTGGGGGTGACCCAACACACCCACTTGTCGACAAATGGCGGGGGCGGGGTCAGCGGACCGTCGTGCCCGCGGCGGCGAGTGCGGCCTTGACCTCGGCGATAGACAGGATGGCGAAGTGGAACACGCTGGCGGCGAGCACGGCGTCGGCGCCGGCGGCCACGGCGGGCGCGAAGTGGCCAGGCTCACCCGCCCCACCGCTGGCGATGACCGGCACGTCGACCACCTCGCGCACCGCCCGGATCATGGCCAGATCGAAACCGTCCCGGGTGCCGTCGGCGTCGATGGAGTTCAGCAGGATCTCCCCCGCGCCCAGCCGGACCGCGGTCTCCGCCCACTCGATCGCGTCGATCCCCGTCCCCCGGCGGCCACCATGCGTGGTCACCTCGAAGCCACTGCCGGTCGGTGCCCCGTGCCTAGCACCTCGCCGCGCGTCGATCGACAGCACCAGCACCTGACGACCGAAGCGCTCGGCGATCTCGGCGACGAGCGCCGGCCGAGCCACCGCCGCCGAGTTGACCCCGACCTTGTCGGCACCGGCATTCAGCAGATCGGCCACGTGCCCCACCGAGGCGACGCCTCCGCCCACCGTCAACGGAACGAACAGCTGGGACGCGGCCGCGGACACCACGTGCAGCATGGTCGAGCGTCCCTCCACCGTGGCGCTGACGTCGAGGAAGGTCACCTCGTCGGCTCCCTCGGCGTCGTAGCGTCGAGCCAGTTCGACCGGGTCGCCGACGTCGGAAAGGTCGGCGAAGTTGACGCCCTTGACCACCCTGCCGTCCGCGACGTCCAAGCATGGGATGACCCTGACAGCAACCGGCACCGGGGCAGCCTACGCAGCCGCGACACGGTGACCACGATCAACTTCGGATGAACCGATCGGGCGACGCAACGTAGGGTGCAACCGATGGCACGACACGGAAGGGCTGGTGACGACGGCGAGCGATCTCCGGCGGCACAGCGGGCGTCGACCGTGACTGGCGGCAGCGAGACCAGGCCCCCCGCCTCGGCCTCGGCAGACCCGTTCGCCCATGTGCCTCTCGACGACGGGCAGCGGCGGCGCACGGCTCGGCGCGCCCACCGGGGCCGAGTGCTCGACTCACCGAGCCGGGTCGAGGGGTGGCTCGGGGGAATCGAACCTGCTGCGGCCCCCGTCAACGTCGAGGACCCGTGGGACCATGAACAACACGCGGGACACGAGAAGCCCCGGAAGCCCGAGGACCCACCCGGCGACGTGCCCGACGACCGGAATCCCGATCCCCAGCCCCAGCGCCCGCGGGCGCGGGCGCGCCCACGCGCCCGCGTGCCGGTGCTGGCGGGCATGGTCGCCGTCGGCATGCTCGCGATCGCCGGCGCCGCCGGGCGAGCCTGGGTGGACGAGAGCCAACCCGCCGCCCAGGCCACCTGCGTGCCCGCCTCGACCACGACGGTCGTGGTGGCCGCCGACCCCACGATCGCGCCGGCCATCGTCGAGGCGACCGCAGACCTGGGAGCGCGCCCTCTCGACCCCGGCGGGTGCGTCACGGTGTCGGTCATCGCCAAGGACCCGTTGCAGACTGCGGCGGAGCTGAGCACCCTGCCCGCGGGGACCCTGCCCGACCTCTGGATCCCCGACTCGACGACCTGGCTGGACCGGATCGCCGCCCGGCCGCAGGGCCAGGAGGTACCACTGCTGGACATCGGCAGCATGGCCAGCTCACCGCTGATCTTCGCTGTGGATCCCGCGTCCGCCGGGCAGTTGGGCTGGGCCGGCACTCCGCCGACCTGGCGCGACATCCTGACTTCCGGCAGGCCCGTGGCGTTGGCCGACCTGACCAGCTCCGCCGTCGGCTTCTCGGCGCTCGCGGCGCTGCGCTCGTCGGTACGCGCCGCAGCCGGTCCGAACGTGTCCAGCGACCTGCGCGCCGTGCTGACCTCCGTGGCCGGCTCCATCGACGAGGGCAGGGTCACCTCGATCTCCGAGGGTTTCGATCGCGCCGAGGCAGGCGGCGCGACGGCGCCGATCGTGCCGACCACCGCGCAGCAATGGTTCCTGCGCACCCGCGACCAGACGACCCCGGCGACCGTCCCGATCCGGCCCCGCGACGGCCAGGTGCTGCTGGACTACCCGCTGGTCCGGGTCGATCGCAGTGCGGTCGGCCAGAATCAGGCCGCGGTCGAAGGTGTCGTGCGGTTGCTCGAGGGGGACGGCCGTGACGCTGCCCAGGCCCTCGGCTTCGACCCGGGCGTCGACCAGCCAATGCCCGACCAGACGGCCTCGGCCACCGGCTCCGCCCCCTCGGCCTCGCTGCCGGAAGCCGTCGCACCCGTGGTGCAGGAGGCGGCGCCCGTCACGGCTGCGCCGGTCGACCTTGGTCCGGTGCTGCCACCGCCCAGCAAGGCCGAGGTGGAGGTGCTGATCAGTGACATCAGCGACCTGACCCGGCCGGCCCGCGTCCTGATGGTCATCGACGCGTCGGTGTCCATGAGGGCCATGGCCGGCAACGGCACCCGTGCCACCGTCGCCCGGGACGCGACGAAGAGTTCGATGGCGCTGTTCTCCGACACCGCGACCGTGGGCCTGTGGTTCTTCGCCATCGGGATGGGCGGCGGGTCACAGGACTTCACCGAGGTCGTGCCATTCCGGCCGATGACGGCCGACGCCGGCGGCGTCTCCCAGCGCGAGGCGCTGCTGGCCGGTGCGGACACCCTCACCGAGCGGCTGACCATGGGCGGCACCGGCCTGAATGACACGGTGCTGGACGCGGTGAGAACGGTGCGCGACAGCTACGTGCCGGACGCCACGAACTCCGTGGTGGTGCTGACCGACGGCAAGAATGACGACCCGAACGGGATCGGCATCGACGAGTTGCTCGCGACCCTGGCGACGGAGGCCGACCCAGCGCGCCCGGTACGCGTGGCGACCGTCGGCATCGGCGAGGACACCGACGCCGCCGACCTCAAGCGCATCGCCGAGGCCACCGGTGGCCGCTCCTACGTCACCGACCGGCCCGAAGACTTCCAGTCCGTGCTCTTCGACGCGCTGCGCAACCCCACGACCGGCTGATCCGGCAGACGTTCCGCCCGGGACCGCTGGCCCGTCAAACTCACTCGATGACCAGCAGCAGGTCCCCGCCCTCGACCGGCTGCACCCGGGAGATGGCGCTGCGGGTCACCCGGCCGCCCCGGCCGGCGGTGACCCCCGCCTCCATCTTCATCGCCTCGACCGTGGCCACGGTGTCGCCAGGGCTCACCTCGTCGCCCTCGGCGACCCGGAGCGTCACCACGCCGGCGAAGGGTGCCGCGACGTGCCGGGCATCCCCGGGATCAGCGCGCTCGGCGGTCTTGACGTCCACCTCGATGGATCGGTCGCGGATCGCCAGCGGCCGCAGCTGCCCGTTCAGCGTGGCCATCACCCGGCGCATCCCCCGCGGGTCGGGTTCGCCGACAGCCTCCAGAGATGCGAAGAGGTACACGCCCGGCCCGAGGGTGATCTCGTGCTCCACTCCGGGCCGCAGACCGTAGAGATAGTCGAGGGTGTCCAGCACCGAGACATCGCCGTAGGTCTCGACCACCTTCTCGTAGTCGGCGGTCGGGCCCGGGAACAGCAGGTGGTTGAGCAGCCGGCGGCGTCGCGGTCCGGCCGCGTCCGGCGCGAGCCCCGCCAGCTGCTCCTCGGTCAGCGTCGGTGCCATCGGTGGGGGGCGACGGCCTGCCAGGGCCTTGGTGCGGAACGGCTCGGGCCAGCCGCCGGGAGGGGTACCCAGCTCACCCGACAGGAACCCGATCACCGAGTCCGGGAGGTCGAAGGCCGACGGGTCGGCGGCGAAGGCGTCGGGATCGGCGCCCGCGGCGACCAGGTGCAACGCCAGATCGCCCACCACCTTCGAGGTGGGCGTGACCTTGACCAGGCGGCCGAGGATCCGGTCGGCGGCCGCATACATGAACTCGATCTGCTCGAACCGCTCGGCCAGGCCGAGGGCGATGGCCTGCTGCCGCAGGTTGGACAGCTGCCCACCGGGGATCTCGTGGTCGTAGACCCTGCCCGACGGCCCCGGCATGCCGGACTCGAACGGCCGGTACACCTGGCGGACCGCCTCCCAGTACGGCTCCAGGTCCTGCGCCGCCCGCAGCGACAGCCCCGTGTCGTCCGGCGTGTGGGCACATGCTGCGATCAGCGCCGACATCGCCGGCTGACTGGTGGTGCCCGCCATCGAGGCCACGGCGGTGTCGACGGCGTCGACCCCGGCGGCGATGGCGGCCAGCAGGGTGGCGCTCTGGCCGCCCGAGGTGTCATGGGTGTGCAGGTGGACGGGCAGGTCGAAGCGATCCCGCAACGCCGTCACCAGCCGGTGGGCGGCGGCGGGCCGTAGCAGCCCGGCCATGTCCTTGATGGCCAGGATGTGGGCACCGCCGGCGACGATCCGCTCGGCCAGCTCGAGGTAGTAGTCGAGCGTGTACAGGTCCTCGGCGGGATCGGCCAGGTTGCCGGTGTAGCACAGCCCCACCTCGGCGATGGCGGTACCGGTGGCTCGCACCGCGTCGATCGCCGGCTGCATCTGCGACACGTCGTTGAGGGCGTCGAAGATCCGGAAGATGTCGATGCCGGTCGCCGCCGCCTCCTCGACGAAGGCCTCGGTCACGCGCGTCGGGTAGGGCGTGTAGCCGACGGTGTTGCGTCCCCGCAGCAGCATCTGCAGGCAGATGTTGGGAACGGCGTCGCGGAGCTTGGCCAGCCGCTCCCACGGGTCCTCACCGAGGAAGCGCAGTGCCACGTCGTAGGTCGCTCCACCCCAGCACTCCAGGCTCAGCAGCTGCGGCAGCGTCCGGGCGACGTGGGGCGCGGCGAGCAGCAGGTCGCGGGTGCGCACCCGGGTGGCGAGCAACGACTGATGGGCGTCACGGAATGTGGTGTCGGTAACGGCTGGACGCCGAGCCGCTCGTAGCTCGGCGGCGAAGCCGACCGGGCCCAGCTCTGCCAACCGCTGCCGCGAGCCCGCCGGCGGGGGGCGCAACAGGTCCGTGGGCGGCAGCTTGAGCACCGGCGCCAGGGTCAGCGGCGCCGCGCCGTTCGGCTGGTTAACGGTCACGTCGGCGAGCCAGCTGAGCAGCCTGGTCCCGCGGTCACCACCCTCGCGGGGAGCGACCAGGCGGGGCCGGTCGGCGATGAAGGACGTCGTGAAATGACCGGCCCGGAACTCGGGGTCGTCCAGGACCGCCTGCAGGAAACCGATATTGGTGGCGACACCGCGCACCCGGAACTCCGCCAGTGCCCGTCGCGCTCGCGCCACCGCCGTCGCCAGGTCGGCCCCACGTGTGACCAGCTTGGTCAGCAACGAGTCGAAGTGCGGACTGATCTCCGCCCCGGCGTAGGCGGTGCCGCCGTCGAGCCGGATGCCGGCGCCACCGGGGCTGCGGTAGGTGCTGATCCGGCCCACGTCGGGCCGGAAGCCGTTGCTGGGGTCCTCGGTGGTGATCCGGCACTGCAGCGCGGCACCGTTGACGCGGATCGCCTCCTGGCGCAGCCCCAGGTCCGCCAGCGTCGCCCCGGCCGCGATCCGCAGCTGGGAGGTGACCAGGTCGATGTCGGTGATCTCCTCGGTGATGGTGTGCTCGACCTGGATCCGCGGGTTCATCTCGATGAAGACGTGCTCGCCGCGTCGCGGGCCCTGCGTCGCGACGAGGAACTCCACGGTGCCCGCGTTGCGGTACCCGATGGCGTAGGCGAAGCGCACCGCATCGGCGTGCAGCGCCTGTCGCACCGACTCTGACAGGTTGGGCGCCGGGGCCACCTCGATCACCTTCTGGTGGCGGCGCTGGATCGAGCAGTCCCGCTCGTGCAGGTGCAGCACAGTGGTCGCGTCCGCCAGCACCTGCACCTCGATGTGCCGCGGCGAGGCGACCGCGCGTTCGGCATACAGCCGGGCGTCACCGAAGGCCGTCTCGGCCTCGCGCATGGCGGCGTCGACGGCAGCCACCAGGTCATCGGCGATGTCCACCCGCCGCATCCCCCGGCCGCCGCCCCCGGCGACCGCCTTGACGAACAGCGGGTACCCGAGCTCGGCCGCCGCCGTCACCACGGCCGCCGCCGAGTCGCTGGGCGGCGTGGACTCCAGCACCGGGATGCCCGCTGCCCGGGCCGCACCGATGGCGGCCACCTTGTCACCGGTGAGGTCGAGGACTTCGGCGGGCGGCCCGATGAACGCGATGCCGGCTGCGGCGCAGGCGCGGGCCAGATCCGGGTTCTCCGAGCCGAAGCCGTAGCCGGGGTAGACCGCGTCGGCGCCGCTCAGTCGAGCCACGCGGATGACCTCGTCGATGTCCAGGTAGGCCTGGACGGGGTGACCGCGGCGCCCGATCAGGTACGCCTCGTCGGCCTTGATCCGGTGTACCGCGTTGCGGTCCTCCCACGGGAAGACCGCCACGGTGCGGGCACCGAGTTCGTAGGAGGCCCGAAAGGCCCGGACGGCGATCTCACCGCGATTGGCCACGAGGACCTTGTCGAACATGGCGAGCATGGTCACACGGCCGTGCGCCGGGCCCGTCGTTCCGCGAGCTCGTCCCCTGGCAGGGCGTCGGGCTCCACGCCCTCCCGTTCGCTCGGCAACTGGGACAGGCTGCCCTCGACCTCGCGCCACACCTTGCCGACCGCGATGCCGAACACTCCCTGACCGCCCTGGACCAGGTCGATGACCTCCTCGGTCGACGTGCACTCGTAGACGCTGGCGCCGTCGCTGATCAGCGTGATATTGGCCAGGTCGTCGACGCCGCGGCGGCGCAGCACGTCCACGGCCGCGCGGATCTGCTGCAGCGACACACCGGTATCGAGCAGCCGCTTGACGATCTTGAGGGTGAGGATGTCGCGGAACCCGTAGAGCCGCTGCGTGCCCGACCCGGTCGCGCCGCGCACGCCCGGCTCGGCAAGCCCGGTGCGAGCCCAGTAGTCCAGCTGCCGGTAGGTGATGCCCGCGGCCCGGGCTGCCACGGGGCCGCGGTAGCCGATCCCGGCATCCAGCACCGGCAGGTCGTCGTCGAAGAGCATCCCCTGGGCGCGGGCGGCCGTGTCCACGGTAGGTACCACCGAGGCCGAGCCCGGCACCGCCGGTGCGCCATCGGTTTCTCTTCCTGCCACAGCGGGACTCCTCTCGCGCCGGTGAGCATCACCGGCAATCACGACGGTAGGGATGCGTCCACCAAGGGTCAACCACCACTAGAGGCTTCGTGTCCCGTGTCGCGTCCTAGGTGGCGGTCGGTGCCTGGCCGGGACCGCCTTCCTTCTCGAAATCCTCCGGTGAGATCGAGTCAAGGAACTCCCGGAACCGCTCGACCTCCCCCTCCTCGGCATCGGCCACCACGACCCCGACATCGTCGAGGACGCTGTCCGCGCTGACGATCGGGCACCCCACCCGCAAGGCGAGGGCTACCGCGTCCGACGTCCGGGACCCGACGGTCAGCCCCTGGTCGAAGACCAATTCGGCGTAGTAGATGCTGTCGCGGAACTCGGTGATCCGCACCTGCTCCAGGCGCCGCCCGAGGGCCACGATGACGTCGCGGAGCAGGTCATGTGTCTGGGGCCGCGGTGGTACGACCCCCTGTTGCGCGAACGCGATCGCGCTGGCTTCGGCGGCGCCGATCCAGATCGGCAGGTACCGGTCGCCGTCGCGCTCGCGGAGCAACACGATCGGGTTGCTGCTGGGGGTCTCCACGCGGATCCCGACGACGTCGAGTTCTCGCATGACGCAACGGTACCCCCCGGTCGCGGTGGCGCCCAGCGGCGTCCGGCGAACCCGACGGGATCAGCGCGCGATCCGACGGGCCACGAGCGCCGCATGCAACCGGAGCAGGGAGGCCGCGAGCTCGCGACGGACCTCGTCGGCCGACGCCGCGCCGCCGGGCATCGCCGCCACGGCCTGGTCGACCAGGGCGGCCTCCCGATCTGCTGCGACCCGAAAGAATCGCAGATGCCGGGCTCGCAACCCGACACTGCCCAAGTGGACCGCGGCACGGACGGCCTCGACGTCGTCGGCGTCGTAGCCATCGGACGACGGCTCACCGAGCAGGCCGTGCTCCTCCAGCTCCGCCAGCAGTACCTCATCGGCCCCGCTCTGGGCGCGCAACCAGTGCCGGTCCCGGTCGCCCTCCGCAGCCGTGCGGGGATCACTGTCGACGATCCGCAGCTCGCGCGGGCTGTCTCGAGAGCTGAGCAGGTCGCGGATCACCCGTAGTGGCAGGAAGTGGTCGCGCTGCAACGACAAGATGCTGCGCAGCCGGTCGATGTGGTCGGCGGCGAACTTGCGGTACCCGGCGGGCGTCCGATCCGGTACCAGCAGTCCCTGGTCCTCCAAGAATCTGATCTTGGAGACCGTGATGTCCGGGAACTCGGGCTGAAGCAGGGTGATGACGTCGCCGATCGTGACGGCGGCACCCGAGCGCAAGGCCTCTCGTATCGAGACCGGCTCTGGTGATTCCGCGGCGGAGCCCCGCAGGCTTTGGCGCGCCACCCCTACGACCCGGTCGCCCCGGGAGGATCGAACGGTGACGCCTCCTCGGTGGCGACCGGGACGTGGCGAGACGGGTGGTATACGAGCCGGTACTTCCCGATCTGCACCTCGTCGCCGACGCTCAGCACGGCCGACTCGATCCGTTGCCGGTTGACGTAGGTGCCGTTGAGGCTGCCGATGTCGACCACCCGGAAACCAGCGCCGATCCGGCTGAACTCGGCGTGGCGACGCGACACCGTGACGTCGTCGAGGAATATGTCGCTGTCGGCCGCCCGGCCCGCCGTTGTCCGGTCGGCGTCGAGCAGGAACCGGGCCCCCGCGTTGGGGCCCCGCTGCACGATCAGCAACGCCGACCCGACCGGCAACGCGTCGACCGCCCGGTGGTCGTCCGGCGTCATCCCACCTATCTGGTCGGAATCGGCCACCTGGCTGTACGTGATGCCGGTGTCGACCCCCTGACCTGCGGCAGGGATGGCCGCTGTGCCACGCGGCCGGGAACCGCCTGACGTATCGCTCATCCGTCCTCCTTCATTGCCAGCAGGGTATCGGGATCGGGGGGTGGCCAGGTCATGGTCCGGCCTGGTCGTCCGGAGCGAGGAAGCCGGGCTCCTCCAGCGGGAGGACGGCGTCGATGAGCACCTCGTCATCGGTGACGATCGACAGTTCTGCAGCAGTGCCGGAGGTGGGCCGCCGGGTGATGCTCTCGTAGACGCCACCCGGGATCCGCAGCGCGGTGTCGATCGTCGAGGAATCACCGATGGCGAGGATCTCGAACGGGGCGCGGACGATCTCTCCGCCCACCTGCACGTCGTTGCCGACCTGGACGAACGTGGTGCTGGCCACCACGCGGACGTCGGCGACCTGGATCGCCTCCGCACCGGCGTCGCGCAGTTCCTGGATGGCGTCCAGCAGGATGCTGGCCCGCACCTGGTTGTCGGGGTCGATGACCGTCATCCGGACGCCAGGCCCGACCGCCGGCGAGGTGCCGGCGAGGATCGAGTAGGTGTCACGCTGGGCGTCGGCCACCGCGCGCGCCTCGGCCTCCCGCCCGCTCGCTGAGGTCAGCCCCTGCAGCGTGTCCTCGAGGTCCGCGCGCTCCCCCTCAAGCCGCACGCGCCGCTGGCTGACGTCGTCGAGCACCCGAACCAGGTCCGACTGCCGCAGTCCGGACAGGTCGGAGGCCTGCTGCACCTGCGTGACGACAGCGAAACCCAGTCCGAACAACAACGCGGCGAGCAGCACCTGGGCGCGGTCGGGGCGGGCCGTGACGGCCGAGCGCAGCCGACCCCATGACGCTGTCGGGCCAGTCGGGCGCGTGACACCCCCCGTGGGCGCGGGCTCGCTGATCATGCCCCCAGCAGCTGCCTGCGGATGGCCGCGGCGTTGGCGAAGATCCGGATCCCGAGGACCACGACGACACCCGTGGACAGCTGCGCACCGACTCCCAGCTGGTCGCCGAGGAACACGACGAATGCAGCGACCAGCACGTTGAAGACCAGTGAGACGGCGAAGACCCGGTCGTCGAAGATGCCCTCGAGCAGGGCCCGGAATCCGCCGAACAGTGCGTCGAGAGCGGCGACCACGGCGATGGGCAGGTAGGGCTGCAGCTCGGTCGGAACCGTCGGCTGCAGCACAAGCCCGGCGACGATGCCCAGGATGAGCCCGATGACGGCGATCATTCGGCGGGCCCGCTGGGCGCTGCCTCGGTGGGCGCACTACGGTAGGGCCGCGCGTGGTTCAGCCCCGACGTGGAGCTGCCCGGCAGGCGCAGCTCCGCGGCGTCGTCCACCTCCACCCGGATACCGTAGTTCTGCGGCAGCATGCCGATGAACCTACTGCTCTCGCCTTGCGTCAATTCGGTCCTCATGTTGGCTGGGTCGCCGATGGCCTCCACCACATAGGGCCTGGCAAGGGGTCGCTGGTTGACCAGGATCGCCGAACCGGCCCCGCGGATGGCGCTGGTGGACGTCAGTCGCTGGCCGTTGACCGCGATCGCCTCCGCGCCCCCGGTCCACAGCCCGTTGACCACCTGGGCCAGGTCGACGTCCAGCACCCGCTTCTGATCCTGTGCTTGCGGATCGCCGAAGGGCTCGTCGGCGTCAGGCGCGTCGTCCAGGATGACCGTGACCCCCCGGCCCGTCACGGGGGTCGCACCTGCGGCCAGTCCGAGTCGCGCCACTCGTTCGCCTAGCCCACTGGTGTCGGACGCCAACAGCTCCGCCTGCAGCTGCTCGATCCGTGCCCGCTGCTCGGCGTTGCTCGCGGCGGCTGCGTCGGCCAACTCTGTGCGCCGGTGGATCTCCGATTCGAGCAGGTCACGTGCCGTGCTCTGTGCCCTGGCGTTCTGCAGCTGCTGCGCTCCGGCACCGACCGCCAGGCCACACAGCGCGACGAACAGGACGACAGCGAGGCTCAGCGGGACGTTGCGTCGCCCCCTCGTCTGCCCAAGGGCCCTCCGTTGCCGGTATCCGGGGTCCAGCGGGCGATCGGTGATGTCGGAGAGCAGCTGCCCCGCGAAGCTGTAGCCGGGACGGCGCGCCGGCGGGGGCGGGCCTGGCGCCGAGGTCTGGTCGGTACCAGGTCGGTCCTGCTGACCGGGTTGGTTCGTCTGGTCGTTCATGGCGTGACCGCCGACTCCGGCTGGGGGCTGCGCAATACTCGGCGGCCCTGGATCAGGTAGCCGATGCCGGCCCACCAGTACAGCCCGGCCCCCCACAGCAGCGCGGCCCAGGCCAGCGGCAGCGCCCAGGCCTGGGTCTGCGGGATCCCCGACGACAACAGCAGTAGCGGAAAGCCCCAGAACAACACGAAGGTCGCCGCCTTGCCCAGGGTATGGACGGGCAGCGGGGCGAAGCCGCCGCGGCGCAACAGCGCGATGTTGACGGCCAGCGCCACGTCTCGGGCCAGCAGGACCGCTACGAACAGCCACGGCACGGTGTCTCGCCAGGCCAACGCGCCGATCGCCACCAGGACGTAGGCACGGTCGGCGATCGGGTCGAGCAGCACCCCGAGTCGGCTGACCTGGTGCAATGCCCGCGCCAGGGCGCCGTCGACGAAGTCGCTGACGCTTGCGAGCAGGAGGACGACCAGGGCGGCCAGGTCGTTGTCGACCAGCACGAGGTAGCCGAAGACGGGTACCGCCAGTAACCGCGCCAAGCTGATGGCGTTGGGGAGGGTGACGACACGATCGCTGACGCCATCCGAAGCCGACCGAAGCGCCGTCACGGTCTCCTCCTCCGCCAGCGAAGGCGACCAGTACGGGCCCGAGCACCGTGCGCAGGCCGCGGATCATGGCCCCCCTTGGCTGCTCAGCTTAGCGGAGCGGGCGCGGCGCCCCGCTGGCCATCGCACTCATCGCTCGCTGCGACAACACACCGGAGGTGAGCGAGGTTTCTACCCGCCTCAGGCACGTGGGCGACGGTCGGCAAGGAAACACCCGAACCCCGCCGCGGGACGGTGATGTGGAGTCACGGGTGGCGCTGGTCGGGACGGAGGGATTCGAACCCACGACCCCTTGACCCCCAGTCAAGTGCGCTACCAAGCTGCGCTACGTCCCGTTGCCGGATTACTCCGACGGAACACCGTACCTCAGGAACGGCCTCGGTCCCTGCGTGACCGGACGACGTGAAGCGGAGTGCACGCTCGATTGGGCAGGGGTGGAGTCGCAGTCCAACGCTCCACTGCCGGGCAACGCAGCAACGGTATCGTGATGGATGTGCACGGATCGGGCCGTGACGCGACACCAACGGACGTGCTCCCTGCCTGGTTCGACAGCGGTGGGACGGTGGGTAGGCTCGCGCACATCCCGGGTGTCGGCGCACCGCCGATGGTCGGTCACTCGTTGCACTTCCTGCGCGATTGTCACCGGCTGATGGACACCCGCCGCGCGCGGTTCGGTGACGTGTCCCGGACCGAACTGCTCGGCCGGACGGTGGTCGTGTTCCTCACCCCGCAGGCCACCAAGGAGATCTACCTGGACCGCGACCGGTGCCGTCGAGCGAGGGCGGCTGGTCGACCAGCATCGGCCCACTGTTCCGCCGCGGGCTGATGCTCCGCGATTTCGACGACCACCGCGTCCACCGCCAGGTGATGCGGCAGGCATTCAGTCGCAGCGCGATCGGCGGCTACGTCGAGCAGATCCACCCCATCACCGACCGGCACCTGGACGCCTTGCCCTACGGCGAGGTCGACGTCTACCTACTGATGAAGCGCCTGACGCTCGACGTGGCGGCCGAGGTGTTCGTCGGCGCCTCACTCGACACGCAGTCCGGTGCCGTCAGCGCCGCCTTCGCCGACGCCGTGGGCGCCGCCCTCACGCCCTTGCGACCCCGGATACCGGGAACTGCGTTCCACCGAGGAACGAGGGGGAGGGAGTTCCTGGAGCGAATCTTCCGGGACTTGGTCGTCCAGCGCCGACAGCAGGAGTTGCGTCCGGACCTGTTGTCGCGGCTGTCTCACGCCACCACGGAGACCGGGGCCGTGCTCGACGTGGACGAGGTCGTCGACCACATGATCTTCCTGATGCTCGCCGCGCACGATACGACAACGTCGACGCTTGCGGTGCTGCTGTGGCAGCTGGCGCTACACCCACAGGGGCAAGACCTCGTGGCGCAAGAGGTCCGCGCACTGGACGGCGAGCAGATGACGCTGGCAAATCATGCCAGCCTGGTGCACACCACGCTGGCGATGCAGGAGTCGCTCCGACTCAGCCCACCCGTGCCCTTCTCACCCCGCGTGGCGACGAGGGACGTGAGCATCGACGGTGTTGACATCCCTGCGGGCGTCGCGCTCACCCCGGCCAGCATGAGCCTGCACCGGCACCCCGACTGGTGGAGCGACCCGCTGCGTTTCGACCCCGAGCGGTTCCGGCCCGGGCGTGCCGAGCAGTCCCAGCACTCACATCTGTTCGTCCCCTTCGGGGGTGGCGCGCATCTGTGCATCGGTAACCACGTGGCCCGAGCTCATCGTCAAGACCGTCGTCGCACGACTGCTCGCGCGGCGCCGGCGCGGTGCGGACCCCGCTGCCGGTGTCGTCATGCAACCGGTCCCGATTCCTCGACCACGAGTGGCGATGCTGCTTCGCCTGGCTTGACGGTGAGTTCGCCTGGTTTGACGGTGAGCAGGACGGCGTCACAGCCCCGGCGTCGCGCCTCAGGAACGGCGCCGCTTCTCGCGTGCCCGGACGTTGATGTGGACGGGGGTGCCTTCGAAGCCGAAGGTCTCGCGCAGCCGCCGTTCGACGAACCGGCGGTAGCCGGCCTCCAGGAACCCGGTGGTGAACAGCACGAACGTCGGTGGCCGGCTGGACGCCTGGGTGGCGTAGAGGATGCGCGGCTGCTTGCCGCCGCGGACCGGGTGCGGGTGGGCTCCGGCGATCTCGGCCATCAGGGCGTTCAACCGCGCGGTGGGTACGCGGCTGTCCCACGAGGCGAGCGCGAGATCCAGGGCGGGGACGAGACGGGCGAGGTGCCGCCCGGTCAGCGCGGACAGGTTCACCCGCGGTGCCCATGACGCGTGCCCCAGATCCCGCTCCAGTTCTCGTTCGAGGTAGCGCTGCCGCTCCTCGTCGACGTGGTCCCACTTGTTGACCGCCAGCACCAGCGCCCGGCCGGCGTCGATGGTCATGGACACCACGCGGACGTCCTGCTCGGCGAGGGCTTCAGAGCCGTCGAGCACGACGACGGCGACCTCGCACCGCTCGATCGCCGCCTGGGTGCGCAGCCCGGAGAAGAAGTCCGCGCCGTCGGCCTGGCGGTGCTTACGCCGCAGCCCTGCGGTGTCGATGAAGAGCCAGGACCGGCCGTCGATCTCGACGACCTCGTCGACGGGGTCGCGGGTGGTTCCGGCCACCGGGTCGACGATGACTCGTTCAGCCCGGGCGAGCGCGTTGAGCATGCTGGACTTGCCGACGTTGGGCCGCCCCACCAGCGCGACCCGACGCAGCCCCGGACCGCTCTCGGGACGCGGTGGCGCGATGCGTGCCGCCTCGATGACGGCGTCCAGCAGGTCGCCCGTGCCTCGGCCGTGCATCGCCGAGACAGGGAAGGGGTTGCCCAGCCCGAGAGACCACAACGCCGTGGCGTCGGTCTCGCCACGGGCGTCGTCGACCTTGTTGGCGGCAAGGACGACGGGCTTGCCGGCCTTGCGCAGCAGTCGAACCAGTTGATCGTCACCGGTCGTGGCGCCCACGGTGGCATCGACGACGAACAGCACCGCGTCGGACAGCGCGATAGCCGTCTCGGCCTGCGCGGCGACCCGAGCCGAGATCCCTGACGCACGGGCGTCCCAGCCTCCGGTGTCGACGAGGGTGAAGGGTTGGCCCGCCCATTCGGCGCGGTAGGTCACCCGGTCACGAGTGACCCCGGGCACATCCTCGACGACCGCCTCACGACGGCCCAGGATGCGGTTGACCAGCGTGGACTTCCCGACGTTGGGGCGGCCGATGACCGCCACGACCGGCCGGGACCCGCCGTCCGGATCGTCGATGGGACCGTCCGGATCAGCGTCGAGATCGGCCTCGTCCACATCAGCTTCGTGGAAATCAGCCTCGTCGAACTCGGTCTCGTCGAACTGATCGTCATCGAGGTCCCCGCGGTTGTCGTGCTCGACCGGCGTGCCGCTGCTGCCTGTCGTGCCGGTCACGATGACGGCCTGCCCGAGTCCGAGGGCAGCGCGACGCCGGTCTGCTCGCTCGCTGCCGTCACGTGTGCGGCCAGTTCGACCCGCACCTGCTCGGCGGCTGCCGCCAGCGCGGCCCGGCCCGATCCGCCCACGGTGCGGTCGACCGTGAAAGGCCGGCCGTAGACCACGTGGATCCCACGGCGCAACCGGGGCAGCGAACCCGCCCGCTGCCCGCTCACCCTGGTGCCGAGCACCGCCACGGGCAGCACCGGCGCGCCGCTGCGCAGTGCCAGCCAGGCGATTCCGGTCCGGACCTCGACCACGTCGCCCCGCCCTCGGGCGCCCTCGGGGAACACCCCGACGACCCGGCCGTGCCGCAGTGCGTGCAGCGCGGCCGACATCGCGACCCGGTCCGGGCCGCTGCGGTCGATGGGGATCTGACCGACCTGGCGCAGCACGAAGCCGAAGATGCCGCGGAACATCTCGATCTTGACGAGGAAATGCACGTGCCGCGGGAAGCGGCTGTAGACGATCGGCCCGTCGACGATGTTGACGTGATTGATCGCCAGCACCAGCGGACCGGTCGCCGCCACCGGGACACCGGAGGACCTGGTCGGCCAGAGCACCCGGCCGACGACGAACGCGATGACCGCTCCCCACCAGCGGCCCGGCGTGGCCAGGATGCGCTCGGCGACGTCGGCGCCTGCGGTGGGCTGCGCAGCGGGCGTCGCCGAAACGGATCTCGCAGTCGGCGGTGGCGCGGTCATGCCGGACCCCGCGCCCCGACCGGGGTCTCGAGGTCCAGGACGGCTCCACCGTGGCGGCGACGGCGGAGCACGGGCGCGATCTCGGCCAGCACGCGGGCCACGGTCGCCTCGAAATCCAGGTGCGAGGTGTCGATGACCAGCACTCCCTCCCCCGGCCGGAGGAAATCCACGACCTCGGCGTCGCGGGCGTCGCGACCCACCACCTCGGCTGCGGTCTGCCTCAGCAACCGCTCGCTCTCGTGGCCGTGCAGTTCGACGGCACGGCGCGAGATCCTGGCTGCCGGGTCCGCGGTGAGCAGGATCCTGACGTCGGCGTCGGGAGCGACGACGGTCGTCACGTCACGGCCCTCGGCGACGCATCCCGCCTGATCGGTGAGGATCAGTTGCCGCTGCCGCCGGGCCAGTTCGGCGCGAACGGCCAGGTTCCTCGCCACCTCCGACACGGCCATGGAGATCTCGCTGCTGCGGATGGCAGCCGTCACGTCGACGCCGTTCACAGTGACCCGAAGGCGGTCCGGGTCCATCGAGATCAGCAGATCGAGCTCGGCCGCGTGCCGGGCGACGGCTGACTGGTCGGTGAGGTCCATGCCGCGGTCGAGGCAGCTCCAGCACACCGCCCGGTACATCGCGCCGGTGTCGAGGTAGGAGACGCCCAGCCGACGAGCCACCTCACGGCACACCGAGGACTTTCCCGAGCCCGACGGTCCGTCGACCGCCACGACGATGAGCGGCTGGGCGGGCGCGACACCGTCGGTGATCGGGTAACTGGTCCTGGGCACTGAGGATCAGGATAACCGTTGCTGGTCCGCGTGGCTTCGGCCGAGGCGGCACATCATCCTCGTGGCCTCACACCACGACCCAGGCCCGATCGCGCAGTGACACCGACAGCGCGTCGTGCGCCGACGGGTGCACGAGGATCTCCACCAGCCCGGTGGGGCGACCGAGGGAGTGCTCGATCCGGATGTCCTCCAGATTGACCCCCGCCAGGTCGACCTCGGTGAGCAGCCGCGCGATCTCGCCCGGCCGGTCGGGCACCATGACCCCCACGGTCGCGAAGGCCGTCGGTGATGTGCCGTGCTTGCCCGGCAGCAGCACCCGGCCCTCGTTGCCGTCGGCGATCACCCGGGCCAGCACGGCCCGGGCGCCGGTGTCGTCACCAGGGTGGTCTCCGGCGGAGTCGGCCAGCAGGTCCAGCGCTGCCAGCACCTCGTCGATGTCACCCCGGACGGCGCGCAATGCCCGCCGCACCGGATCGGCGTTCGCGGTGAGGATCTGCGCCCACAGCATCGGATCGCTGCCGGCCAGCCGGGTGACGTCGCGGAGTCCCTGCCCGGACAGTGCCGCCGCCGGCTCACCGAGGTCCAGCAATCGTCCGGCGACCAGGCTGGCGGCCAGTTGCGGCAGGTGCGAGGTGACCGCGACCGCCTCGTCGTGCTCGGCCGGGGTGATCTCTATCACCGCCGCGCCGAGATCGGTGACGAGCCGGCGCACCCGTTGCAGCGATGACCCGGCGGTGGCGCCGGTCGGCGTCAGCACCCAGGGCCGGCCCTCGAACAGGTCGCCCCGCGCGGCCAGCGGCCCGCTGCGCTCGCGTCCTGCCATCGGGTGGCCGCCGACGAACCGGGCCGCGCCCGGTGACGCGGCCAAGGCGGTCACGACCGGTGCCTTGACGCTCGCCACGTCGGTGACGACAGCGCTGGGATGGTCGAGCAGGGCTTGGCGGGTCACGGCGGCGGTGACATCGGGCGGCGTGGCCACAACCACCAGATCGACGCAAGCGGCTGCCGAATCCTCACCCGTGGGCTGCCCGGCGCCCATGTCCCGCGCCAGCGCGACCACGGTCGGGGAGATGTCGCTCAGCACCACGTCGACGCCCCTGGCCCGCAGCGCCAGGCCGACGCTGGTGCCGATCAGCCCCGCACCGATGATCAGGACCTGCCCGGTGCTCACGCTGGTGCCGTGGTCCCCGGGCGCAGCGCGACGGCGCCGCCCAGGTAGACATGTCGGACGTCACTGCGCGGTTGCTCTGCCTCGGCGAAGAGCACCAGCCGGACGACCCGGGGCATGGCTCCGGCGACGTCCATCTCGGTGGCGCACAGCCGAGGCACCTCCGACAGCCCGGCGCCGGTGACCGCGGCTGCCGGGAACGCGCTGTGCAGGTCCTGGGTCGCGGTGAACAGGATGAAGACGATCTCGTCGGCGCGCAGGCCGTTGTCGGCGACGACCGCCGACAGCAACTCGGCGGTCGCCTCGACGACAGCGGCCGCGTCGTCCGTCGCCACCTGCGTGGCACCTCTGATCGCCCGGACGGTCACGGAGGCGCACGTTAGCGCGTCAGAGGTCGACGACCGCGTGAAGCCGTGCCACCTCGTCCCGATTGAGGTTCCGGGTGCCCCCGGGCTTGAGGTCCCCCAACGCGATCGGGCCGAAGCGCACCCGCACCAGCCGGTGCGCGGGGTGGCCCACCTCGCTGAGCATGCGGCGCACGATCCGGTTGCGGCCCTCGTGGATCACCACCTCCAGCAGCGCCTTGCCCGGCGCGGAGTCCACGACGGCGAAGGAGTCCACCGACGCCGGGCCATCGTCCAGCTCGATGCCCGCCCGCAGCCGCCTGCCGAGGTCCCGCGGGATCGGCCCGGGCACCTCGGCGAGGTAGGTCTTGGGCACGCCGTAGCTCGGATGGGTCAGCCGGTGGCCGAGCGTTCCGTCGTTGGTGACGAGGATCAGTCCCTCGGTGTCCACGTCGAGGCGACCGACGTGGAACAACCCCTGCGCCCCGAGCGGCAGCATGTCGAGCAGAGTGGGACGGCCTTGGTCATCGCTCATCGTCGAGACCACCCCCCGGGGCTTGTTCAGCGCCAGGTACGTCAGGGTGGGGTCGACCTGCACGCGCATTCCGTCGACGTGGACGGCCGCGCCCAGCCCCACCCGGGTGCCCAGCTCCGTCACCGTCCGGCCGTCCACGCTCACCCGGCCCTCGGTGATCAGTGACTCCGCCTGGCGGCGCGACGCCACACCCGCCCGGGCCAGCACCTTCTGCAGCCGCTCCCCCTCAGGGTCGTGGACGTCCCCGGACGCGGAGCCGGCAGCGTTGTCGGCGCCACCGGGCCGACCCTTGGGCCGCCCGCCGGGCCCCCGGCGGGTCACCTGGCGTCCCTCTCGTCGGCGTCGACGACATCGGCCAGCTCGGGTAGGTACGGCGCCAGCGGCGGCAGGTCACCGATGCCTGCCAGGCCGAGCCGCTCGTACAGCTCCGTGCTGGCGCCGAACAGCACCGCGCCGGTCACCGGGTCCGAGCCGACCTCGACGACAAGGTTGCGGGCCAGCAGCGTCTTCAGCACGGCATCGGCGCTCACGCCGCGGATTGCCGAGATCGTCTGCCGGGTGACCGGCTGCCGGTAGGCGACGATGGCTAGCGTCTCCAGGGCGGCGCGGGACAGCCGGGCCGGCGCCGCCTCGATGACGAACCGCTCGACCACTGCGGCGAGCTCCCGACGGGAGTAGATCCGCCAGCCCCCGACGGTCCGGCGCAGCTCGAAGCCTCGCTGCTGCTCGTCGTAGTCCGCGGCCAGGCAGAGCAGCAGCTCCTCGGTCTCCCCGATCGAGCGTCGTACGGCGGCGGCCAGGATCTCCGTCGGCGCCGGCTCGTCGATCACCATGAGGACGGCCTCGACGGCGGCCTTGACGCCGCCCGGCAGGTCCTCGACCACGAGCATGTCGACGTCCAGCGACGGGAGGGTGACTACCGCGTGATCACCGCTGCTGATCGCATCCCTCATGACAACACCGCTCCGGACTGCGCCGGTGCCCACCGGATGACGACGTCACCGAGCGGTTCGTCCTGTTCGAGGGTGACCATGGTGTCACGGTAGAGCTCCAGCAGGGCCAGGAAGCGCGCGACCACGACTGCGCGCAGCGGCTGGTCGGCCAGCAACGCGTGGAACGTCAGCAGCCCATCGTCACGCAGTCGCTGCAGGATCGCCTCCCGCTGCTCATCGACGCTGACGAGCGGAGCGTGCAGGTGGGCCGTGGACACCTCGGGAGCGGGTCTGGGGCGCAGCGCCTGCGCGGCCAGCGTCGCCAGGTCCTGGGCCGACGTGGTCCACACCAGGTCGGGCACCAGTCCCACCAGGTCGGGGTCATTCCCGCGGCTGCGCGGCACCCAGGCCGACGCGCGGTCGATCATGGCCTCGATGTCGTCGGCCGCGGCCCGGAACGCCCGGTACTGCAGCAGCCGGACGAACAGCAGATCCCGGGCTTCGAGGACCGCGAGGTCCGCCTCGTCCTCCACGCCGGCCCCGGGCAGCAGCCGGGCGGCCTTCAGGTCGAGCAGGGTGGCGGCAACGACCACGAAGCCGGTCGCTTCGTCCAGGTCGAGGGTGGCCGCGTTCCTGAGGTGGGCGATGAACTCATCGGTCACCGCCGCCAACGACACCTCGGTGACGTCCATGCGGTGCTGGCCGATGAGGCTCAGCAACAGGTCGAACGGCCCCGTAAAGTTGGCGAGGTGAACCTCGAAGCCGCTGCTCTCGCCCTGCAGGGCGAAGCTCACGCGACCTGGCCGCGCGCGATGATCTCCCGTGCGAGGCGGCGGTAGGCGATCGCACCGGCGTGGCCTGAGGCGAACTCGGTCATCGGCTGCCCGGCGGCAGTGGAATCGGGGAACTTCACCGTCCGGGAGATCACGGTGTCGAAGAGCCGATCGCCGAACTCCTCCGATAGTCGGGCCACGACCTCGCGGCTGTGCAGCGTGCGCGGGTCGAACATGGTGGCCAGCACGCCGTCGACCGAGAGGTTGAAGTTCAGTCGGTCGGTGATCTTCTCGATGGTCTGCATCAGCAGCACCACGCCACGCAGCGCGAAGTACTCGCACTCCACGGGGATGAGCACGCCATGCGCCGCGGTCAGCGCGTTGACGGTCAGCAGGCCCAGCGACGGCTGGCAGTCGATGAGCACCGCGTCGTACTCGGCGACGACCGGGCGCAGCAGCCGACTGAGGATGGTCTCGCGGGCGACCTCGGAGACCAGATGCACCTCGGCCGCTGACAGGTGGATGTCGGTGGGGAGCACGTCGACGTTGGGCAGCGGGTGCCGGCTGATGGCCTGGTGGATGTCCCCGCGGTCGACCAGCAGCTGGAACAGCGTGGGCTGATCCGCCGATGGCCGGACCCCCAGGCCGGCGGTCAGCGCCCCCTGCGGATCGAAGTCGACCAGCAGGACCTTGCGGCCGTACTCTGCCAGTGCGGCGCCGAGGTTGACGACGGTCGTGGTCTTGCCGACGCCGCCCTTCTGGTTGCACACGGCGATGACACGGGCGGGGCCGTGCTGCGACAGCGGCTGCGGCTCAGGGAAGTCGGCGAACTGCGAGGGTTGCACCACCGGGACATCGTCCGGCACCAGCACCTCGAGGGTGTCGGGGAAGGACCGCAACGCCGGTTCCACGGCCTCGACCCTAACGCGGCCCTCGGGCAGCGCCAACGAGGCGCGCGGTACTCACCCCTGGTCTGCGCCCGGTGGGTCGGTGTACCGGGCCCGTGGGTGGCTGCCCGCGTAGACCTCGCGCAGCGTGGCGATGGTGACCTTGGTATAGATCTGGGTGCTGGACAACGAGGCGTGGCCCAGCAGCTCCTGCACCACCCTGACGTCGGCGCCACCCTCGATGAGGTGGGTGGCGAAGGAGTGCCGGAGCACATGCGGTGACACCGAGCTGCGCAGGCCCGCGGCCTGCGCCGCAGTCACGACGACGGCGAAGGCGCTCTGCCGGGACAGCCGTCGGCCGCGGGAGTTGACGAACAGCGCCGCCGGGTCGCCGCGCCGGTTCGGGGGCGCGCCCGCGAGCAGTGCCGGCCGGGCACGCACCAGGTACGCATCCAGTGCCCGACGGGCGGCGCGGCCGAGCAGCACATAGCGCTGCTTGGCACCCTTACCGGTGACGAGGACCAGCGCAGGCTCACTCGACTCCGCGGGCACCGCGTCCAGTGCCCGGCGGACGTCGTCGACGTCCAGAGCGAGCGCCTCGGAGATCCGGGCGCCGCTGGAGTAAAGGAACTCCAGCAACGCCCGGTCCCGTACGCCCGCCGTGGAGTCCGCGGTCGGTGCCTCGACCAGGCGGGCGACGTCGGCGGTGCTCATGGCACGCGGCAACCGGGCCGGGCGGGGCGCGCTCGGCTGGTCCGAACTGACATCACCCGCCAAGCCCTCGGCGGCCAGGAAGCGGTGCCAGCCCCGCACGGCGGCCAAGGTGCGCGCGGCCGAGGCGGGCGCCAGCCCCAGGCCGTTCGGTGGCGCCGCCCGCACCATGGCGATGAACCCCGCGAGGTCCTCCGCCGTCACCTCGGCAGGGCTGCCACGCCCCAGCTCGTCGAGGTGGCCGAGATACCGGGTGAGGTCCCGGCGGTAGGCCTCGACGGTGTTGCGGGATCGACCGCGCTCGACGACGAGGTGGTCGACGTAGGCCTCCAGCGTCGCCGCGAGCGACGCCACGTCAGGACAGCAGCGCCGCCGGGTCCGAAGCCGGCAGGTCCAGCGCCGCCGCGACGGGCGCGCTCACCAGCTGGCCGTCGTAGGTGGTCAGTCCGGCCGCGAGCGTCGGGTCACGCCGCACCGCGTCCTGCCAGCCCTGGTCGGCCAGCCGGGAGACGTACGGCATGGTCGCGTTGGTCAGCGCATAGGTGGAGGTGTGCGGCACGGCGCCCGGCATGTTCGCGACGCAGTAGAACACCGATCGGTGGATGACGAAGGTGGGCACGGCATGCGTGGTGGGCCGGGAGTCCTCGAAGCAGCCGCCCTGGTCGATGGAGATGTCGACCAGCACGCTGCCCGACCGCATTCGCGAGACCATCTCGTTGGTGACGATGGTCGGCGCCTTGGCCCCGGGCACCAGGACGGCACCGATCACCAGGTCGGCGCTGGTGACGGCCCTGTCCACCTCGTAGGAGTTGGACACGAGCGTCGTGACCCGACCGTTGTAGATCCGGTCGGCGCTGCGGAGCCGGTCGACGTTGAGGTCGAGCACCGTGACGTTGGCGTGCATGCCGACGGCGGTGGCGGTGGCGTTCATGCCCGCCGCTCCGGCCCCGATGACGACGACGTCGGCGGGGCGCACGCCGGAGACGCCACCCATCAGTACCCCCCGGCCACCCGCTGCGCGCATCAGGGTGTGCGCGCCGACCAGCGGGGCGAGTCGGCCCGCGACCTCGCTCATCGGGTACAGCAGCGGCAGCCCGCCGTCGGGCGTCTGCACGGTCTCATAGGCGATGGACGTGACCCGCCGCGCCAGCAGCTGCTCGGTCAGCGGCTTGTCGGCGGCCAGGTGCAGGTAGGTGAACAGCAGTTGCCCGGGGCGCATCCGCTCGTACTCGGCTGCGATCGGCTCCTTGACCTTGACGATCAGGGCGGCGGTGCCCCAGACCTTGTCCGCGGTGTCGGCGATCTCGGCGCCGGCGGCGACGTACTCTGCGTCGGGGATCGACGAGCCCTCACCGGCTGCGGTCTCCACGACGACCCGGTGACCCCGCTGGACGAGTTGATGCACCCCGGCCGGCGTCATGGCGACCCGGTACTCGGTGTTCTTGATCTCGCGTGGTACTCCCACGATGGTGGTCATGACGGCACACTAGGCACCCCCGGCCCGCGGCGACAGGGCGACAGGGCGGGAACCGCGGAATGATCCGTTCAGACCGTCCTCAGGGCCTGGCGATGGCTGGCCAGCGATCCTCCTGCGCGGGCTGCCAGGAGTCCGCGTCGGCCGCGACCTGCTCGCCGCTGCGGATGTCCTTGACCTCGCCGGACGTACCGGTGCCGCAGAACCACACGTACGGCACCCCCAGCCGGTCGGCATGACGGATCTGCCGGCCGTACTTGGCGGCCGCCGGGGCGGTGTCCGCCGGGATGCCGCGCGCGCGAAGCGCCCGAGCCACGGCGTCACTGTGCGGCCGCTGCTCGTCGCTGTCCACCGCCACCACGACGCAGGTCGGCACCGCCCGGGTCGCCGTGAGCCCGGCCCCGAACAGCCGGGAGACCAGCCGGGTCACCCCGATGCTGAGCCCGACTCCGGGGTGGGCGACGGCGCCGACCGTGGCGAGGTCGTCGTAGCGGCCGCCGGAGCAGATCGAGCCCAGGCCTTCGTGGCCCACCAGCTCCGTCTCGTAGACGGCGCCGGTGTAGTAGTCCAGGCCGCGGGTGATGGACAAGTCGGCCTCGACGGCGCCCGGGGCGGCGGCGGCCGCACCGGCCAGCAGGGCGGCCACTCGATCGGCCCCCTCCTCGAACAGCGGCGTGTGGGCGCCGTGCCGCTGCGCCAGGGCCATCGCGGCGCCGACGGCGCCGGGACCGCGCAGCGATGCGAACTCCAGGATCAGCCGCACCTGCTCCGGTGTCGCTCCGCCGGCCCGCAGGAGTGCCCCGACCCCCTCGGGCCCGACCTTCGCGAGCTTGTCGATCGCCGCCAGCGCCGCCGCGGTCTCGGTGACGCCGATTCCGGACAGGAAGCCTTCGGCGAGGCGACGGTTGCTGGTCCGGACCCGGACCTCGCCGATGTCCAGGCCGCGCAACGCCTCGACCATGACCAGCGGCAGGTCGATCTCGTAGTGGTCCGGCAGCGTGCCGGAGCCGACGACGTCGACGTCGGCCTGGGTGAACTCACGGAAGCGCCCCTCCTGCGGTCGCTCACCGCGCCAGACCTGCTGGATCTGGTATCGCTTGAAGGGAAACGCCAGCTGCCCGGCGTGTTCGGTGACATACCGCGCGAACGGCACGGTCAGGTCGAAGTGCAGACCAAGCCGATCCTCGGATGAGGCGTCGGAAGCCGCGATCTCCGGGGAATCCCGCAACCGCTGCACGGCGTAGATCTCTTTGTCGCTCTCGCCCTTGCGAAGCAACTGCGACAGCGGTTCCACCGAGCGGGTGTGCAGCGCCGCGAAGCCGTGGAGTTCGAAGGTGTGCCGCAGCCGGTCGGTCAGCCGCTGCTCGACCCACCGCTGGGCGGGCGTCCACTCCGGGAAGCCGGACAGGGTCGCGCCCGCGCGGCTCATGACCGGCCTCGCCCGCGCGCCGAAGCCAGGGCGGCTCGCACGTATGGGTTACCGACGCGCTCCGCGCCGATCGTCGTGACCGGGCCGTGGCCGGGAAGCACCCGGGTCTCGTCCTGGTGGGCGGCCATTACCTGACGCAAGGACTCGACGAGTCGGGCGGGGTCGCCACCCGGCAGGTCGCTGCGGCCGATCGACCCCGCGAACAGCAGGTCGCCGCTGAGCAGGACCGGCTGGTCGGCGCCGCCGTCGAGGCCGAAGACGACGGACCCCTCGGTGTGACCGGGCGAGTGGCTGACCTCGATCACCAGGCCCGCCGTCTCGATCGGCCGGGAGTCGCCGATCTCGACGACATCGGCCGGCCGCTGCCACGTCGCCTCCCGCGGGAACTGCGCGGCGAGCATCGCGACGAGTGATTCGTCGAGCATCGCCAGCGGATCGACCAGCCGGTAGGCATCATCGGGATGGAGGTAGACCGCGGGCGGTGGGTCCGCGGTGCCGCAGACTCCGACGACGGACCAGACATGGTCGGCGTGGCCGTGGGTGAGCAGGATGGCCGAAGGCCGCAGCCGCTCGGTCACCAGGACGTCGCGCAGCGAGTCCAGCACACCGATGCCGGGGTCGACGATGATGCAGTCGCCGCGGGGGCCAGGTGCCACTACCCAGCAGTTGGTACCGAAGGCGGCGGCAGTCACGGCCGTGATGAGCACGGGCGCAGCCTACGGTCGTGACCGGTTGGCGCGAGGAATCGCGCCGGGTGCCTATGCTTCGTGTCCGGCCGAGGCGCAGGCCAGCACCGTGACCGGAGGAACTGTGACCAGCAAGCGAGAGCGGGAGTACGCACGTCGCCGGTACGAGGCGTACCAGGCGCGTGTCCAGCAGCGGCACGAGACGGCTGTCCGTCGACGCCGGATGGCGCTGATCGGTGCCGTCGGCGGCGTCGTCGTTGCCGCGTTGGCAGTCCTCGGCATCGTCTACCTGCGTGACGATCCTGCAACGGTCGCGGCAGACGTCCAGCCGACCGCGGCCGCCGGCCAGCCGACGGCGAACGCCACCGCCGCCACGAGCGACCCCTCGGCGACCCCTGCCGCGTCGGCGTGTCCGCAACCCGGTCCGGAGCCTCGCCAGGACCCGCTCAGCTTCGACCAGGTACCGCCGCCCGAAAACGGCAGCTACGCCGTGACCCTCGCGTCCACCTGCGGCGACATCGTCCTTGCGCTGGACGGCAGCGCGGCCCCGCAGGCGGTCGGCAACATGGTGTTCCTAGCGCGTGAAGGGTTCTTCAACGACACGCCGTGCCACCGGCTCACCACGGAGGGGATCTTCGTACTGCAATGCGGCGACCCGACGGCCAGCGGTCAAGGCGGCCCTGGGTACTCGTGGGGACCGATCGAGAACGCTCCCGCCGGCGACGTGTACCCGGCCGGGACGGTGGCGATGGCGCGCGTCGGTGGGGACGGCGAGAGCATGGGCAGCCAGTTCTTCCTGGTGTACGCCGACTCCACGATCCCCAGCGATGCGGCCGGGGGATATACGGTGATGGGCACGATCACCCAGGGCCTGGACATCGTCGAGACGGTGGCAGCCGGCGGTCTGGGCGCCGACGGGATCGCCCCGGCTGAGTCCATCGGCTTCAGCACCGTGACCGTCGAGGAGGCGTCATGACCGAGTCCAGCAGCGCGACCGTGGACACCCTCGCATTTCCCGCCGCGTCGGATGCGGCCCATGAACCCGAGCAGACCCTGACCCCCGAGGCCGAGCCGACCCCGACGCCGGAACCCGAGCAGACCCTGACCCCCGAGGCCGAGCCGACCCCGACGCCGGAACCCGAGACGCCCGTCCTCCCGCAGCCGCCACCCGCTCCCTCCCCCGAGCCGGCGCCCATCCCCGGGCCCATCGGAGTGCCGGAGCCTCCGCCTGTCCCCGAGCCGGGACCGGTATCACCCGAGGTTCCGGCGCCGGTCGTGGCGGCGGCCGAGCACCCGCGCCCGGCGCCGGTGCCGCCGCGCCCGCGCCCTGATGCGCCCACCCCGGCAGCCTCGCAGGAGGCGACGGACCTGCTGCGGGGCGCTGTCACATTCGGCCGGGTCGACGCCGACGGCAGCGTCTACGTGCTGACCGCCACCGGTGACCGGAAGGTGGGCGAGTTCCCCGACACCGCCCCCAACGAGGCGCTGGTCTACTACGTCCGCAAGTACGAGGAACTCGTGGGCCAGGTCGACCTGCTCGCCCAGCGGCTGCGGGCGACCGACATCTCGGCGAAGGATGCCCGCGCTGGGCTTGCCAAGATCCAGTCGGCCACCGCCGAACCCGCCGCGGTCGGTGACCTCGAAGGCCTCACGCGGTGGGTGTCGCAGCTGAAGTCGGAGGTCGACCGCAGGATGCGGGCCGCCGACGCCGAGCGCGCGGCCGCCCGCACCGCGGCGCTGGCCGAACGCGAGATCCTGGTTGCGGAGGCGGAGAAGATCGCCGCAACGGACCCCGCCAAGATCCATTACAAGAGCGCCGGCGACCGGATGCGAGAGATCCTCGAGGAGTGGAAGACCCGCCAGAAGAACGGTCCTCGGCTGGACAAGCCGAGCGAGGATCAGTTGTGGAAGCGGTTGTCCGCCGCGAGGACCGTCATCGACAAGGGGCGACGCCAGCACGCCTCGGAGATGGCCGAGCAGCGCGGCACAACCCGCCGCACCAAGGACGTGATCATCACCGAGGCGGAGGCGCTGGCCGCCTCGAAGGATTGGCGTGCCACCGGTGACGCCTTCCGGGGCCTCATGGATCGCTGGAAGGCAGCCGGCAGGCTGCCGCGAGCCGACGACGACGAGCTGTGGGCGAAGTTCCGTGACGCCCAGGAGCGCTTCCACACCGCGCGTACCACGGCCATGTCCACGCAGGACGAGGAATACCGCGGCAACCTCGCGGTCAAGGAGGCGCTGCTGTCCCAGGCCGAGGCGCTGCTGCCGGTCACCAACGCGGAACCTGCCAAGCGCCGGCTGCGCGACATCCAGGACAAGTGGGATGCGGCGGGCCGGGTGCCGCGTGGTGACCTCGATCGGATCGAGAAGCGGCTGCAGCACGTCGCGGACACGATCCGGGCGGCGGACGCCTCGCGGTGGACGGCCACCAATCCCGAGGCTTTGGCCCGGGCAAAGGACGTGGTGCGCCAGCTCGAGTCGGGCGTCGCCAAGCTGCAGGCGGAACAGGCGAAGGCCGAGGCTGCCGGAGACGCGCGGGGGGTCGAGCGCGCCACGACCGCCCTGGAGGCTCGCACCGCCTGGTTGGACCAGGCTCGCAAGGCGCTGGCCGACCTTGGCCGCTGACCACGGCCTCTCCGACCGGGCGCGGTGACGCCCGGCCGGCAGTCAGCCGTGGGGCCGCGAGACCCCTGCCGTCACCCGGTAGACGTCGAACACGCCGTCGATCTGTCGCACTGCGTTGAGCAGGTGGTCCAGGTGCTCGGTGTCGCCCATCTCGAAGGTGAACTTGCTCAGCGCGACGCGGTTCTCGCCCGTGGACACGGCAGCGCTGAGGATGTTGACGTGCTGGTCGGAGAGCACCTTGGTGACGTCGGAGAGCAGGCGGCTGCGGTCCAGCGCCTCCACCTGGATCTGCACCAGGAAGACGCTGGATGCCGTCGGTGCCCACTCGACATCGATGAACCGCTCGGGTTCGGCCAGCATCGAGACCACGTTCGTGCAGTCGACGCGGTGCACCGATACGCCCTGCCCCTTCGTCACGAAGCCCGTGATCTGATCGCCTGGCACCGGCGTGCAGCAGCGGGCGAGCTTGACCCACACCCCGGAGTCACCCTTGACCGTCACCCCGGCGTCGGTGACCCGCGGCCGCGACAACCGCCGGATCGGGCTGGAGACCTCGGCCAAGTCCTCCTCGGCACCGGCCTCTCCGCCCAGGGAGGCGACCAGCTTCTGAACCAGTGATTGCGCCGAGACCTGCTGCTCGCCCACCGCGGCGTACAGCGCCGAGACATCCGGGTACCGCAACTCGTTGGCCAGCGCGACCAGCGACTCGTGGGACAGCAGCCGCTGTACCGGCAGGTTCTGCTTGCGCAGCACGCGGGCGATCGCCTCTCGCCCGGCGTCGACCGCTTCCTCGCGGCGCTCCTTGGAGAACCACTGCCGGATCTTGTTCCGCGCCCGTGGCGACGCGACGAAGTTGAGCCAGCCGCGGCTGGGGCCGGCGCTCTCGGCCTTGGAGGTGAAGACCTCGACGACGTCGCCGTTCTCGAGCTTGCGCTCCAGCGGCACCAGGCGACCGTTGACGCGCGCGCCCATGCACCGATGCCCCACCTCGGTGTGCACGGCGTAGGCGAAGTCGACCGGGGTGGCACCCATCGGCAGTGACATGACGTCGCCCTTAGGCGTGAACACGAAGACCTCGGCCGCGCTGACCTCGAAGCGAAGGCTGTCGAGGAACTCACCGGGGTCCGCAGTCTCCGACTGCCAGTCGAGGAGTTGCCGCAGCCACGTGAGATCGCTGCCGACCGGCACGCCCCGGGTGCCATTGGCGCGCGCGGCCGCCTTGGC